>Ga0182738_1000962_pt1 | contig 37702 bp, 31 predicted proteins | sample eDN5th30CBELigMG_FD_128876 | JGI IMG/M metagenome (GOLD analysis project Ga0182738, IMG submission 128876) | Enriched Miracle-Growth compost microbial communities from Emeryville, California, USA - eDNA 5th pass 30_C BE-Lig MG (version 2)... ...
CTTTACTTTGAGTATGAATGTAGAGGAAGAAGGATAGAAGTTTTTTTGAGAGTATTTTTGTTTGCCTTTAGTCCCTTGTAAAGCTTTGGCGACTTTTTTCATGTATTCTGGGTCTTGTGAGTTTTGTGTATGTCCCATTGCTTGGATGTAGTGATTCCTTTCTACTTTAGTGATATGCTTGAAATTTGTTTTTTGAGTAGTTGGGGGTTGGAATTCAACGTGAACTTTTCTTTCCTCTTCATAATACTCCTCATTATTTAAATAATTATTCGAGTTGGAGTTATCCCCTTCAGATCTTTCAATTTCCATATCGTAAATCTTTTTAGATAGACTGTTTTCTTCTTCATAGGTGTCTTCTTTTGGCTCTCGAAAGGCCCTCAAGCTATTTTTGAGATTCGGCTTTTGGAGAGAAAAAGTGTCGTTTTTGAAGATTTTGGGTGCATCATACTCCTTCAATCCAATTCCATCTAGATCCAATTAGATCAATTTTCAAAAGGATGATGAAACCTGCAGGCATATCATCCCAGGCAATGTTATTCATAGCCTCTTCTATTCTCTGTCCACGGCTTTGGGTGGATTCAAAATGGATGTTGTACATTGATAAAGCTGGTAACCTAACCTTTGCTAAAATTTATCTTTTCAGAGAGCTTCTGAATAAAGGATTGCTGTATATGTGTATTTCGCCCGCTTAAAAAGCGATCAAATTTCATTAATTAAAAGTTCAAATGCCAACTATTCAGATCAGATTTTATCGAGTCTCAGATAAGATGTGGAGTAAAATTTGAAGAAATCCTTTTCTTTTAGAAGAAGTGGAATGAACAGCTTGACTGACTTTGAGTAAAACCGTTTTGATCAAGCGGAGAGATTTACTTTTTTCCTGAAAAGTCGAGAATGATGTGAGATATACATTTTCACTTGAATAAAAATTAAATAAAATTGGATACACTGATGCTGAAGAGAATTAGCCAGTCTGTGTTACATAATAAGTTGTATTTTCAGAGATTACACTCCTGTTCAAGTTCACAACCTTCAACAACAAGCACATCATCAACCCCAGAACAGTTCAATACATACAAAAATATTAACCAAATTGTGAAAAATGAGCAATTGAATCGTAATTTCTTTCTGAAAGTGAAGTTTCTCACCCAATTGTAGCTGAAAAGGAAACAAACTGGGATCGTTATAATGATAAAGAAGTATTACAAGAAAGAAAAAAAGTAATTGAAATTTTTTTCAACAAAAATGATGATGATTTACATCTGAATAATAGATAAGAGATAAAAGAAGAGAGAATGTGATGGCAGTGAGTATAGCAATAACCTATTTTTTATTCGAGGATCAATTCGAAATGGATGGACTCAAGATCAAGAAACCTGAGTTTAACTTTTTCAAAAGTAAACCAGGAACCGAAATAAATCCTCAAAATCAAGAGACTTCTATTGCCACTGCAAGCTCCTAGATTGCCCAAAATTTTTTGTATTCATAAAAATTTTCTTCTCATCAAAGTAATACTTTCTTAATTTGATACAGTCAATATACAAATATTTAACATAAAAACATGTTGAAATATTACAAAAATTCAAGTTAGTTGAGAGAGATGGAGGGGTTTTTATTGAGAATTTCATCAAAGGGTATTTTGTATTCAACTTTTTCAATGATCATTTTGGATTTAATTACTCGATCGCATTCTTTGCATTTTTGAGATCCAGCTTTTTTGAGAGACTTGACACATTCATTACACCAGAGCATGTGACGGCATGGGAGAAAAATAACTTCTTTGTTCCTTTTTTTGCACGAAACACAAGTAAAATCAGACAACTTGGGAATTCCTTGACTAATTCCGGTGTCTTTGAGTGAGTCCTTTTCTTTTCGAGTGAGATCACTTGATTCTTCAGCTAATCTTTCGAGTTTTGTATTGAGATCGGACAATTCTTTGGTGCTGGCTTCGTAGGCCTTTTGAAGCTGTTGGACGTCTGAGCTGAGAGAGGCGATACTAAGGCTAAGTTTTTCTTTGTAGGAACTAATACTTGAGATTTCATGTTCGATCTCTTCTTTTTTGATTGTAAAGATTTTATCACACTCATCCAACTTGCTTTGAAGTGTTCTTTCATACTTGGCTCTTGCGTTATTTTTATCTCGAATCAAGACCTCTTCGGCTTGTTGAATTTCCTTTTCTTTTTGGTTGAGAAGTTGACGTAATTCGTTGATATACATTCTTTTTTCTTGGATTTCTTTTTTGATCAACTCTGCTTGCTTATTCTTTTCCAGTCTTTCCTTTCTTTGTTTGTGCTCAAGTTCTTCAGTGACCATATCCAAGGCTTGAGATAAATCCTGTAGTTCAGTGATGCTGACCTGTGAATTTTGGAGTTCAGTCATCCAGCTTATGAGACTCTGAATTTTGGATGGATCAATATTTTCAAAAAGTTTTTCCTTGAAAGTTTTCTTCTTTTCAGCTTCAACTTTGGGATCAGGGAGAGAATCCTTTTGATTCCGGAATTCAGACTTTTTGTAGAAGCTTTCTTTTCCTGGCATTTGGATCAAATTGAGGAGTTGTGAGGCAGGAACGACTAAGAACGCAATATTATTCGCAGGAACAAATTTTCCAATGTTTTCAGAGTCTGGAGTTACGACAACCAATACTTCATTATGTGATTCTGCTCTTGTTTTGTTGATTCCGATTTTGTTTCCAAGAGATTTTCGAAAGAAATTAAAAGATTGAGTATCTGTTGCAGGAGAAAAGAGAGAGTACAGTGAAGCATAGCTTTTGAATTTTGCTCTATCAAACTCTTGTTCAGCAAAGAAATTTCCAAACTCGGTGATTTCATGATGTGATTCAATTTTAAACATGTTTTTTGCAAACTCAATGCCAAATGAGTACAAAAGATGAAAATTGCTCCTCGTCGGAATGTCCTCGAAAACGTAGTAGTGAAAGATATCATCATCCCCATCTTGAAAGTTATTCTCATATTCAGCTTTTTGACATAGAATCTCTGTTTTTGTGGTTGTGACCAGTGATGTACTCACATCATTCAGCTTCTTTGGTGATTTTTCATCAATCACCACAATATGATTGTTTTGAGGAGCAGGTGGGATCATTTGGAGATTTTGATAATGGATGGGGCGGTTGGGACAGGATTCTTTCATGATTTCGTCTTTTGAGGACTTTCCCAGTGTGATTCTTTTTTCGTTAGGGTAGAGAACAGGACCCTTGTTGAAAATGCAGTCGGGAAGGTGTTCATCGAGTTCAAAGCCTGTTTGGAAAACATGTCCAAAATAATATTTGCAAACATAAGCTTGTTTATCATTACATTTCCTGCAGTTGATCAAATGTTGTTTAAATCGTTCAAGATCTGGACATGAAAGAGGACAATATGGACATTTATGTGTTTTTTCAAGAGAATAGTCAATCTGCATTTGAGAATAGAAAAATGAGCGAACTTGAAATTTTTATATTGAGTCCAAAATTTTGATTTAATCTGAGTGTCAGTGAGAAATGATTTTTTTGTTTTGTTTGGAGGGATAGATAAAATTGATTATCACATAAGAGAGATTTTATGAAAAAAAAGATTCTTTAAAAATACAAAAAAAACTTTTTAATCTTGGGATCTAGATCTATCGTCGACTAACAAGGTCATTTTGGTTGCAAGCTTTGGGTTATCTTCTTCCTGGAGAGATTTTAGTTATGGAAAGTATTTTGAATTGTTACTTTGAAACTTTCTGATGCGTCGGCGAGGACATCAAACCCATTGTTTGCCTCTTTTCTCATTTCTCTGTTTCTATTTCATGGTGAGATTTATGACTTCAATCAACAGGTCTTACTCTTCCATAGTGATTAATATTCTGATGATTTGAACCAAATATCTGATAGCCAACAAGATGGAAAGATAGGTCTTATTACTCGTAATGCTGTCACTTCTTTGATGATATTAAGGAGGGGTTCAAAGTAATTTCAAAGTACTTGGATTCCAAGATTTCGAAGGCAACATATAAGCCAACAATCAAAAGAATTGTGAAGAGATCAACAATGTTCCAGCATGAGTTGAAGAAATCCTATGGAGAAATGTGATTTTTATTTGTCAAGCTGATTTGAAACTGACCTTTTTCTGAATAACGATTCTCAACACTATTTCGATGACCACAATGGCTGTCATGACAAGTTCCAAAACTACAGCAATAGGATCATCATGCCTTGGTTTATAAGTTTATTCTCTGGATAGAAAGTTTACTTGTTGTTAAAATCCTTGAAAACCTGTGGAATATGGTTAGGAGTCTTTCAAAAAATTTGATCTTACATAGAAGATAAGAGTGATGATGAGGACCAACTGGACAATCAGGAAATAAAAATAGGCTTTTTTGGTTCGAATGAGGTTGACAAGATACTTGATATTCATTTGAGAGGAAAGATTCTTTGCAAAAGAAGATTGAGTGAATGATTTTATATCCTGATTAAAATTTATTGCCCAAAATTAGTCTGTAGCAAATGAGTATTCGGTGAACAAATTATCTGTACAAAACTATCGCGTAATAATGATTTATTGTTCAATCTAAAATTTTATTCCTAAAAAAACTGTATAATAATTTTTTAAAATAAAGTGGATAAGATGCGTATCTGTATAAAGAAAACAAAATAAAACGAAAATTTCCTATTAGTTTATGAAAAGTTATATAAGATATCATGATAGTGTAAATAATAGACAAAATTTTTTTGATGTTATGTAGAAAGAAAATAAAGATTATGAGCCTTTGAGCAATTTTTTGATGACACTGAGGCCATTCCTTGGTGGAAGATTGATGGTTGCTTTTCTGTTAAGCGTTGGTTTCATGGGTTTTTGCTTTCTCTTTTCACTTCTACTTTCCATTGTTCCACTAGTTCTGATCGGAGGCAAAATATTGATCCTATTAAATTAAGTATTGAAGAGACAAGATTTGATTACACTTTGATTTCTTTAAGCCCACGAATTTCAACAGGGGGAGGGACTGGCGTAGTAACTTCTTTAGATTCATTTAAGGGTCTCTTTTTGGCTTGAGGAGGAACAGTTCTCGATATTCTTTGCCGACTATTTTCTTTCCTAGGATCAGCAAGGGGATCAGTCTATGAGAAAAATTGAAATAAGTTGAGGGAAAAGTAGTACTTTGATATTTTCATCGAGATATTTGATCAAGTGGTCATAGTTTTTGGTGATATTCTTATTGAGTTTCCTTAAGTAAACATCAAAACGATAAGGTGGTTCTTTTAACAAAGTTAAAGCCAAATTTAATTTGACGTTCTAGAGGAATAAATTGAGCTTGAGAAAGACCGTGAATTACCTTAAGGCTTCGATATACACTGGTTGATATTCTTGAGCATGGATTTGCATTGATCATATCAAGTAAGGTCGGTCCCATGCCCTCTCCGATTTCTTCAAAATCTTCAAGGTAGTAACTTTCACGAGGATTAGCCTTTTCAACAGTGAGGCTATCAGGCATTTCTCCTTCACCCAAACTTTTTTCTAGCCAAATGTAAGTGATTTCAATAAACCCAATTCAATACCTTCTTCTTGGTGTTGGCTACTTCCAGAAGGTAGAGGACAAGCGGACAAGACATTTTTATATTTGCCAGAAGCGTAATTACATTCGAGAGTATAGCATTTGGGGAGATCAGTCGCTTTGTGTAAAGCAACTCTTCCAGCTCCTTCTTTGTTTTTGCCATCTCCTCTATCCTTTATGTTGACATTCTTTTCAGAGAAATCACAACTTTCATATTCAAAATACTCGGAGTTTAGTGACAAGATTTTGGGGAACAAAAGCGTTTCGACCTGTTGTCTAAAGTCCATACTGTTTCCATAAACGAAGCAACCTCTTTTGGTGGCATGTGCGTGAAGGTCGCAATATAAATAAAGTCGTTTCGTATTATTTAAATGCAAGACCATGTGCTTAGTGGCATAAATGGTTGGATGATCAGCTAAGATTGGGTTGATATAATATCTATTCAAGTTCAATCCGTTTGTGTCAGTTCTGTAATGTCCACGATATACTCCATCAGGATTTAACATAGGAATAAGCACCATAACAAAGTTTTCACGCAAGGCTTGAGCTCTAGGATCTTCTCTGTTCAATAAAAACTTTAAAAGCCCATTAAAAACATGTGATCCAGGTGTCTCACCAGGATGTACTCTTGATGATATAAACACATATTTTTTACTAAAGCTATTGAATTGGGGTTATTATTTCAAAATCAGTGGAAATCTACATGAAAGGTCGTGATTTATCGTTGGCACCTGGGAAGAGATTGGGAAGAATTGGTTCTCTTTGTTCGAGTTTTCTGGAGTGTGAAGTGATAGTAAGAAGTTCGATTCTTCTATTCTCTTTGGAGTATGCTAAAAGTTCTCTGTTGAAGTAGATTTCTGAGTCATCTTTATATTCCAGTTCATATTGATTGATTAATTCCTGATCTTCAGTATAGCTCCAAGGGTAAGTGAAAGCAAAGAAGACTTCTTCATCATTAGGCTTGAAAGTATATCTGAAAGAAACTTCTATTCCTTTTTCGTGTTTGAACTAGACACTGAGTGATTTTGCATGAAATTTAAATTTTACGATTGATAAGGTCTTGGCATCGACTTTTTTCCAAACTGGATTTGAACTTGTTTTATAGACTGGCAATAAGCCTTCGTTATAAAGTTTCATCTGAGAGAAAAGTAAATTTTTTTTATCGGTTTTAACAAGAGATACTTGGAAATTCATGTTTTTGATTGTAAAGGTAGTGGTGGAATGTCTTTTAAAATCTCTGGCTCTGAAATAAAACCATGTTCGATAGTCAGTTTCTCTGGGAGTCCCAGCACAGTCTGGAGCAATCCAGATGTGATACTAGATGGCATTAAGATGAAATTGAGAGATTCTAGGGATACCTGTGTTTCGCTAATCCTGGAAGCATTCGCCATATTTCCAGAATCAAAACAACTATCCAAAGTGAGCTCGCTGAAGTGAAACTCTTGTTGTTGAGGATGGACATTAATCTTGCAACCAGAAGGTGACGGAGGTTTGGCAGACTTTGAAGGATTTTCTTTGTTGGCTTCCATTGATTTCGGATATTTTTTATTGAATGTTTGCAACAACAAGTTTTATTTTTCCACAGCTTTTAATACCGTTACTTAACAAATTAATTAGGACCGATTGCCTGAAAAATATCTCAATTTTTCAACAAAAAAAGAAACCAGAACAGAGACATAACGAGATTTTATTTATCAATAAAGATTCTTTCTGCATAGGAGATCATTGGAGAATGAGGCTGAAAAAAGGAGCAAAAAATTTTTCAAGAAAAAAAGCGGTGAATAGATTGAAAATAATTAGATTAGACTGGAGCCTAAAAATCAGAAAATTTTCTAAAGAAGAATTCTCTGATGATTTTAGAGTTGAAGAGGAGAAATTGAAAGAGAGATGATAAAAGGATGTTGATTCACAATAGCTTGTTTAAGGGGCGATTTCTTTGATGAATTCATTTTTTTAGAAGCCTTGATAAAAAATTTTAAGGAAAATCATTCATGTCGAATTGAGTTGAAAATATATTATCAACCTGTTTTTGAACTATTTGTTTGTAGCAATCCTGTTCAATTTGAATCTTGAAATAGTCTTTCAAAGACTCTTCTGTTATTTAAATATTTCGAAGGAGAAGAAGAGGATGCTTATTAAAAAAATCTTATTATGAATTCAGTAGTAAGTGATTGATTATAAAAAAGGGCGGAACAAATTCAATTTTGAGTTTTTAATAAGATACTCAATTTGAAAAACTCGATTCAGAGGTGATTTGAGATCGTCAATGGGTCAAGGGAAGAGAGAGAGATTTTCAGAATAGGATATTCGTAAATTTAAATAACAAATAATCCAGACTTATATGGAGGATAATCAAAGTATGAATGCAAATTTAAAACTCTAATCATAATAATAATTCTCATACATTTTTATTACAAGGAAATATTGCGAATCAATAAGTTAGTTTAAAAAAGAAAAAATGTAGCAAATTCATAACCTAGTCATATGTTGAATGGGAGAACTCTCTTTGAAGGATTCGTTCTCAGTTTTAGAAAGATTTGATTGAGACAATTGGATTCTAATGCGCCATTGATAATTAGAATGAATTCACAAAGGATAACTACCAAGGAGTTTATTTATTCCTTTGTTTGTTTATTGAGATCTTTGGGGAGGAAGTTCAAAGCAGACTTTTTTGTGGATTTTTTTGTTTGATCTTCTGGGAGATAATCCTTTTTCGTTTTCAGCAGAGTTCTTGTTAGAGAAGAGCTGGGCATTTTTGATAGTGGTTTTGAGGACCTTTAACATTTCTTCCTTTTCTTTTGTATCAAGCAAAGGATAGATCTCTCTGTTGGCGAGACCAAACTCACGAGCCATCCTCGTTTTCAAATCGTCCTTTTTCTTTTTCTTAAGAACTTTGAGGAGGTGCATAACGATGTAAAGAATGATGCTCCAGCCCGCAAAAGGGAGGGTATAAGTTCCAGCAATAAGAGCCAATTTTGAAAGACCGATACTCATTTGTGGTCAGGTTCTGGTTGATAGAGGAGATATCAGGATTGTAAAATTGATTTGTGTTTTAATTTTTAACTATATTTGTCATCATAAAAGGCTTATTTATATGATTCGAAATTGAATCCAAAGGCAGTTAGATTAATACTTATATTGTACTAATTTTATCATTTGATTACTTCGTCATCTTCCTTTGAGAGAAGCGAAACTCTGACTGTTTTGATTTCAGAATCCTTTGGAACTAGGTCAGACTAATGAAATAAAACAAGAGAACTGAGAGAGTACTCTTATGAAAGAGGTATCCTCCGAATTCCTCGGAGCGAAGGAGCCAGAAGTAAAATAGGCCAAATTTGTGAAAGAGAGATCAAATGGGAAAGGAAAAGTCTTTCTGAGACAGAAATTCTACTAAAATTAGGAAAGTGGCCTCTTATAACGCGAAACTGAAATGGTGAATGAGAAAAGGTCTAATTTGGTTTTTAATTGGTCATTTATAATTAGGAAAATTAAATAAAATACTTTTTGAAACTGAAGTTTGTCTTTGGAGTTTTTCTATTGAAACTCTGAGATCAGAAGTCATCAATTTCAGGGCCATTTGGAGGCTTTAGCCTCTCGAACAAGTAAGTTCTGGATGATTTTTAAAAGGTAATAATCTACATAATCAAATTTATTGATAAGGAGGCAACAATACAGATTAATTAATTTTTATTAAATAAAACTCTTGAATAAATTTGAATTTTTCCTTTTTCTCCTTGCCTTGTCTGAGAAAAAAAGAATTCGAGACGACATCTCCAAAAGAAAACGTTAATTTTTATAAATCTGTCTGAAGAGATGAAACTGATAAATAGCATTGATAGCAGCTTGAACCTGTTTAAAGCTGCTATTGAATTGTTTGTGAAAATACATTGATACAAATTTGACGTGATTTTATTTTTTGTGTAATCTCTCATGTAATGCAGAACTCACAATAAAACGGATAAAACATTGTGAAAAAAATATGAGAAGTTTTTGAATTGGAATGACTATTCTTATTTGGTTTCTGCGACATTTTGTTCGATTTTTTGTTCAATTTGAGATTTCAAATTTTCTTGTTTAATGGTGACAGTCTGTGGGACAGGTGTTTTATTTTCTTTGGCGCTTTCGACAGGTTGTGTTTGTAAATTTTGAAGAACATCTTTTTCTTTGGAAGTTAAGATTTTCAATTCTTTGTAGACTTCTTCTTCTATGGCTCTTCTTTCGGCTTCTTTACGTTCGGCTTCTCTAATGGATTCCTTCGAAATGATGATGAGACGAGAACCAATAAAATTTGATTTTTACTTCTTCTGCTCCTTTTTTGGTGACTTTATTCCAAGTAAATGCAACCAAACATCCAGAAATTACCACATCCAAAATAATTTATTGAAAAAGAAGGGCAAAATATTACTGATAAGACCCCAGATGCTGGGCATGAGTTTGTCCTGATGTTGTTTGATTTGTTCTTCAGTAAGTTCTTCATTCAGACCTTGACCACCAGTTTCATCTTTAGATGTCGTGGTTTTTTGCTTCCACTCTGAAAATGATTTGGCTTGTTGTATTTGCAAAAAAGTCCTTTGGTTATAGATAGGGAGTTGACTCAAAGGCTTTGAACATTGTTTGGAGACAAATTTCAATAAAGAACGCTGCATTCCTAAAAAGATTTGACTTTTCCAATAAAACAATTTAAATTTATTCTGAGGTATAAATCTTGTAGAAAACTTTGTCGTATTTTATTAAAAAGATTCTTTCTTTGAATTTTCCTGTCTCGACTGAATATTGTGGCGGTTCATTGTTGATCTTCTGTCCTGAGATGAATTTTTTTTCAAACGAATTCCTATATTTCGATGAATTAATAGAGCAATTTCTCGGAGTAAAATTGAATAAAGCTACATATTATTAAACTATGAAAAGACTTTGGAGTGTTGAGATAATTTGTTATTTTTTGAATTGATCTTTAAAAAGATGGTTTTTTATCAAACCGCAGGAATGCATTCACATTCTGATTGAAAACATTTTTTTGAATTGATTATATTTTCAAGAAGGCTAAAATAAGAATAATCTCTTTTGCTTGTTTATTCGGAGTTTAGCAAACTTCATTTACCAAACTAAAAGTAAACTAAACTAAAAAAAAAAAGAATAATCAGTCATATTTTTGTGTTGTTTAGTTCAGGGGTAAAATCTCAAAGAGAAAGAATCCAATGCAGGTTTCAACTCGATAGTTTGAGAGTCCATTAAGGTTTTTTTAGTTCCAAAGCAACCCACAATCCCAAAGGCCATACCAAGAAGGTAACAATATGAGCAATGAAATTCCTGGATCAAATGGAATTCACATACACAGCATGACAGACGCCCCAAACATAAGAGATGTTTGGGAAGACAACTTTGAGCAAGAATTCAAGGCAATAATGCATCTCGCCGAGAAGTACCGGGTGATTTCGATGGTATGATGCAAATTTGTCCAAAAGGCTAAAGACATTTTTAGGATACAGAATTTCCAGGTATTGTGTACAGAATGAACGAAAACGACTTGAGATCACTTTCCAATTACCACGTAGAATTGAAATAATTTTTTGTTGGGCTCATGGATTGATAGGAGATTGAATATCGAACAATAAAAATGAATGTGGACAAGTTAAAAGTCATCCAAGTTGGCCTGAGTTTTGCAGATGAAGATGGATACACTCCTCCAGGGGGTGGAACTTGGCAGTTCCATTTCCGGTTCGATTTAAAGTATTTTTTGGGAGTGGCCTTGTGTCTTACAATATTTAAGCAATGATCTTTATCTCAAGGAGTCAATTGAAATGTTATCAGAAGCAGGCATCAGATTCGATAAACATCAGACTCAAGGAATAGATCCTCAATTATTTTCTGAGTATCTGATTGCTTCAGGTACCTTTTTCTTTGTTGATTCAAACCCAGAATTTTTTTCTAGGACTAGTTTTGAATGATGACATTAAATGGGTGACTTTTCATGGCGGTTTTGATTTTGCCTATCTCATTCGAATGCTCAGTGGTCAAGATCTTCCTGAAGATGATATGGGATTCTGCAATCTTTTAAATATCTTTTTCCCTTCCTTCTTCGATATTAAGTATATGCTTAAAGACATTGAATCTCTCAAGAGTGGAAGTCTCAGCAAAATTGCCTCCGATCTTCGAGTAATTTTGAGACTTTAATGACTTTTGAACTCATTCTCATTGTAGGTGAAAAGAATTGGACCTCAGCATCAAGCAGGAAGTGATTCTTTGTTGACTCTTTCAACGTATTTTAAATTGAAGACAACTTATTTGAAGGGTGTTCCAGAAATGAAGCATTCAAATGTATTATACGGAATAGGACCACATGGTACTGAAGGTCTCAGCGACTATGTTTTGCAAAACTTTATTGTTTCAGAATACCCATACACAATGTATTCAAACTATGGCATGAACACCATGAATACAATGAATCCAATGATGAACTCCAACTACTATTCGCAACAGGAAGCGATGTACAGCAATCCAGGCAACAATCAATACAATATGCCTTACAATGTTTATGACAACTATGGTTCAAATATGTACATGGAGGCACCAAACCAAAAACAGAAAAAGTTTAATAAAATGGTGATGAAAGGTTGATAGACTAGTGATGTGCGTAATTTGTATAATTTAGCTTTATAATCAATGTAAATGTTTTGTAAAACATTGATTTAGATAGATAATTACTTTGTATGCAAGCAAGATTTGTATTTCCAACTTTGTACAATTTTGTGTGCGTGTAATGTATTTCAAAAGGACAAAAATTTAATTCATAAAAGAAAGCAAATTTTTTCTCGATTCGAAGACAAGAATAATAGCTTTATTGATTTTTCAAAAATACATTTAATTAAGATTACAAAATAAATTAATCGTATCGTATGTACATTTATCTAGTTGTTCAAACAAAAAACTGAGTTAAGCATCAGATATACTCATGAATGATAAAGGTTGACTTTTAATTTCATCAGGTTCTGCTTGATTTTTGCTCAATATTTCCAAAACCTCACCACAGAATAACAGTACGTCTCCAAGGTTGTCTTGCTTGAGTTTTATTTCGTCAAGTTTTTCAAGGTTCAACTTTTACAAAAATGAGAGTTAGAATGAAATTTGATTTTACATAATCTTTAACAACAGTGACATTATTGAATACAGTCATGACTCCTCTGACCATGTTTGTCAGTAAATTTTGTTTATTAGTGAACTAAATAGAGTTAAGGATAAGAAGTATTAAAATTTGATTTTACAATTCTTTCCATATCCTCATTTCTTTTTCTTTTTTCTTCCAATTCTTTTTTGAGTTTAGATTGCTCAAAGAAACCATTATTTGGATCTTTCGTTGTCTTGAGTTCATCCAACTCAGCTTGTAATGTTGGCTATGGTGGGGTTTAGTAAAAATAATACAAAATCAAAGACCAAGTCAATTTTTCGTTTAAGATTGATTTCTTCCATAAGATTCTTTAATCTATTCTCAAGATCTTCATTGTTTTCTCTCAAGCTATCGAGATGGTTGACATATTCTTCTTTATCATGATATTGTTTGCTGACAGTTGATAGTAAATCGAATTTGTTTTCAAAATCGTTTCTCATTTCAAAGAGACCAGCTAATTTTTGTTTTTCAGCAAGTTCTTCACGTTCCTTTTCAATTTCTCTTTCAACTTCGATTTCTTTTTTGGTTTTGATAATAAATTGTTTTCTTTTTCTTTGGAAAGCCTTTTCCACATTCAAATTTTTTTCAAATCGAGCTTCTTTGTCAATTTTTTCTTTTTGGAACCTCTTGAGTTTTTTCTTTAATTTTTGGTTGTCTTTTGAACTACTTGCGATCTCTGTCATTTCACACTAGGAATGGATTAGGCCTCCATGACATGAAAAAAGTATACCATAAAGTTCTGGAGCATTTTTTCGAGAGCATGGATATTGTCAATATTTTTCTCGACTTCTTTTGAAGTTTGAACATAAGGCAAGTATTTGAGGATAAATCTTTTTCGATATAAATCTCTATCCTCTTTGCGTTGGTAAATCATGCTATGCAAAACTTCAGTTTGCATGTCAGCAGACTCGATGTCCGATCTTGCTTTTTGGATCTCTTGTTCAAGTTCTACTATTCTATTTTCAAGCGATGTATTATCTGCAAGGACATCGCATAGTTCATCTTTTTCTTTAAGTTGTTTCAAATAGTCCTTTTTCTTTCTGACTTCATCCTTCAGGACGTTGTAGTAATCTCGGCCTTCATTGATTTTGTCCCATAAACCATCTCTGATTTTATTGGATTGAGGGTCAAGATCCAAACTTTCTACAACCTTGTGAATCTTTGCTGTCACTTCAGGATTAAAAAAGTCTGACATCCTATTGAGGTTGATGAGAGATAGCTAAAAGGATAAACAAAGTACGTCATTGAAAGGAAATGTTGTGCATTGGAAGATTTCGATTGACTGAGCATAGTACTACGATCAATACCAGTAGTTTCTGTTAATGCAAAGGTTGCAGCAGTTTTTCCTCGGAGGTAATAACTAGCAGCTACGAAATTTCAGCAACTTTTTTGAAAGTTTAGTCTTACTTGGTGTACGACTAAAAGTCTTTTCGCATGAATCCCAAGCTTTAGTGAGTTTATTCATGGTTGCATCAAGCTAACAAATGGATAAGTATGTTTAATGGCTCGACAAATACTTTGCCCAGAAGGTTCTTGACTCTTTTGTCTTGGAGAGTTTTATATCCCTTTTCTTGGACTTCATATCTTTGATTTTTTGCAGTATGCATGGTAGTTTCTTCGAAAAATTCGTTCACCGTTTCATCTTGAGTCAAGAAGATTCTATGGGGAGATTTTAAGATTTCTGTACTCGCTTCTAAAGAGATTTTTATGACACATTGCAGAGTGAGTGTGTGTTTACTTTTGCGATGTCCGAGATTAGGATTAGATCTAATGCTTGCAGTTCTGATTAATTCATTTGGCGCATCTTGGGAAGGATAAAAGTCGAAAAGGGGAAGAAACAAACCAGAAATTTTTCCGTAAGAACCAATTGGTTGAAGTTTATGCATAGATCCAAATTGTAACACCTCGATTTAATTAATTATAGGTTTTTGTACGCTTTGCTTATCTGAGCTTTTCTCTGTGAAAATTTAGACTAATTTAATCTGAATTGAGGAGATTTTATAAATTTTGATTTTTGAACCTTTTGCTGTTTTCTTTTTCTTGCTGAGATAAATAAATGGTTTTCATTGTCATTGTCCAAAAACTTAAGATTTTGGAAATTCCCTATTTGAACAACTGCCGTGCATGCGTTCATGAAGTATATAGAAATGAGATGTATCATAGTAAAATACTCTTTTAAAAATCAACACCATCAAAAGGAAGTCCCTCGATCTCTCGAGTAAATGTCAACAATTTTTTGTTTTTGCAAAGTTAAAATAATGGGATGATGGAATATTCAATGCTTTTTTTGACAAATTAAGATTAATTTTCAGCAAATTAATTAGACTTTTCAAGCTCAAGATAGTACTATTTGAGAATAGCTTGCTATGTCACGAAAGGATAGAAGATTTCCTCCTCGAATTGATCTTTCCAATGAATCAAAGGTGATGGCAAAAAACTCTAGTTCTCCTCAACTTCTTCATGGAGTTGAGAATTTGATCCCTACTTCTTCACATTTGGGGAAGAAAAGAAGCGAGCCTTATCGAGCATCATGTAGAGCGCTTGTTAGCCCTCATGAGAGAGCTGAGATAAGCACCAGAGTGGATCCAAATAATGATAGTAACCTTTGCAAAAAATTATTTTATTTCATTCACTATCGTGTAGATTACCAATTCGGGCAGACAGTTTCCATAAACTCATTGACCAAGCTTCGGAGCTTTAGACCTCAAACTATTCTGATTCAAGATGAAGCTACTCAAAGCTATTCATTACCCTCCCTTCAGATAAAACCTTCAGTCAGGCAAACACCAGCAGATGGATCGTCAGGCTTCCAAAAAGAAGGCTTTGAGACATTGCTCTCATTCTACAAGGACTCAACTACCAAACAGCCTAGTCAATTAAATTCTAAGCGTGGAGAACAGCAATATGATAAATCGAGAATGGGCACATCCCAATCTGCTGGAAATTTGATAAATGCAAACTCGAAGAGTCGACCTTATACGGTGATAGTTCAACAAAATGTAGAAGCGAATAGTAAATTGGAAGTTGAAGAGGATGCAAAAATCAAAGGATTTATTGAAGGATTAACTGCCGCTCTTGAAACATCATTTTCTGCAAATGAGTTGGAGAAGAATATGGGAAAATTATTGAATAAAAGGAAAGAGGACTTTTGGAGAGAAATGATTGATAAACGTAAGACATGGCAAGATTCTGGGAATATAATTTATTTTGACTATTAGATGAGCCAGATTTCATAGAGATTTATGCAGTTGACATGATGAAGTTTAGTGAGAAAAAGCGTTCAAAAATTACCAGAATTAATGCTCATGTATGAACGTTACTTTCAAAAGATATTTTAATGCCTGGGAATAGGAGATTACAAGGCAAGTGGATGAGCATATTAAAGAGAATAATATTTCAGAGAATGAAGCTGTTCACCTAATGGTCTATTTTTATCGAGGAAATGAGGATATAAAGAAACTTGTTTTGAATCAGTATTGTTTTTATTTTGCAAAAAATGGCCATTTCGATCAAGACTTGAAAAGTGAAAAGGTAATTATTATCGAAGAGGATTTGAGTGAGATTCTCATCTGTTTATTTAGGACGTGATTATTTTTTATTATTTGTTGTTGGCACTATATGAAATTCGAGTTGGTCAGAATATTGATTCATTAAAGAACCTGAAGCCAAGTTTGTACAGAGAAAGAGCAGTGAATATTATGAAGGGAGCAGAAAGCTCTTCGAAAACTATTCTGGAGAAAATCAGACCAAAGATTTATAATTACTGTATCATTCAAAAGACTTATTTCAATTTGAACCATACTGGCACTGCCACTTCAATTTACATTTTAAATTTGCTGAGTATAGTTGCTTCAAAGTATGCCAAGCTAGTTTTGGCAGGGCTGAAGAAAAGATCAGACTCTGAAAAGAGTGGATCACAAGTAAGAAAACTCGCTCTGAAACAGAAAGCAAGAACATTTTTTGCCAAGAATATTTCCCTTGGCGAAGCCAACAGTCGCCTTGATACCTTGGAGTCAAAAAACTCTTTTCTAATACCAGGCCAGCAGACCCCTTTAAAATCAAAAAACGGAGTACTTGACTTGAAGAGCCCAGTTTCTGTTCAACGGTATCAGATTCTGAATAGAACAAGAATGGAAACTCAAGAATCTGTCAACAATCAGACCAATGCGATTTCTATAATGGACACGACCAAGTTGAGTAGTGAGAATACTCCATATGTTCGGCCGAAATATAAAAAGCTAACAACGCCTAGTCTTGAAAAGATTAACCAAAGATTTGAATTATCAAAAAAGGTCAATAGACAGATTAGCACAGATGAAAAATCAGTTGGAAAATTTTCAATTATGCTTCCAAAGCCGAAAATAAATAAACTGATTTCTCCAAAAGGTGGTCTCGAAACAACATTGACGCCTTGGGGAGATATATCATCATATGTCTATGATCTTACACCTAAGGAGGCAAATCCTGATCCACGTTTACGCAAGCAAATTGTCATTGAAGAAAATCGAGAGTCTGCAGAAGGAGCAACAACACTAAGACAATACATAGCTTCAAAAATAAAAAAGAAAAACATTTTAATTTCTGATATCGTCAAAGGAAGCAAGAATTTGTAGTTTTTTTTGAAATGCGGTGGAACAAACAGTGAGAATTACGTAATCACATTTGATCAATATGTCATTTTATGGTTTAATTATTTGTGGGAGAATTAACTATTTTTTGGGAGAATGATGGGTTTAGGGTTATTTTTTTAACCTTCATGGTTGACCCAAAGGCTCATTCCTTCATTTTCTTGTATGATCACTTCTTTCTAATCTTTTATATCTCCACTTCATTTAAATAAAATATACTTTTCAAAAACTGATATATCATTTTGTGAGAGATCGTGAAGCTACTACTATATTAAATTCAAAAAATCAAAAGAGAGCGTAATCTTTGTCTGAACAGTACTTTGTTATGGAAGTGGAAATCAGACGAGAAGAGATTCGAATTCTATTGTGTTTTTAATCTAACTCCGGTTTTATAAACAAAACCTTCGCTTTTTATCGATCTGGAAGGATCAAATTGTAAAAATTATATTTTATCTTTCGAAGAAGAGAGATTGTTCTTTTGAATAAGTAATGTAATTCTACATAAAAAAGACGCAGAAGAATAACTCACGGAGTAAATATTGAAAATACTTGTGATGGTGATCAAGTGAAGAGAAAGGAAAACTCTGAGGATGACATCGAGAAAACGGATATTTTGCTTCTGGAAATCAAGTTTTTCTACTTGGATAACTAATCGAATCAAATTTGAATTAAGTCACGGTGAAAATAAATTTCTTCCTTTTCAACTCATCTCAACGAATCATGGGGGTTCCTTTGGATTTAAAGCTCTGAAGACTCTATGAAATTCGTCAAGATTATTCGATCATTCTCTCAAGGAATTCTTTCGAGAGAAAAAAAATCGTGTTTGTTTCTTTCTTTCGAAATATTCTAGAAGCTGGTTTTTTTTTTTAATTTATCAGTAAAACGTGTTTAATTATTTTTAAACTTTCCAAAACTCTAAATTTATCCTTTCTATCCTCTATGGCGTCATTCTCTTGAGGTATGCCTATAAATTGAGAACAAAATGAATATGACTATAAAGAATATCTCAATTATTATTAATAAACATCACAACACACAATGAGCCTTTTGATCTCATTCTTCAAATTCTATTCTCAACTCCATGCTGCCTCTCCCATGCTTGGTTTGGCTAGAACATCTCGCCCCTTAGTGGCGTCTTTTCACCAAGGCCCCTTGAGCTTTGCAAGATGGCTCAGACCAGTTGAAGAAACAACTGAAGAAGACCTCATTCTTGGAAATGCTTACAATGAAAATGTAGAAGAATGGGCTGGCGAGGAGGAAGAATCAATCCCTGAAGAGGAAGAAGAAAACCATGAAGAAGATTATGATGAAGTTGGGCACATTCTGGATTAAAAAAGTTATAGAGAATTGAGCAAGATAAACACATTACATGTTTGTTTAGAAAATACTTTTGCTTAGTTTTTGGCTAAACACTGTATTTCCTGGCATTCATTTTTGTGTGAAGTTCTTGCTGCGATATTCAAAAATATAGATTCCTGTATATAAGTAATTTATTTACTTACTTTCCTCTAACTGCCTCCATATTTTTACGTCGATGACAATTGACATTTATTGAAATGAATTCAAAATTTTTAGAAAACTTTATACCTACTTACTATCATCACTATCAAATTGATTAACAAATAAATTTTTCTCAGTTCACTCTTTCAGCCAGAAAGAGATGAAATTCGCGTCCGATTAATCTTCCTAGTCAGACACAGACAATCGATATTTTTGCATAATAAATCTCAATTGAATTTTAAATGAGCAACTGAGAAGAGAAAAAAGGAGGAAGGAATGCTTTTTCCTCATCTTGCAAGGGGGTATTGACGTTTTGACTTTTGAAATTTTCAAGGTCAAAAAAGTGTTTGAGAGAGCACAAATATATTTTTGACTTTTGGATCAAAGATAAATTTAGGGTAGCTGTTTAGCTACCCGCTATATTGTTAAAAATTAACAAAATAAGTTACACATTTGAGTTGGACTTCAGAAGTTGCTAGGATCAGAGTGGTACGAACTTGAAGAAGAAGAAGAAGAAGTATTTTCAAAACCTTTTTACTCAACAGTTTCTGAAAATTCAAAGGAGATTTGATCAAGTAAGAAGAATAGAAAAAGGATAAATTAGTCCTTTCTTTTAGCTTTTCCGGGGAGAACAGACCAAGGGGTAAATTTGGGAGGGAGAGGTTTTTTTAGGACAAATTTATTTATCATGGCGAAGACTCTATCTCGACCCGGAACTTTTTAAAATTTGGTTCTTGCTAAAAAATTAATACCACTCACATTTTTGAGTCAGATAGAAATTTTTTGAAAGAATTTTTTGAGAGATGTGTTCATGAAAGTCATTCACACAATTTCAAAGTTGCCAGAAAAAATATTTGAATATCATGAAATTTTGGTTTGGTGGAAAGTCTCTGAAAAGAGAAAAGTCTGGAAATTTCTTCATTCAAAACAGAAAAATCAGGAAAAGAGTAAAATATTTTGCAAGAAAAAAATGAAATATTGAAAATTAAAAATTCTTTAAAATTTCTCTACTTTGAAGAAGATTTTTGTCCGAGGAGTTTCCTCAAATGAGTTTTTTTTTTTAAATTCTGAAAGAGATTCTGAATAGGCTGTAATCTGAAGTGGTTTTATACGTGTTTAACAGAAAACAAATTTTTTGGGGGCATTTTTTCTCTTTTATTTGAACAAGATCAGTTGGTTATTGAATTTTTAGCCCATTTTTAAAAAGTAATTTCTTGAGCCAAAATAAATAAGAAATTCAATTTTTGGAAAGAGCAAAGCTGAAAAGGAAATGAAAATGAATTTTTGCTGAGAAGTTGAAATCTTTAGGAAAATCTCTATTTTGAATTTTCTTAGGGATTTTTAGAGAAAGTTGTGAAAATCTAGAGAGATTAGATGTTTCCAGGAATTATTCTATTTTCAGCAAAAAACTTCAAAATTATTCTTTCTTATATAAAAAGAAAAACTTTTGCATAAGATGAATTTCTTGAAGTCAGGCAATATGAAATTGAACTTTGATACAAAAATAGTACAATGAAAAGAAGTTTTGAGCTATTCAAACTAAAACAGCAAGCAATCAGCAGATCGAGCTTGAAAGCAAATGACACACCGACTTCTCATTATTTGAATCCAAAAATAAAAGATTGAAATTCTATTTTCATGAAAAATAGACAATCGAAAAAAGAAAATTATCATTTAAGGCAGAAGTTTGAGGAGCTCAAAATAAGAGTATCCAATTATTTTTAAAGACTCCTAAAGAAATTTATGGACCTTACCAAGTCATCAGGAGTTTCATGAAAGGCAGCAGAGTAAACATCTTTTGATTAAATTTTTTACGGAAGTAAATTTTGAGTTAAAAAATGCTTGTTTTAAAATAAAAATTCAAGGAATTTGATTTTCTGCCCAGCTTTAAAACCTGGCTTCTTATTTTTGGTTATTTTAATTTTTTGTTCATTCGTGCGAGTCCACGCAACTGAGAATTTGATGACGTTAATTTAGAGTCACAAAGGTTGTAAGATTTTTCTGTCCCAAAAATTGGAATTAATTTGAACTCTCCTTCAATCTGGCCTTGAAAAATATAACTTTATTGAGATTTTTATATTTAATATTTTTAATTGCTCTATTTATTAAAAGCCTGGCATGATGCCAGATCAGGAAGAAGCTAATTCAATGATAATATCAAAAGATGATGTTTGAGACAGACTCTAATTATTAAAGATCTTCTTCAAGATTCATTGAAGATGATAATTAATAAATCTTTTTCATACAAATAGGAATAGCGAATTTTTATTTTTAAGAATCTATTTTTTCAGGGGAAGGTGTTGGTATCCAGGTGTTATGAAAGCCTCGAGATGAGCTGGGATAGAAAGAGGAAAAATAAATAAGATAAGAGGGCTAAATTGGGTTGACTACAAAAAGCTAACTGTGATTTGAAACTTATTTTGGCGATATTTATCGAAGACGATATTTGTTGGCAAACAATTTATAATAAAAGCTTTGGCTTTTTCTTGGATCTTGACAAGCCTTCTTCCTTTTAAGGATAGTTGGGGTCGATTTTTTCTGATTGAATCAATTAAAAAGGTATTATAAATTTGAAGAGAATCGTTTTGGCTCTGGAAAACATAAAATTGCATGATATTGTTTCTGGAGATCAGAGATTAGAAAAAATTGGAAAAAATTATTTCACTGAGTTTAGTTTAGCCTAGCTTAGACATTTTGAATGATTGCATATTTTTTTCATTTGGCTAAAAATTTGACGTTTAGGAATTTCTGAATCGGAACATTTTTTTATGGCATTTGAGATGCGAACAAAACAAAAAAGCGAAATCATTGATCATCTTTGTCCTCAAAAAATGATCCGGAATATTTACTGGATAAAGAAGGAGGGATGGCCAAGGAGGACAATCTTTATATAAAATTAAAAATAAAGAAAAAGATTTGATTAAAGAAAGGTAAAATTAAGAAAACCCGACAGGCTTCCACAAAGTTTAATAAATAACGAGAGCTTAACGAGAAAACTTTTGAGTGCCTAATTTAACAACAATCCGATATTTTAATTCTCGGTTTTCAGTCATGCATCAAGGATACTTTGAACGAAAAATGAGCCAGCCTTCCACCAACTCAATCACCCACTCTATGACTCCAAAATTATTTAACAGACTCAAAGAGGAGTCCACAAAATCGCCTGAAAGAGTGACACATGAATATATTAATCTCACCTCCACTAGCCCTACAATTAGTGGGCAAAGATCAGCAACACTTGGCAACGCATCAGTCTCTTCTTCAATGAAAATTGCTGCCAAAGTCAAGGAGCAGCAAACTTTAAATACTGAAAGACTTCGGAACAAAACACCACAACCGACTATTTATTACAATCCAAGAGTGACTCAGACTCAACCTCACAACATCACTATCGACTTTACTAGATCAAAGAGCAACCGAAGCAATAACAACATCATCACCAAGACAGAGCCAAACGATTTGGAGACCAGTTACACAAGTCAAATAAATAAATTGCTGCAAAAAGTAAATAAGCTCAAGTATGACCTTGAGCAGTCTCAACAAAGGGAAAACCAGTACCTTTCTCGAGTTTCGAACCTTGAGAAAGAGATGAAATCAATGCAAACAGTGATTGATGAGAAAGAAAGGAAGGTTCAGGAACTTGCACAGACATCCAAAGAAGACAAAATTCGCATGTACAAGTTTTTAACTGAGTTGGAAACTTATAAACAAAACAATCCAGAAAAGCAGGCTTGGGATGAAGTGAGTACTGTGAGGCTTTCAGAGCTTGGGGACTCTGGAAGAAGAATGGATAAAGTAACTTTAGATAAAGGAATACAAGCAACTGACACATACAATATAACGAATAATTGTGGAAAATGTGATAACCTCAGGGTTTACTGCGAATATCTTGGAAACAAGCTTTTGGAGATCGAGCAATCTTCAAGATTTATGATCCAAGAAAATAGCATTATGAGAGAATCTTTGACAAAAGCAAAGAGAGCTGAGAATGAATATGTGAAAGCTCGTGGTGAGATTGAAAAGAGGGCTCTTGAGATCCAAAATGATTTCGATCAACAAGGAGAATTTTATAATGAAATTATTGCTGAGAACTCTGCAGTTCGAAAAGTTTTGAAGGAAGTAGTCGATCATGAAAGTCTGTTAAATCAATGTCAACCTCATAAAACGAGAAAAGATTTGGCTCAAAAGAAATTTACCCCTGTACCTGCTTCTCTTCGAGCTTTAGCTAGTGCAGAAAAATTATCTCAATCGAATAATAAACTCATCTGAGTAATGAATGATGTTGGGAATGACTGTAATATTTATTTGTTCTTGGAATTGAAAAATATCAGACAGAAAAGATATATTTATTTACTATAAATTGATTTGATGCATAGAATGGATTTTTTGGTTACAGATGAAATCTTTTTTGGTTTTATTTTTTTAAAACATACATAATTATATTTATCTATTTATTATTTAGAAAAGTGTTTTGGTTAGTGTCTTGAAATTTAAAGAATTGATTCATTTTAATTCAACTCAAAGTCTTTGAAGTGGGATAAAATGATGTTAGATTTGAGTATATATGATAATGAGATTTTAGGAATATTTTAATTAACGCAGCGAAATCAGACTATCAATGGAATTCTTGTTTAGAAGGAAGTCTTTCGAAATAGTAATCGACTTCAGATTGCGGAACATCTTCTAAAGAAGCGTATTGCCATTTGGGTTTGTCATTTTTATCAACAAGGGTGCATCTGACACCTTCAAAGAAATCAGTACCTTCCATGAATCTTAAAAAAGTTATTAAAAACTCCAATACTATACTAATTTCTACCTTAAGACGAGTCTCATGTCCATCTGAAGGTTTTCTCTGAGATCCAGATCTTTTCCTCTTTTGATTTGTTCATGAATAACCTTCATACTTAATGGAGATTGGGCGTCCATAGCAGCAATCAATTTACCAGCGAACTCTTTGTGGTCAGTGGCGTTTTTAAGAGCATCATAGATCTTTTCGACGGACCCTTGGCCGAAAGCCTTGTTGATGAATTCTTCGTTTGCGTATTTCTTTTCAACAGGCTCTTGATATTTTTGAACAATACTTCTCAAGTCTTCAACTCTAGTTTCACGAGTGGTTTTTTCTACGATTTCCTTTTCCAAAGTTTCAAGTTTTTCACGTTTAACATAGTAATCAGCTAAACCAGTTTGCACCAATTCTTGACCCTTGAGACGGGTGCCAGTAAGACCAAGGAAATAGCCCAAATTGCTTCTGAGTCTAGAGAGGAAATAACCTCCTGCAACGTCAGTAAACAAACCAATTCTAGCCTCTACGAGATGAGGTTTAGCGGATTGTATACTCATTCAATAATTACCTGGCATAGCAAACATGGCATGTTCAGTGGCAATTTTAATAGGTGAATGAATAGAAATACCAACGCCACCGCCCATGACGATGCCATCCCAAAGAGCGACTTGAATGGGTCTCATGTTAGCAAGGGCAAGATCCAAAGTGTATTCTTCTCTGAAGAATTTATCGTGAATTTCAGAAGTTGTTCCGCTGATTTTGGCTTCATACAAAGATTTGATGTCTCCTCCCGCACAAAATGCTTTACCACCAGCTCCTTTAAAGAGAGCAACCTGCGAGATAAGTTAACAAAATAAAGTTCAAAGAGATTGTGGTTTACTCTGGCATCACTGGTGGTATTCCAGAGTTCAGCTTCAGGCTTGAGAATTCTAATCATTTCTAAATCCAAGGCATTGAGGGCTTTAGGTTTATTGAGGATGACTTTGCAGACTTTCTTGTCGTATTCAAAGATGACAGGAGCCTCAGCAGCGGTTGTGGAGAAAGAAGCGCGCAAATGGTTTGAAACAAGCTTGACAAAAGATGATCTCAGCATTGAGATTTTTCAGATATTGGTATAAAATTATTTCTGCGAAAATTTATGACAAAAAATAATGTTTTTCAAAGTTACAAATTGGGTATTGTGAATATTGTGTTGTTAAAATAGAAATTCTTTAGAGCTTGCCTAAAATACAAATTCAGGGTTACAAAATTAAGCAAGATAGAAATAAAAGAAAAAATAAAGGCGAACCTTCTATTGTCTAAGGAGGGATCGTTAGATGACTGAAATAAAAAAAATTGGGATTTTAAAGAAAAAACTGGGTTTGGGAGAATATTATGTGGGATTCTCTCATGAAATTAATTTCACTTTACAAAATTAACCTCTCATATTTTTGTAAGAGAATAATAGAATCATGATGATTTTCAAGTTCTATATTCACGCCTCTTTTAGAATTTTCCAGTCCTAAAAAAATTTTTCCATCTTGGTGTAGATTTTTTAAAAAAAAGATCGTTTTGAATTATTTATCATAAATACAGAAGAAATAAAAATACAGTTGAATAATTTTTTTTTTTTTCATCAAATCGAAATTATCAAACTTGTATTTTAATTTTACTGAGGATAGAGGAGGAGATGACTTGTTATACCTGGCTTATAAACTCAATAAATAGCCCAAAAAATTATAATATTTTTCCTCAAGAAAAAAATGATATGCCCTAATTTGTTTTTATTGAATCCGAGGAGATGACTTTAGAAATTCTGTGTGTCAACGCAAAATTCAAAAAGATAAAATAAGGTGATCAGGAGAAGCGAGAAAAAATATTTGAGATTGAATTAATTTGAGTGTTTGGAATTTTGACACTAAAAATTCAAATTTAAAAATCAATCTTTTCCTAAAAAACAATCAGATTTGAAAATTGAAGAGAGGTGTTTCTATTTTCAATATTATTCTTTTCAAAATACCCTATCAATAAGATTTGTGAGATGACTCTAAAAAAGGATTTCAAGAGATGTTGGGAGATTGACAAGGAATATTTCTAAATCATCAATTGTAGTAAATTTTGATTTGGTATCTTTGAATTTAAATTAACTTTTGAGGTCAAATAATTGTTTCGCAAATTGGATCATCATTCAAAGGAAACGAATAAATCTTGCCTTGCCTTGCCTACTTTATTGGAAAAGGCAGCCGATCAGAATTTAAGTTTTCTTCAAAAAGAAATTTTGAGAAAAAAATCTTCTGAAAATCCGATCCAATAAACTGGAGTTGCTTTCCACCATAATTTGTTATAATATTAAAAACCGAGGAGTTTTTGTTGTTCTGGTCAGTTGAAAAATTTTGAAAAACAAAAAATCACCAGAAAATATGGAAAGAAAAAGAAGAAACTTTTCTTAAAAGAAAGAAACTCAACCACGATGTCTTGTGTGTCAAGCCAGGAGGGAAAAGCGAAATTAGTTTTATTTTGAAAATATTATTTTAATACTTGACTGAAGGTCACAGACAATATTGAGGCAAATTTTAGTGGCTCAATTGCCAATGTTGAATTATGAGTGATTCAATAAATTTAAGAATCTGACAGAAATTAATAATTTGAAAAATAAAATTTCCAATACAAAAGGCGATCAGAAACTAATTTTAGTCTAACCGAATATTTTGGTCTTTTGACCCCATTTTTTTCACTATCTTGTATGAGGAACAGTCGCGAAGGGTCTGAGCAGTCTACCTCGACAGCTTTTTCCCTTTAGGAAGGCCTGAGAACCTCTAGTGTGAGAAAAAACGTAGGTTAGTTACGCTTATTGTCAGAATTAATAAGAATTTCCTGATTGTTTTATAAAAAATAATCTCGCCTAATAAATTTAAGAGAGCTCCTTAGCTTTTCTTCCGTTCTTCCAACTTCCAACCCCCTTTTAAAAAATAGAAACGTTTGATACTCGATATGGCCGACGCTCTTCCGAGTCACTTGTTGATGTATATGTTTGAATTTTTAGCTTACGAGGACTATAAATGCCTTGTATTGACTTGCAAGAGATTTTCTCAGGCAATCCTCAAACACAACAAGCTTTGGGCTCGAGAGTGCTTAAACAGATACTTGTCGTTTGACCTTGGGCTCTACAGGTACGATTTGGCGTGAAAAAGTTGACAAATTCTAGTGATATTTACGACTCTGAAGACTATAAGACATACATTCGACAGAAACTTCTATACGTGAAGGAAAGCTCGTGGAGACAGATTTTAGAAGAAGGAGAGATGTGTAGAAGGAGCTTGAATGTGGTTTTGGCTCAGCTTGCCGGCAAGGAAGAAGCTGAAAGCTTTATGGAGTACCTTTTCGAAACACTAAAACGTTTATTTTTATCCTTTGGCTGACTCAATAACACAAAATAGAACCCAATTTACCTCTTTTAAAATTAAAAAGAGAGACCGTGAGCTGCAACGCTCAAACCCTATTTCAAACGAAGCTTTCAGAAGTGCTGTATGAAGAAAGTGAAGTGACACCTAACAAAAAGTCTTTTTACGATTTCAACAGTCAATTCTTGAATCAGCTTGAAGACATTGAAACGAAACTGTTTTCTGAAGTAATTTGGAATGGATGTTTGAAGGAAAAATAATTTTTTTGAAGATGGCTCAGTACGACCGAAATGAGATTTTACGAGCACGCTGGTATAACTTTGAAAAGAGAGATGCTTCCTCTTCGTAAGTAATTGAGAGAAATTTGGGTTTTACCTCATTTAGGAACGATAATGATGAGACAATATGCTTTGAAGATAGAAATGACTTGTTATTTTTTGAGGGTCCAAATGTTGGAGATTTGACAAAAATATCGAATGCAAGCACGGATGATTTGCAAATGTTGAAGCAAAAACCAGCTTTTTTGATGAGTTTATATGAAAACTTGCTGAGCGTCCTGACTCATTACTGCCAAGTAGTTCATCGCTTTTTATCATCTATTGACGACATCTACCTCATTGTGGCTGAGTACTCTACAAGAGTAGGGAAATTACGTGAAGGATTTTTATTTTAAAATTTCAATAGTGGAAAGTATACGTTTGTGTGATGTTGGAATTGGAAAAATCATTTGGGACATTTGCAAAGCTTATGAATAAGCACTATGAAGCTTTATTTGAGAGTTATCCAAGCTATCCAAAGTTTTCAATGTGGAGGTTAATGACCAAAGTTTGGATGTCGGAAGTTTACGAAAAGTCGAATCTCAACCAAAATTTGAATGAATCGTTCTTGAAAATATTGAATTGTCATCGTGAAATCAATGTCCGCGAAATCTTCAATAACAACAACAGCTTGTCAACTAATGATGAAACGAATGAATTACCAAAAAGTCTTTTCATTGATTTAAATCTCAGAGAACAACAAGGAATAATTGATTCAATCAGTCAAAGAAATTTCTGGGACGATTCAGGCTTACTTTCAAGCTATGTTCAATCAGTTCAAGACATAAGTTTTAATGAGGTCAATATTCACTACACCGACTGCACTGATGTAGGAGTTTCCAATTTATTCACTCAAAACTTAACTATGAGAATAGATGCCCACAAACTATCCCTATTGTGAACTTGAAAAAGCCATTCTCTCTCAAAGCGAGTAACAACATTGGATTGATTTTCCAAAATTAATTCCTCTTTTATAGTCGATTTTATGGAGAATATCAACAAGTGTTGGGAGAGGTCCCAGAGTTTTTTTGTCGATTTTTGAAGAGTGATTCATCAATGTTGTCTGAAATCGTTGGAGAAAGGACAAGCACAAAATTACTACAAATTCAAACCCAAAAGGAATTCAAGACAATGGAAGATTTTCTTGATAATAAACTTAATGAAGTCGATGAACAACAATTCAAAATCGTGGAAAACCAAATTACTCTCAATAATGAACTCGACGAATCAACTGAATTTATTCATAATTTCATCAAAGAATTTCTCGAGAAAAAAAGTGAGTTTTGTTTGATCCAAACGTTTTTCTCATCAGTCTCAAATAGATTCTTGTGGAATGAAAATTGAAGAAGGAAATATGGAAGAAGAAATTGTCTCAAGTGAACCAAAGGCATCAATCAGTCAAACTTCTTTGAGAGCTCTCGTAGCAATTATCGAGGCTTCGGCCTCAAATTTCCGATTAAATTTTGATTCCATTGTAATAATTGAAAATCTTGATTGAAGCTTTATTAACCCAAAAATTTGTAATAGAAAGAAAAAATCGATTTTCTCAAGACAATAGAAAAGAGAAATGAATATATAAGACAAACAAATATGGACAAGAACATTCCATGCCAGCTAGGAGACATTGACAGCTTATTTTATGATCTGGACAAGAATATAAATTTAGGGCTGTTGGAAAAGCTGTATGAAGATTACATTGTGCACACAAAGCAGCAAGAGCAAGGGAAAATGCAGGATCTTTCACCTTTAAGTCGCGCAACAGATCGAAATGGCTTTGAATTCGAGCAAGACTTTTTCGATGATGTCGAGAACTTAGACTTTTTAATGTTAAGAGAGTCCACAACACTTCAAAGAGATACAGCCTAAGTTGAAGAGATATTTTTAAAGTAACAAATAAAATAATTGCTTAAAGTCAGTAGTATGTATGGAGAACCGAACGTCTGGTCCAATTTGTTGATAATGTAAATTTAACATTCAAGATAAGAATAATAAAGAAAAAAAGTTTTGTCAATATTTTTATTTATTGATTGCCTACTTTATGGCATAATAATCTTATACTTTTTTCATTTTGCTTCATTGATTTCTGATATAATAATTATATTATATTTTTGAAATAATCTCTGAGTTCATTATTCTCCCTCCTAGCGATAATTTTCAAAAATTAAAGTTGAAATTAACATTTTGCGTACTTAACCTTTTTTTATTTAATCCAAAATTGTTGCGAAAACATAAAATTTAAAAAAACGAGAACGGAAAAATGGCAAATCTTCAAGAAGGTATACATTTCACTCATCTTTATTTCTCACTCAAAAAGAATTCAACGAGGACATTGAGAACTATCAAATCAACGAGGACTACAAAGTCTGGAAGAAAAACGCTCCTCATCTCTATGATTTAGCTCTTACACATGTATTTGACTGGCCTTCACTCACTTGCCAATGGCTGCCTTTGAAAGACAGGTATGTGATTGGAATTTTGTAGTTGAGTTATATGATATCGATAGTCCACAAGACGCTGATTATTCGATCCATAAACTTGTTCTCGGGACACATACTTCCGATCAAGAGCCCAACTTTTTAATGATTGCCAAGGTGAGACTTCCCAATAATGAATCTTTGGCTGATACAACTGAATATTCTGTGAATACTAAAGGTACCAGAGTAAAGGGAGACTTGTTTTTAATGTAAAAATTTCAGATACTGGAGCGCCTGGCAACATTACAGGAGAGCATAGAGTTGATATCGAGACCAAAATTTTGCATGAAGGAGAAGTCAATAGAGCCCGTTATATGCCTCAAAAATATAATGTGATTGCCACAAAAACAACAAGTGGTGAAGTCCATGTTTTTGATTATTCTCAACATCCTGCTACTCCAGTCAGTCTCGACCACGTCAAGCCTGAGGTTAGATTAGTTGGACATACTTGCGAAGGATATGGTCTCAACTGGTCAAAACATAAACTTGGTCATATCTTATCTGGTTCAAATGATCATAAGATTTGTCTTTGGAATGTTGAGGGATCTAATACAGCAAGCAGCAAGATTAGTCCTCTTCACGAATTCAAATTCCATACTGCTGGAGTTCAGGATGTGACCTGGCATCATTTTAGTCCGGAAATTTTTGCTTCCGTTGGTAACGACAAAAGAATAGTCATGTAAATTCCTCTCTTCATGAAATATTTCTAATAAAAATTCATCCAGTTGGGACATGAGAAAGCCACAAAAGCCATGCCATGATATTCAAGCACATGCAGCTGAAATAAATTCTATTGATTTCAACCCATCCGATGAATATTTGTTTGTGACTGGCTCATCTGATCACACTTGTGCATTCTGGGATTTAAGAAACACTTCCAAGAGCCTTCACAGATTTGAAGGGCATACTGATGAAGTAATGAAGGTTGAATGGGAGCCCAATCATGCTTCATTGTTTGCTTCCTCTGGTAATGATAGAAGAATTCGCGTCTGGGATATCAATAAAATTGGACAACAGGTTAAAAATGATATTCCTCTTGAAGGTGCTCCTGAGCTCATGGTAATGAAATCAGAAGAGTTTGGTTTTCTAAAAAAATGATTGTTAGTTTTTGCACAGTGGACACAGAGCACCAATTACTGATTTCAGTTGGAATGTAAATGAGCCAGTATTGATGGCTTCAGCTGAAGAAGAAAATAACGTTTTGCAAATCTGGCAAATGGTAAAAATTATTTATGCCTTGAGTTAATGTGATTGAAGGCTTCAAGCATCTATAGAGAAGATAGTAAGGACGGTATGATGGAAATTAGAATGACAAAATAATAATTAACCTGGACTGATATTTTTGATTGTTTTGAATGAAGAGAATCCATAAATGTAGGAAATTTTTATCTCTTTTCATTATCATTATTCTGACTATTTTTATTTTATCTCCATTTATCAGAGACTTACTTTGCTTTGAAAAATTTTATCTCAAGATAGTCGTTTATTTAATTTCATTCAAATGAAGAAAAGATTTTTCAATTAACTGTTAGGATATAGTATAATCCAAATTATTCAATTTTTCTTTATATTTTAACTTGAATTTTTCTTCCTGTAAATGAGTCAAACCCCTATACTAGACCGTGAACTCAAGACTAAGGAGCCAACTGGAACCAGTAGCAACACTGCTTCCAAAAGATCTCCTGAAAGGTCATCCAATTGGAAAGATCGTCTTGAAAATCAGATCAATTCTGATTCGCTTACTCTTGTGGACCTTTTTATTGGAGACGAAGGAGCTTATGAGGTCGCCAAGTTCTTGAAGAGAACAAGCAATCATTTTTATTCCGTACAACTGAGAGGAAACAATATTTCTGCCGCTGGTTTTGAAGTTATTTGCGAGGCCTTGAAAGGTGCAGATAGACTTAATTCTATCACTGCTGAATGGAACAATATCGGGTCTGATATTTCTGGACTTGTTGCTCTTCATAGTCTGGTCAAAGTGAATCATACTCTTGAGACTGTTGATTTAAAGAACAACAGATTGGGTCCTAATTCTGCAAGAATTATTGCTGATGTAATTAGAGATTCAAATTCTTTGAAGAAGCTGGATCTGAGATGGAACGAATTAGGAGAAGAGGGTGGAAGACAAATCCTGGCTGCCTTACAAGAATCAAAGAAGAGAGTAACTTTAGACTTGAATGGTAACAAAATTCCTGAAGAAATCCTCTCTCAGATCCAAGATGCTGTCGCTGGTAGAGTTTCCGTCGTTACAAGAAACTTTGAAGCTGGAAGCCAACCTCCTTCAACCAAGAATGCTAATCTTTCTAGCTATTCTCCACCAAGAGAGAATAAAGTTTATTCAACAAGCACTGATGTAAATTTGCAAGGAAGCACTCTTCCTTCCAAATACAGTCATGAAACCACTCAGAACTACTCAAATGCTTCAGGTCGTTTATCTTCAGCTGCCATTACCAAAAGTTATAGTGGAAATATCCGATATAACGCTTTGGGAAGCACTTCAAGAACAAGCTCACCTCCTAGAAATCAACCCTTGACCACTCCACCAATGGCCTCAGATCAAAAGACCGCCACCACAACCTATAATATTACTCACCATACTTATTCTCCTCGTCAAAGCGAGGCTAGAGCGCGCCCTGAAATTGTTATCACTGATGGAAACAGCAGAGCATATGAACATGTCAAGTCGAATAGAAGTTCTCCTCCTCGTCCATCATATGGTGGAAGAAGTGAGGCTGTGACGAAAAGTACTTATGAAGTCAATACCGATATAAACAGAAGATCAGATTTGAGAAGCCTTGCTGGAGCCGGTGCTGGGCAACCATCAGTGGAAAATCTTGCTTTGACTTCTAAGTATCAACCTAAATACAGTTCAAGCGCTATATCCGGACTTGTTCAATCTTCAATTCCTTCTTCTGAAGCCCAAAATGCTACCTTAAAAAGATCAGCAGCAGTGACCACGAGTCATACAAATTATAATGTGAACGTGAACGTGAGGGATAATGATGAATCTGAATCAAAGAACTTGATGGTTGGAAAGTTGATCAGTGATTTAGAAAGAGCCCTTGAAAGAGAAAAGATCAGAGCAAATGAGGCCGAAGGTAAATTGCTCGTACTTACAAGAGATTATGAAGTTGAGAGTACCATGAGACAGGACTTGGAGAGAAAGTATGGACAAATCTTGGAAGATTTAAGGAGATCAGATTCTGAAGTTCATACTTTGAGAGTTGACCTTGATAAGTACAGTCAGGACAATAAAAGCTTAAATGCTGAGGTGACAATGTTGAGACAAGAGGTGACAAGACTTGATGAATTTGGAAAGAGTAGAGTTGCTGACATTGAAGAAAGATATAGAATTCAATTGAGAAATTCTGATACTCAGAACCAACAACTTAGAGAAGAGATCAATACAATTCAAAGAGATTTGAATGGCCAAATTGTGGAAATAAGACGCGAGTCTGATGCCAGAGCAAGACAATATGAGGAGCAGATCGGAGAATTTGCTAAACTCAATGATGAATTATCAAATGAGCTTGCCAGTCAATTGGAATATATTGAAAAGTTGAAGATTGAGCATGAACTTGCATTGAAGAGAACTGCTGAAAAGGTGAGAGATGAAGAAGTTCATAAGGCTCAATTGATTATTCGCGAGCTTGAGGATGAATTGAGAAGTCTCAAAATTAACCATGAACAATTGAACAGAAAGAATGCTGAAATGCTCACTGATTTGCAAGCTTATGAGAAGCAAATTAGAGACCAGCATATTCAATTTGGTAATGAGCTCAATAGAGTTGGAGGAGATATTGAAAGATTAAGATCAGAATTGAATCAATCTCAAGCAATTGTTCAGAAGCAAAACCATGAGATTAGTTCAAGGGATAGCACAATTACTAAACTTGAAGGTGATGTTGAGAGATTCAGAGCTGAAATTCAAAGAATAACTGATATGCATGTTCAACAAATTGATAATTTCAAGAGGGATTATGAAAATGAAAGAAGAAGATTTGAAGATATTGAAAGACAACTTCACCAAAGAATTGAAGAATATGACAGAAAGTTGGTGGAGTCACAAAACGAAACAATAAGAGTGACAAGAGAATACGACAGATTGGTGGAGATAATGCAAGGAAATGTCAGTAGAGTCATTCAAGACACATTTTTGTCTCATAAAAATACAAGTGAAATCAGAACAATTGAACAGAGGGCCAGTACCTTGGGTACTCCCAGCAGAAATCTCGGAACTGATAGAGCACAATCCAGTCAATTATTCGAAAAGAAGTTCTTTTAAATAGTAGTCGATATTGGGAAAGGAATCTGACGGACAGGATAGAAATTCTATAAATTTATGTTTTTATTTTACATCAATATGACATGATAATTTTATACAAAAAAGATCTGAAAATTTTGTTTGAGCTTGAAAAAAAAATCAAGAAAAACAAGGAAGCTTGGAAAAATTTGATGAGAATTTTTTTTTTAATACCTTTAAGACAGAGAAAAATTTTTTGCAGTTTATTTTTTAGAAAATCATTATCATGAAATTTTACAAAAAAATGATTTATAAGTAATGAACAAAACATAATGGAATAAAATTTTAAATGAACATTCATTTCATAATTTATTTAGATATTAGGAAAACTACTCTCTTATTTTCTATTAATTACATCAAGAGAGGAAGATATTAATTTATTGACATTGTCAGGAAGTAGTGGGCGATTTGTCATTATCTTTTCTCAGATCATTGATTCGACGGTAAGAGAGGATGACACTTCTTACGAGAGGACTGGGAGCCTCAAAGTGATTTCCTTCTGTATTGAAATAAACAATTTTATCGGGGTTGAGAGTTGTTTTAATTTGAACAACTGGTTTCTCTTTAAATTTATCATCTTTTTTGAGGATTTCTTTCAAGGGGCTGTAATGCTTTCCAGCAATAACATCTCTCATCATCATGTCTTCATTGAGTTGGTTTGTAATGTTAAGACCCACTTTATTCAAATTGACACTATGATTCACCTTGGCCTTGATAGAGGGTCTGTTCTTTTCACCAATTTGTTTGAGCATCACCTTATCGCTGTGCAGATAATTTGACCAAACTTTAGAAGTTTTCCTGGCCTCAGATCGAGCTTCAGCTTGCTTGGAATTAGTGATAGGCTCGAGTTTTACAAGCTTAGGCGGTTTTCCCGAAAGGTGGAAGTTTATCGAGGTTGATCTGCGTGCATCAGCTGATCTATCTTCATGTTGCTTTGAATTGTCAAAATCCGGGCTATGTCCTTTTTTAGGAGTGGTCTGGACCCATTTTCGATGACTTTCATAAGTGGTTTGGTTAGAGGATTTCCTAGGAGAAATGGAGGTGCTCATAAGAGGAGGGTTGTGTTTTGTGGTGCTTGGTTCTGTTTCAAGGAGATGTGAAATCGGGACTTTGAGAGTGGCACTCAAAACTCCACTTGAAGCTTTTGTAGAAGCCACAGGTTTTTCCAGAACAATTGAACTTGTAAAGTTTCCTGGCTCTTCATCGAGGTGGAGAGGGATTTTGCGGAGGTCTTGAGGACGATTTTGTGGAGAACCTGTACGATTGAAATCAGGGAAATAATCTGTGGAAAGTTGAATATTGGTTGGAAGACTAATTCTTTTTTGACCAAGGTCTTCCATTGAAGAAGGTTCTGAAGTTTTTCCCTGAGGATGAGGGTTACTACACGTCATAATTCTCTGTAATAACTCTTCTCGCCAGGCTCTTTTTTTGTGAATCTGATCATTCAAGCATTTCATACTGAATTCATCTTTCACCAAATTAAAGAATTTTTCACGACGAATAGTTAGAAGCACGACATGTGTCGAATGAGCAATAGCAGTATACTCCATTGGTACTGTATTCATTAATTCATACTCGCCTAGATAATCCTTTTCAAGCTGAATACCCATCTAGGAAAGGGGTTAGAAGAGAATATTCAATGAGGAAAATGATACTTTAGCAATTTCATGTTTTTTGATGAGGAGTTTTTTGGGGACAGGGACACGTCTAATTCTATTTGAGGCTGATGGTTTTTCAACGTTTTCACTTCTTTCAACAGTTTTTATCAACTCAACTTCTCCTTTCTTGATGAAATAGATACGATCACAAGGGTCTCCTTCTCTAAAGATGATTTGTTTTCTTTTGAATTCAACAGTTTCAGAGTTGAGGATAACTGAAGGCAAAGCATTTATTCTCCAATGTTGAAAGATGTTGACACATTTTATAAAGTCCAAATCATCTCTATACTTTCTCTCATAAAGATTTCCCAGAATTGTATGATAATCCTCAGCTGCTAAGATTCCCAAAGATACTTTTTCTTTTGCGACAATCATTGCGGTTCTCTTTCTAAAAAGAATTGATTAGAGATTTTCTCACACAATCACATCATACCCGTCGGATTCTTTGCGAAGAGCGAGCTCACCAAAAGAGTCTCCACCGATCATACTTTTGACGACCCAGAATCCTGGGTTGCAACGTTCAACAAAATTAGTTTTGACCTCATCTGAGGTGGTTTCACTGGCTAAGACCTCAGGCAGTTTGTCTCGAATGTGTTGAAGAAATTCTCCAGCGTCTTCTTCTTGTCCTTTGACATCATCAATAGTAATCCCAGCTGCTTTCAAAAGGACAAAAACTGAGCCTTGGATAATGATGTAGAACTTTCTTCCGACATCACCATAATGAAAAATCTTATCTCCAGGATAGTAAGTTTCTAGAGTGAGAGATTGGAAGATTTTTTCATAAGAGATTTCATCAAGAAGGTTTTGAGACTCTTTAAAGAATTTGATCTCATGGAATGCCTTGTGAAGAACAGTGATTTCTTGGGGTGTACGTCTTCTTGGCGGGACTTCCAAAATATTTGCAATGAGCTATTGAGTATTATATAAAAGGAGGGAAAAGGTTCAATTTACTTCTCTATCCTGGACATTATCAAAACTGATAGCACTTTGCAAGATTTCAGGAGTTATTGTGAACTTTTTGGTTGTCTTTTTCTTGCAGGATGGTGGGAATGGCTTGATTGTAGGACCTGAAAGAGATAAAGGTAAATTTTATAATTTGTGTACTTGATTCTTCAATGATTTGATCTTCTGATTTCATTTCTGGACTATTCTGTTTGGTCAGTATGGAAGGTCGATACACATTTGTGACTATTTTGGGCGAAACTGTCAGAGAGTTCTTGGGAAACCTTCTGCTCCTTCGACTTGGAGAAGGATCGAGGGAATTAGTAGGTGACAGCATTAAAGTTTAAAAGTTAAAAAATTAAAGTGATAAGAGAAAAAAACTGTGGGCATTCATATACCTTGGACATTATTAAAATTTATATGTGTCCTCTTTCAAATTTCTCAAAATAGCGAAGTTAGAATGTAGATTGAAGGAAATGGGTGTTTTTCTTGATGATCTACAAAAATATGGGAGAAAGATCAATTTGAGTGAGAAAAATTGAGTTTAAAAAAAAAAAACCGTTGTCGTGGAATGAAAACCCCCGGGTTGAGATGATAGAAATGAGTCTCAGAAAGAGAGAGGAAAGAGAGCTGATTTTGGAAGCCTGTCGGTAAGATGTCGAAAAAGACATGCCATCTGGTTATTTGGAACAAGAAATGTGTGGTAATTATGCTTGAATTTTGATTAGCGCTAATAAAAGTATATTAAACGAAAATAAATTAAAAGCTCATAAAACTCGATGTTAGAATTAACTGTTTCCTTGTCACAAATTTTTTGGATTGAAAAAATGAACTTTTTAATTTCGTTAAATTTTTTGGGAATTTTTTTTGCCAGAAGCTCTTGACTCGAGGTTCATAAGAGTTAAGCCAGTGATGTCGATCCTCTTTCCCGAGAAGAAATGAGCCTTGAACTCAGTGTTGGGAAAGGCGGTCAAAAAATATGCATTTTGCGGTTACATTCCTTCAGTTTTTCACTTCTAGGATTTCTCC
>Ga0182738_1000963_pt1 | contig 37698 bp, 27 predicted proteins | sample eDN5th30CBELigMG_FD_128876 | JGI IMG/M metagenome (GOLD analysis project Ga0182738, IMG submission 128876) | Enriched Miracle-Growth compost microbial communities from Emeryville, California, USA - eDNA 5th pass 30_C BE-Lig MG (version 2)... ...
ATTTCAGATCGATCTTCCAGTATTTCAAGCTCCCGTTGGAAAATAAGAGATTCATGTTTATCGTCAATTCCTTTTCGAAAAAGCAAAAAAAAGAAAATTTCTTTTTGATTCCATTCATCTTGCGCTCAAATCAAGAAAAAAGTTTGGCAAGGTGGAAACTTTATTAGATTCTCGGTGAATTTCTTCTGGGCAAACTTCAAGGGCCGACTAAAATCATGTCCAAATGAAGAATTTAGTCTGTTTCACCTGGTTGAAATGTTTGTCCAAAACCTTGAAATTTCTTCTTCTTCTTCTTATTGTTCATCTCATGACTTGGAACTTTCAGAGTCAATGAACTTTCTACAAGAAATATCTAAGGGCATTGAAATAGATGACGGCTGACTCTTTGATATTTTAATTTGCCTAGAAAAATTTCTGAATGAATATCTCCACGAAATTTTGACTTGGGAGAAAAATAGTCATGAAGACAATCTCATTCCTTTCCTCCAAATTTTCCTTCCATCCTCGAATTTGAAACAAGGAGAAAAAAAAGAAAATGATTTCCTCTGGCAGGAACTCCCACAAATTTGTTGGCATACAATCTATTTTTATAATTTAGATCCTGAATTTACTGTTACATACAGTTTTTTTTTAATACTCTGTCAACAAAAAAAAAGCGATAAAATCTCGTTATGGACTAATGAGAGCCCCCAGAAATCTACTGTTCATTTGTTTTATTTTGTAGATAATCAGCTTCCTCAAGTTAAATAATTTTTTTCAAAATGAAGTTTTAGGAGAGAAAAAAGTTCAAGATTCTGAGAAGAAAACATCATTTTCAAAAATTTTGACCTTGACCACTCCTCATGGATCTGGAAGTTTGCACATGTAAAAATTATTTAAATTGTTTCGGTGAATTTCAGAAAAATTCGGATCTCTAGAACTTGACTATCTTGCTTGAGAGGTTAGGCAAATCCAGTTCCAATTCTTTCAATTGATTTTGACTCTGATGAAATTGAAAATCTTCGTATTCTGGAAGCTTCTTTTCCATATGAAATTAAATTCAAAAATGAAAAGCCAAATTTTGGTCTCTCCGAAGCTTTTCATAAAAAAAAACAAAAGTAAGAAATTTAAATGCTCCAATGACTTTAGTTAGTGAGTGAGAAATCATGCAATCCCAGATCGAAATAGAAGATGAATGGGATTTTGGGTTGTTGAGGAACCTGAAATTAAATAAGAAATTTGTTTGATTTTTTTTTTTACTAGTTTTTGCAAAGAAGAAGAAATCAGAGAAATCTCGCTACATCAAAATCAGGGTTTTCCAATCTTTCTCCCAAATTCCAGACATCGTTGGATCTCTTTTCGAAAAAAATCCAATATTCCCCTCAAAAAGCCCGAGATAACTATTCTTTTCTCGACACTTTTTAGGACCGCCTTTAATCTAATTAAGGCCTCTCTTCAAAAAAGATTTTTTTAGGGATTTAAAGCCCTTGATAAAGATCCATGAATCATATTTCGATCCCCAAAAATTTTTCGCAGTCGGAACTCTTCATTCGATCTGTCAATTTTTTTCTTTTTTTTCACAAAAATAATGTAAAATTCCTAAAAATCCAATCAAATCTTTTACTCATTCTTTTTTCCTGTCAAATAACGTTCAATAGGACATTAATGCTATATTTCAAGTCCCGAAAAAGAATAAACTGGATCATTATTTGGGCAAACAAACTTTTTGTTGGATTTTTTAAAGGAAAGCAAAAACAGGAAAGGAAAATTTTCAGAATTTCCTTTCCTCTCAAAAGAATCTTTCAGGAATTAAAAAAACAATTCTCACAAAAATCATGAGGAAGAACAAAGATTTTGATCAAATTATTTTTTGCATCAAATCATATTCTGAAAATTTATGAAATAAAAATTACAATATTTCCTCAAAATTAAATATTTCACAATTCTTCGAAATCTTGAGCGCTTGAGCCCCTTAATTTAGATCCAGGGGGCCCAATTAGATTTAGGGTCTTAATTAGATTAAAGACGGTAAATCCTAGCACTTTTTATTGAAATTTCTGACAACTCTAAGAATTGAGTCATAAAATTATGCTCTCTGAGCAAGAAAAATTCTGAAAAGAGTTGGATTTCCAAAGGTTTTTTGTTGGCAATTTTCCCTTAAAAACACTTTTCACATCATTTGAAAAAAAATTGGCTTCTGAGGAAAAGGATTAGATCCGACGAATCTGTCATATGGGTTTGCCAAAAATTCCAACAAGGTTGGGTAAGGGAGGCACTTTGGGAAGCCTTGATACAAATATTGTGTTTGGTTATTTCGAGGGACGGGAAAAGTATTCTCAGCTTTGACATTCTTTTAAATTTACAGATTGGTTGACACAATTTTTAGCAAATGAAAAATTAGGGAGAGAAAAAAGTTAAATTGCAAAGAAAATTTGAATTGTGAGAAATTATTTTTGAGAGACAAGAATGATCTGAAAAACGGTCATCAATTTATTGTGAAAATGTTAACAATAATATTATTATAAAACAAAATAGTAATGAAATGATTGACATATCAGCCATCGTCACTCTTCTTTAATAAAAAAACCAATAAATATAGATATTAGTTAGTTAATCAAGAATTTTAATCAAGATAAGATTTCTTCAAGTCCTCCTCTTCGTTGACTTTGAGTGATTTTGAAATAAACGGTCCTTCCTGAAAAGACAAAGTTAATTGCTTGCCACTGTTGTAGTTATATTCTTCGAAACAGGTTCTGAAACATTTGTACTTTGGCTCATTCCATTCAGCTCAGAGTTTGGTTCTATAGAGTGATAAATATTATGAATTTTAACAGGGATCCCTACCATAGAGCTCATCAGGTTCAGTTTTTACACCTCTAGATTGTTGGCCAGTTTGAACATCCCAAATGTTTTTAAGGACATCTTCGATGTATTTGAGTCTCTTTGTGAGCTCTTTATTATCGCTCGACGCAGTCTTTTCAATTTCGCAGGTAAATGTTGTGCCTTTGTTTCGGAAAGTCAGTTTCTTTGTCATAGAATTCAGAAGGAGGAGTGAATCATCTTTAAAGGTTGCTTGTAAAAGTCTGTTACTCATCCTAAAAAGAACTGCACTCTTTGTTGATATCCATTTCTTGATGTAACATGAACTTTGCAATTCCTACCAAGAAGGGTTATATTTCATTGACATCATTAGTTACTGGATTTTCTTGAATGGATGATTCAAAATGCTTTCTAAAATGGGCTTGGACAAGCAACTTTTTGTGAATATCTTGAGGATAATTTGTTGAATTATACTTTTGTATCACTTCCTTTTTATCCGAAGACCTTCTCACAATGTATTCAAAATTCCTATTTGAAATTTATTATTTCCCTCTCAATCAAAAAGGTTGATACTCTTTGTTTGAAGCTATGAGTTTGGTTCCGTCATTAAAGCATACACCGACTGCGCCATTTGAAAGGACATATCCAAGACCATATTTTGATGAATAATCATACCACTTGACTACAAATACATCCTCTTCACATTCAACAGCTTTTTCTTTTATTGGTAACTCTTGCGGGCTCTTTAAAGAATTTCGACTTCCTCCTTGCCTCTTCTTAGGAACCTCTGGATCTTCTTCTGTTACAAGATGTTCCGTTGTCAAAAAGTCACTAAGGGGGATCAATAATAGGAAACAGCTTCTGCATTTACTTGAGTTGAAGACGATTATGAGTAGGACCCAGTGGGGATTTTTTATCATATGCTGTGTTTGCAAAAAATGGATTGACATAATCACTTCCTCTTCTTCCTCCTCCTTCGAATTTAACAGCTAAAACAAATTATTATTTATCCCAGTGTATCTTTTTACAATTTCTAGTTGTGAGAGAAGAGAGTCCGATGATGGGAATTTGATTTCCACTTGGAGTTGTTGGTGCTTGATTTGCTCTAGCAGTGTTTACGAAAAATGCCTTCACTTGTTTCTCAACTTCCTTATCATCATCACCATCAGGTTCAGTAGCAATTCTTATTCTCTGACTTGTTCTCGTTGCAGAAAATTGCCTATAAAGGAAATTGAGCCTAAATCTCCCTTATTAAACGCGTACTTCATGTAACTTGGGGTAGGAGGACAAGCGAGAGTTGAAAGAGGCATGAGTTTTGGAACGGGGCCACTGTGATCGATAAAAGGATGACGAATGATTTCGTCAAGTGTCAATCTTTTTTCGGGTGCAGTCACGAGAATTTTTGAGATGAGATCTTTTGCATTCTCAGAAGTTGCCACGTTATCAGGGAAGGAGTAGTTATTTTCCTTGATCCTTTGATAAGTGAGCTTGATATCATTGGTTTCAAAAGGTGGCTTTCCGATTATGAGGGTGTATCTTGGGAAAAGTTAAATTCTATTCTTTCAAAAAAAACTACATCATAACACCCAAGGACCACACATCGACTTCATAAGAGTGTCCAACTTCTCCGTCAAGGATCTCAGGAGCAATGTAATTTGGAGTCCCGCAAACTGTTCTTTTCTTCTCTCCATCAAATTCAAGCTTGGCAGCAAGCCCAAAATCTCCGAGTTTTATTTGCATATTCTCATTGATAAAGAAGTTTCCCAACTTTAAGCTATGGGAGAAGTTATGAGTCCAAAAAATTTCAATAAGAATATACTCTCTGTGGATAATTCTATTGCTATGAAGATATTTCAGGGCATCAATCATTTGGATCAGGTAGCACTGAACTTCAAACTCAGTCAGGCGCTTTCTTCTTTTAGCGAGATCATTAAGGCTCTAAATAAAACATTTGACTTTCAAGGAGATGCTCAAACGAGATCTTCTTACCTGGTTTGCGCAGAGTTCTAAAAGAATGTAAACGTTCTCTTGGTCTTCAAAGACATGCTCAAACTTCACAATGTTGGGGTGATGTAAAGCTTTATGAAGCTTGATTTCTGAAAACAACTAAAAAAGTTTATTCTTCCATTCGCCATGTTAGAGAAAATTCTATCATAAAAAAATCGAGAGAAAGCTACCTTCATGCGAGATCGACTTCTATTAAAGTTGGCTTTTGGCATAATCTTTCCAGCCATGATTTTATTGGTTTCGAGGTTTGTGAACTTGTAAACCTTGGCAAAACCTCCTTTACCAAGTAAATCTCCTTGGAGATACTTTTTTATATGAAAGTCTCCATTCACTTTGGTAATTCTCTCTTCTACAATTGTGGCAAGTTTCGGCTTATTGGAAGTCAGCATATCTTCTTTCTGAGTTTTTCTGCTTCTCCAGAGATTCCAACGGAAAGTCGTTAATGTCGACGAGTTTTATTGTTAATTATTAAAGAAATCAAGTGAGATTATTTTAGGCTTAAAGCTCAAAAAGAAAAATTCAATCCCTTTAGCGCAACATTCCCAATTGATTAATTCAATCAAACCCACTTTTAAATTATCTTCTCTTTTCTTTTCTGAAATACCTTCTCTCAGATTGTCTCACCCGAGATAGCTTCTTTGATTCGTCTTTTCAGAATTGTTTTGCAATGTCGGTGCTCTTTTCAATCTCTCGAAAAACAAGACAATAAAATAAATCAAATACTTTTAACCAAAATTTGTGAAATTAGTTTTGACACAGGTCCCCCTGCTATGAAAAGATAACGTTTTTCAATCACTGATTAAATTTGAAAGAAAAGAAATTTAGGAAAAAACCCAACTGTAAAAAAAAAATTAACACACATGTCTCTAAATATTTGTCTTCAGGCTTCTTAATTTTGCTTCCGAGTAACGGTGAATTTGGGTTCGAGTTTTTTACACCTTTCTCCTTGAGAAAATCTTCCTTGACAGAACCCATCATCGGAGCAAAAGTTTTTCAAGATTAAATTAACTAACGAACTTTCCAACTCATAAATAAACTTTATTAGTTGTAAGAAAACAAAAGTCAGTGGAATTCATTTCAACTTGTTCGGCTTGATATCAATCTTCTTAATCTCCCTTCAGTTTCGACCTCAAGAAAAACGATAAACATTATTTCACCCAACGGCGAAAATAACCTGCTTTAGATGATAAAAATACTGACTCAACTGATCATTATTCTTCTGGTTAATGAAAAAATTATTCGATGGAAATGAGAGAACAAACTCCTGGAACTCCGAAATTGAAAAACACAAATTCAATAAATCTCTCTCTGACTTTCAAAAAAAAAGAATTCAGGATTGTAGGATCAATAATATTCGAGGATTTCATTATTTAAAGATTGAAAATAACAGTAGAAAAAAATGCTTTTCATTTTGATAGATTGACAAAGTTAGAATAAATAGATTGAAAAAGTCTAGTGATTTGGATCGAACAGAATTTTCTTGAATTAATTGAGATGACTTTTGATTTTTAAAGAAAATTTATTTTGAATTTATTAATTTCTTTATTGAGTTTTTTTTTGTGTATTTCGCTCTTTAAAAATAAAATCTAATTTGATTCAAGAGAATAATTTTCCATTCTGTTTTAATTAAAAAAACAAATTTAATTTATTTTGTTATTTTTTTCATTTCTTGAAATTCGTTATTTGTTTGAAATAATTTTTTTTCCCTGAAGATAAAAAAAGTCCTGCAAAAATTCTATTTTCAATTCATTTTGTGTCCCTCTGAAAAAAATGGTGTTGCGTTCGTTTTAATGGGAACTAACTACAATCGAAACTGAAGAAAAATGAATTGATCGAATCTCTGCTACTTTTTTCGTTGAAAAAGCTTTATCATCAACCAAAGTTACCCCAATTAATAAATTTGAAATTTCTACGGAATTTACCTCTTGTAGGAATCGAAATAATTATTATTAAATTCCTGAAATTTTTTTTTCAAAACTGAACTAATTCTATTATATTCTTGAGAAAACTTTTTCTCAACATAATAAGTCCATGAGGTGAGTCTATCAATTTTCATGGACAGCAAAAACTCAAAACAATTCAGATAGATCCAAACCTCCTCTAATCTCTTCTCGAAAAGACAGAGTATCGATTTGTCATATTTTCAGAAAAAAACAGATTCCAGTTGTTTTTTTTCTGAATTCAAATTTCCCATTTTTTTCTATAGAGAATTTGCTTAGCATCTCAAGTTCAAAAAGTTTATTTAGAATTTCTGTGAGCAGTATTTATTCCGTCAAAAAGAGAGAGCAACATTTTTTTCGAACCTTTAAAAAAGACAAACAAGCAATTTTTTAAAAATGCAAAAAAAATTCCTTCAAAGAGAATCAGCAAACAATGTAAACATTCATCTATTATTTGATATGAAATAGTTTCCCATTCCCCATTCCCCATTTCCCATTTCCTCTCTCTCTCTCTCTCACACACACACACTCCCATTGGTTTTAAATTTTGGTGCCATACTTTTTTGAATTCAATTTTAAAAATCCCCGCAATTTGTAAAAATGCAGCTGTAAATTCGATTTAGTAAGTACTTTGTGATTTTAATGCAAATTATCCAAGTAGCTGAAATTAGTCAAATTCCTGATTCTTAAATTCAATCTTCCTCGCAATAAATTATAAATTCGAATTTAAAAGCTAACACCAAATGCAAAGCCAACCCTTAGTCACTCTTCCCAACTACGAAATCATTAAAGTCGTCGGATCTGGAAGTTTCGGTACTCTACCAACCTTTTTACTCAGTTCTCTAAACTTTTTTGCAGGATATGTCTTTGAAGCCTGGGACCACACTAATAACAAGAGAGTCGCCCTTAAGAGAATCGAAAAGGTCGGAAACCAACTCAGTCGTGAGTATGAAATCCTCTTTGAATTGAGAGACTGCGATCATATTGTCAAGATCTTGGTACCTTTTTGATTTCGAAATTTATCATTAATCGATTTTCAGGACTTTTACTATTCAAAGACCGACTCTGGAAAACTTATTCAAAATATTGTCTTTGAGTACATGACCGATAACCTCGAAAATATGCTTCAAACCTACACTTCTCAAAAAAGAATCTTCACAGAACACCAAGTCAAGGTAAATATTGCAATCGTCAAATTCAATTAATTCTTTAAGTCCTATGTTTACCAAATTCTTGAAGGTCTTGCTTTCTTGCACTCTAAAAATATTGCCCACAGAGATTTGAAGCCGTAATGCAAATTTGTGAAAACTTCTTCTTATTTGGCTTAGAGAAAACGTCTTGATTTCTGAAGAGGGAAAGATCAAAATTTGCGATTTCGGCAGTTCCAAAATCATTGATGCTAATGGCAAAAACACTCCTTACATCGTCTCAAGATATTACCGTGCTCCCGAACTTATCCTTTGCGTGACTAAATACACAACTTCTATTGATATCTGGGGTATTTTCCTTGAAACTAATTCCTTTTCTCACATTTTTACTAGCCACTGGCTGCATTCTCGCTGAATTGATCACAAGAGAACCAATCTTCCAAGGAAAATCAGAAGGGGACCAATTGTTTGCCATTTTCAAGGTTATGGGCTCCCCAACTCAAGAAGAATATGATGAATTGAGCATGATGGTTCCTTTCGACCCCAAAATCTTTAAGGAGTTCAAATTCTACAAGAGACAAACCTTCAAGGATAAATTCTATTACATTCAAGATTATGAAAACCTCATGGATTTGTTGTTCAGAATGTTTGCTTATATTCCTAGTCAAAGAATCACAGCAGCCGAAGCTCTCAAGCATCCCTTCTTCAAAGATGTTAGAGAAGGAGGCTTTAATTAAGTGAGGAAAAGCTTTATGTTTACTTAATTTTGCTATTGGGTGGTCTTGATTAAAAAGAAGACTATTTGAGTTTTATGTTTGTATCTATCGTATCTCTTTTGACTTGATTGAATCGAGACTTTATGTCTGTTTATGTTTGATAAATCAAGTTTTTATTCTACTCTCTGAAATATATAACCTATTGTGATTTTTACAGTCTCTAGACAAGCAAATCTATTTTACTCTCTCATTGAAAATCGAAATGTAAATTACTCTCTTTACGGATGAATTTGAAATGACAATTGAACGAAAGCTTCGATTTTCCCCGTGTTTTAATGAGAAAGAGAATTCATCATTGAAGAATAAAACTTGAAGATATTTCTCAAGCTTCACATTAAATCCTTTGATGAATGTCAATAATTTCCCTGATAAAATCTCTCGAAAAGAGAGAGAGAGATTAATTATTGTAGCTTTATGAACAAAGAATTATCGTTTAATCAAAATACTGAAAGAGGTGTTGGAGGTAGGTGGGGTTTTGGCTTTTGAAATTGTGGCGGCTTCTTTTATAGTCCAGCTGGACAGAAAAATAATATCTTTTTTGGTGTCAGTGTTTCCCAACTTTGAATTTCTTCAATAAAATCCTGCAGAATTTGCAGAAATTTTTCTTTGTGAAGTGTGAAATGGAACAATTGAGCCTCACTTGAGCCGAAAGAATCAGGTCTCTTGATTCTCTAGGCTTCCGCAGATTTTTTTTCATCTTCTCGAATCATCTGTCTCTATTCCCTCAGAAAATTTTTCGAGGGCTCAGATTTCAAAGTAACAAAAAGTGAATCCGGCGGGATTGAGGCTAAATTAGGGAACAAGACGTTTTGGAAAAGCAGAACAGGAGGAATATTACTTCACCGTTTATTCATAGATGAGTAAAATTGAGAAGTTTCAAGATAAACAACACTTTCCTTTTATTCCAAACAAAAATAAAACCAGGATTCAAGATTTCTCTGAATAATAATTAATCATACAGTATCACACGTGAAAAATTAAAGAAGTTTTTCACATATTAATTAACTGAGTGTCCAAAAGTGTGTTGAAATGGGTGTACTTTCAATTTGCCTGGAGAAAGAGGTTTTTATGAACGATCCGAAAGACAAGATCAGTAAGTCTAACCCTAGAAGAAAGATCCAAAATCTCTCAAAGATAAATGGAGCTTTCCTTTAAAATCAAAAATAAATCGAAACAAATCTTTTAAATCTTTAATTAAATCAGTAACATGATAGCAAATCCAGTTTGATGGAGTTTATTGAGGTCTGGAATCATCCAGAATCCCGCGCTTCGTGTCAGTAACTATTGCGTTGATTCGTTTATTCTGTTTAAACTGGGAGTTTTAGAAAACTAAAAACGTACTTTTCACAAAGATATGCACAAACAAGTGCCCCCTCATGTAAAAATAACTGGATTTTTTTTCATTGAAACACGAAGATATTGAACGAAAAGTAGTTTCGTAACGATTTATGAGCAAACACATCTGAAAGTTAAGAGACAAAAAAACTTTTATCCTTCCCATTAGAGCACAAAACAATCTTGAATTTTTGTATTTTTCAGACGAAATCTTTTCTTCTTGATTGATGGGAGCCTCGACGATGAAAGGAAAAATGGGAAAACTGCAGTTTCTTCACACCCTTCGAGTTCGACTTGTCTGCAAATCATAGAAAAAATCAATTGATTTATCTTTTAAATTTTATTGCACTCAATCAAGCTCAGTATTCGCCTTTTGTGATCCAGAGATTCTAATAATTTTATAAGAGATTTAAGGACTGAATTCTCCTTCATTTGAAAAAACTGCAATCTCAAAGATATTAAATATAAATTTAACACATGAGAAGCAGAAGCACTTCAGTATATGCTAAGCGCCCTCCTGTCAACCAAAGCGAGACAGCTCCTCAAGATGTGAAAGCTACTCCTTCAAGCAATAGTGAACCAAGAAAAAGCTCCACTCTTCAACAAAAGATTGAATTATTCGAAGACTTTGGGCCAATGAGCTTGACTGAGGATAAAGACAAATTTATGGGAGATTTCAAGTTCAAAGAAGCCAAGCTCTCACCACAATACAATGATGACTCCTACTCTTTCAGCAGAGAAAACAGCACCATGCTAGGATCCTATGATTGCGATTTTATGAGAGAGCTCATTGAGTCTGATGCTGAAGAAAAAAGCCTTTCCAAAGTCTTGAGAGCTATGGTTATCGGAGCAAAGAACGTCGGAAAGCGATCCTTGTTGAGAGCAGTGCTTCCAGAGTTACTTGAAGATCAAAATCAGTCTCCAAAACAACAATTTGACCTCATCACAAAAACTATCAGCAAGCCAAATCACTCAGAAAGATACAACTTTTGGTTGAAAGAAGTTGACACCAATCAAAAGTTATCGCAAGATCTCTTCAGCTCTTTTTACAAGACTTCCTCTGTTTTCTTCCTCGTCTATGATGTTGAAAACAAATCCTCATTTTTCCGTCTTGATGAAGAGCTGTGCTTCATTCAAGAGGCCTGCAAAGAAAAAGATCCAACAATCATCCTCATTGGAAACAAAAGAGGAAATAACTGTAAAAAAGCAGTTGATTTCCAAGAGGTTGCTCTTCTGAAAGAAAAATACAGCATCGGGCTTTTCATGGAAGTCGACATTTTGAATGAAACTCCCAATGAACTCAGACTGATTATGGAGTACTGTTTGAAAGACTCTCACTAAACCACAGCAACTTTTTCTAACAGAGAAAGCAGAGTACCCTTTCGCTGTTCAACTTTTCCCTGCATACTTTCGGCTTGACTTGGAAAATTGGAAAAAATGATTTTTTGTTTGCTTTTGAGCAATCAATTAATCAGTATTGTCCATGTTTGTAAAACATATGCCTAAAGAAAGAAAGAAATATGTGTAAACTCTTTTGTATGGCCAATATATTATTGATTATGACTCTTATTTAACTATTATCAATATGTAAAGGTCATCATAATATGTTTTGATGAAGTATACCTCCTTGTGCCCTTTCAAAAAAGTCTCTCTCATTTACCACAAAAAAAGGGTTTGAAATGATTTTCTTTATGCTTCAAACAGACTCGTCTGTCTCATGGGTAAAAAAGTTTGATTGAGATCTTTTCCTTGAAATTTTCTGAAATTTTTTTTTAAAAAAAAAACTCCAAAATAATCTATTTGAAAGTTTGAAAAAATCTGAAGGAGATTGTGAAGTCTGGAGAATTCAGGGTTTGGAATCTTCCAACTTTTCTCATTTTTTTTTGCAAAACCTTGAAAAAACTTTTTCCTAGATATTTTATTGATGTTTTTGCTAAAAAAAATTTCTTTCAACAATTATGTCCTGAGAAGGTGTTTTTTTCATGTCTATCTATCACTCGGATTTATCTGGACAATGGGCCAGGATTTTCATAGTTTTGAATTCTGAACCCTGTGAGGATTCCAAACTCGTTAGCAATCCCAAAATCAAGTTTGCTTTCTTCTTAAGATCAAAGGAGAAAAGTTGATTTTATCAAAAATACGTTTTTGGCTTCTTTCTAATTTTCTTCTCCTTACTTTTAGAAAGAAAGACAATTTAAAATCAGATCGGCAAGTCAAAATTTAAGATCTGATGAACTCTCATTGCAAAGAAATCAAAATTTTAACTTCAAGTCCATTCGTAACACAAGAGAGAATAGATTTTTTGCGTTGAGAAAGACTCGAGGAGACTTTCTCATTCTTTTGTCAAGTCATAAAATCTAGATTTCATCATGTCATATCATATTTTATAGAGGTTTATTATTATTATAATATGAATAAAATGAATTATGGTTCAATCATCCTTCTTGGTTCAAAGAATGTCGTGTCATAAATTTTAGTATTTCGTAGATATTTTCAAAGAACAAAATATGGTACAGTGATTAGTTTAAGAAATAGTAAAGAAACCCGACAGGGCTTCGAGAGACCTTCCAACAAATTGGATTAGGCAAATGATGGTAAAGAGATATCATTAGCATTTGGTCCAATTGTCAAAGTTGATGCAGCAAACTTTGGGATTTGGATGTCACCGAGCCAGCTGGTTTCATTGTCTGAAGAGTCAAAGTCTTCTCCAACCTCATTGTGGAGGACTTTTCCATTTTGAACAATTTTGAAACCGCTCAGCTCAAAAAACACAGCGTTGTTATCGCTGTCAGCAGTGCTTGCATAGTTAGATTTCATGTATTGGTCAGAAAAGTTGTTTTGGGGTTGTATTTTCCCAAATTTGCCGAAATTTGGTCCGAAGCCATCTTTGACAACCATCTGTCCTTGGGAGCGAGAGTAATAGTGAGAATAGGTTCCAATATCTTGGGCAGCATAAGAACTCTTGTGAGATTGTGCGTACGACTTGGAGTTTTTAGTGGATGAAGCCACTTTATTTTTTCTTGGAGCCTTCTTTGCCTTATTGTTTGAGAAGGCAAATTGAGGGAATTCAAAGGCTCTCACGGAAGAATCGAAAGAGGTCATTCTTCTTCAAGTTAGTCCAATTTTTCTTTTTCGATCTTTTTGTTTAATCTTTATAAACCAAAAAAGAGCTCCTAAATATTTAAGCCTGTCGAAGCAATCTTGCCTCGAAATTTAGCCAAATCTGCCGCTAAAAATACTAATTTGGAAAAAACCTTCATCAAATTAGAAGAAATTTATTAATTATTGCACAATTCGAGCGATGGTGGGTTTGCTCGAGCGTTGTGTACTTCCCATAAAAACTTTAATCATTGTCCACCACATGGAATAACTTCCTCTAATTTTTGCGTTTATTTTTCTACTAAATTTCGGAGCCAAAACCATCCCGAAGATGATTGTAGAGAAGAGAAATCAATGTATTTCCTTGGTTACTTTTCAAAGTTGAGGAGAGATATTATTCTTGAATTTGAGAAGTGCGAGTCAGAGTTTATCTGGGAATAATGAAGGAGGCACAAAGAAATAGTCTCTTTGAGAAATATCATCAAGAAATTCACCATTACTTCAAAGATAAAAAATAAATAGTCTTCCTTCAAGTTTCCTGGGCTTATTTTATCTTTTCGAAGGATTTATTTTTCATTTCTTCTTTGAAGTTTTCCGCACGAAAGCCCATCCTTTAAAGTAAGAAGGTAGAGAGAGCAGGTGTGTATTGATTTTGTTAATTTTCCATGAAACCTCCTTTTTCGTTTGTTCCTCATTAAACTGGCAGTTGGATCCCCTCCTTTCAAATCAATCAATAATTAGACCAGTTCATTTCAAAGAATAAGATGATGCTGAACATGCATGATCTTGTTTGTTTTTGCTTCATGAAATGTCATTGCTCTTTCAGCAATTTAATTGAAAGTAATCAACTTGATGGAAGAAGAAAAACACAGATAGAAATCCCAAAAATAATGAAATGATTCATTTATTAAAGTTTATTTTCTCTCGAAAATTTCATCCAGTATATTATGAAATCTGGCAAAGTTTGAATACACCAATAAAAGAAATACTTGCTCCTCCTTTTCCTGCAGAACCTTGAAAGAGAAATAAGAAAAACAGAAAATATCAAAAATCAGAGACTCTGAAGAGAGATTCAGAAGGATTTTATCCTTTCAATTTCTACAAGATCTATAATAATTTATTCGAGTTTATTAAAAACAAGCGGTCAAGTTATTCTATAAACTTTTCATAGCAAAAATTTTCAAATTTGTCTTCGGAAAGGCTTGACTTTGAATCTAAAATGAGCAGAAGTTTGAGCCCTCCTTGAACTCGAAAAACAAAATGTCGGGATCTTTGCTATTAATTTCATAATTTTTCTCCTCCGAACCTTCAATTTTTTCTCTAAGTTTCCTTCATTTTGAAAAATATCTTGAATCAGTCAAAAATGACTCTTCCCTGAAAAAAAAATTTGAAAGACCCTTTCTTATGAAAAAAAATTCAAACAAGACTTGAATTTGCGTAAAAATGTGTGTGAAATCCTATTCATCCAACTCCTTGTCATGGTAAAGAAAGACTCTTCAGAAAAAAATCCACTTTGAAAAACTTGATATCTTATTTCATTCTATTTCACTGAGATCATTAACTCTTCAAGTCCACTTGCATCCACTGAACTTTTGATCTCACAAGTTTTATTCTTTTCCATGACATCAATATATGGTCATTATTCACCTTGTTTTACTTCGCACATGAAAAAATTTTCGTTAAAGTTTTTTAGAGTGATCTCTCGTGGAAATCAAGTTCACATACATTATATATCATATACGTTCCATCGCAGTGCCTTGGGAATAAAATTATGTATGAACTATTAGAGCTTGAGGTTGAGCTTAATGGGCTTTTCTGGTTTTTCTTGGTCAATAGCAACACCGACTCCCATACTGTTACATTGAGACATAATGCTTCTGCAGATAGATTCGAGGCAAGTGAATTCAAGATCGGGGTCAATTTCTTGCTTTATTTTTGCGAGTTCGTAAATGTATTTGATTGAGATTGAGCTGTTAACAATGTGTCCAGGGTAATCAGTCAATTTATCCTTGGCTATCGCTTTTAGGCAAAATCAAAATATTCAAAATCTTACAGACCCATCTCTTTATGAACCAGGAAGTTGAAGGGGGCTTGACGGCGAATTTAAATGTTCTGTCATGGAAAGCTACAAAATATTTAAAACTGCTGAATTTTAAGGAAACAGACCAACAAGAACGACACGCATGGGGACATCTGATCTGATGTGGCCAGTTTGAGCGTTGAAATCCTTTCATTTTTCAAGAATGCCAAAAATAATATGTTACTTTGCAGAATTGCATCATATTGATACCCAAAGGACCAAGGGCTTGACCCATCTTGGGACTGGGCTTAGCAACACCAGCCATAACTCTCAAGTTAATTTTAGCTAGCAAATTAGAGAAGATAACGCCACCTTTTTACCTCTATAAGCAGACATGACCTTGAAAGATGGAAAAAATAATTAAATTAAATTTTTGATTCTCAGTAAAAAAGCCACCCCAAATCTAATCCTTCATTGGAATCTTTTTCTCAGTGTATTTTTATGATGATTAAATAAAAGTTTTTCAATATGTATGTCGTGTAAGTACTGAAAAGACATTAAATATGTTCGTTCTCATATGAATTATTAATTTTGGCCAGAGGGAGGATAGGAGACGGTGATTGTCATGAGTTTTTTCTTTAATTCTTCGAGGCCAACCATGTGTTGGAAGGGGAAATCAACCTGGCTTTGAATTTCAAATTCGTAGTCAGCATCAAACATTTCCTTCATTTGCTTAAAATAGATTCTGCAGACGCCTCTATTTTTAGCATCGAGGTTTCTGACCTTCTCGTCCATTTCTTTTTTCCAAGCAGGATCTTTCTCCATTTGTAAAAATTTATCCAAAGGATATTCGACATCAGTTGGGAAGAGTCCAGCAACTTGGTACCCTTTATTCAAGAATTTTGCTTCTGTGTGGTTTGCCATGCCGATCATGAGGGGATAAGTGAGAGGATTTCTTTCAAAATGATCTTTACCTTTATTGACGCTCTCACTCTTGGTGCGAATGTCATTCAAATACTTTTGCAAAGTTTCAATCTTTGGGAACGACATCATGATGTTGGCAAGCATATACTGGGGAGGAGCAAGTTTTATAGTCTTGTTCAAAGCTCCTGTCAACAACTCGTAAGGATTGAGCCATCTGTATTCCGAACTTTCTGACTTGTGGACAACCAGATCGTCAAGGTCATGAAGATATTTTGTGCTTTCCATTGCTTTATACATATTCAAAGTTTTCTCAGGCTCAGCCACGCACAGGAAAAATTGACAATTATAACGATTTGGAAGATGAGGAACTGACACCATTCTTGAAATTTCCACCAAGCTCTTACCATAAGCGAGTTTCAAAAGATCAGCGCATTCAAAAAATGAGGGCAGCTTGTTCTCCTGGAGACTATTTCTCAGAATATTGTTTACAACATTGATTTCGTCTGTTTTCAAAAGGCCATTTTCCAGGAAAAGCAATCCTGTTTCTTCATAGGTTTCTCTCAGGGAAGCCACCTTTAACACATTGTAATCAAAAACTTCGGGATCACTCAAGTTTTGAGAATGGCTGAAATTCTTTTTCACATATTGAACATCAGCATCTTCAACAATCCCTCCAGGATAAGCCAAGATCTCTGCCCACTTGAGTTTCGAAGCCCTTTTCAGGAAGAGGATTTTGTAGTCAAAAGAGTGATTTGCAACTGTGTCTGCAACTTTTCTTGCAATGATCAAACTAGAAGCTCTTCTCAACATTTTGTATAAATTTTTATTTATTTCGATGTAAACTCTATTTGAAACTTTCCCTCGATTATCTTTTGAATCAAATCAAAAAATCCCTTGCCTGTTGCAAGACAAGCTGTTGGTAGGATCAAACCAACGAATGAAAATGCCCTAATTTGAAAATCTAGAGAAATGGAGATGATTTGTATCATTTACTTTTTCCATGAAGGTTGGATAAGTTTACCTTTACCGTAAAACCTCGCTTTGCAGGCGATTTCCCATAACCGGAAGGCCTGTTAAAAATCGCCGAAAATTCGCCGAAAACCCAAGATCGGTGTTCATCTTCCAGCCGAAAACCGAGTTTTCAAAGAAAAAACTTTTATATTTAAGAACTCTCTTGAAATTCCTTATTTCTTGTTTGTTTTGCCGTGTTCTCAAAGCAACATTAGAATTTTTCCCCAACACTTTTTGTCTGTCATATGACGAAGGCAGGTTTTCAAAAAAAATTTTTGAAAAAAATTGAAATTGATTTTTTGGTTCAACAATTTTTTTTGTCAAAAAAATTTTCGATGATTTTTTTCTGACTTGATTTTTTGGTGTTTCAGAAAGATTTGTATTTTTTTTCTTCCCAAAGAAAGGATTGACTTATTTTAGAGAAATTCTATTGGAGAATTGAACGAAGATGGAGAATGGAGTCTCTTGATTGGCTAATTGGGGTGAGACTCCTGTTTATTATGGTATGAGCAGGAGTTCAACATATCATTTCAGATTATTCAAGCTTGAGAACTTAAACAAAAAGGTGGTGATAAATGTTTCGGGGATTGTGAAAAAACATTCATATGATCAAAAAAGCTTTACAAAAGGAGAGGAAAAAAAATAATTTCTTCGCCGAAATCTGAGTTCCTAAAGGTTAAAATTTTACCTCAAAATTTGCACTTTTCCATAGCGCCCTAGTTTTCGGTTTTGGCCTCCACCGGCTTCTCGAGAACCGTGAATTCGAGGAAATACGGTAATTTATGAGTCAAAAACCTTACTTATCTTCTTTTCAATCCTCAACGAGAAAATTTGAAGATGTGAGGTTGGATATGATTTTCATGCTGAATTCATTATGATGAGAAGAAAAAAAAGAGTTTTTGTTTTTCTGTCAGCCCACTCTCAATAAATTTCATTCAAACAAAATCTAAATATTCAAATATCTTTCCTAAATTTTTCGGACAAGGAAAATGGGCAAAAATAGAGAAAATCTAAACTTCGCCCACAAATTCGGCAAATTCAGGTGAAAATTTTCTCAGAAGAGATTTTACCCCGAAGTATAATTTTTGACGTGAAGTTCAAGGGAAGATGCTCTTTAAAAAAAGGGTTCTGAGGTAATATTTCTGAAAATGCTCAATAAAATAAAAACCTTTGAGGGGGAAAAAAAGCTAATTCGGACTTTGAAATTGAGGAAGAAATGAGTCTTATTTTCTTTCGAAGCTTGCTCTTTCGAGACTCCGCTCACTTGTTCTGGAATTTAATCAAATTTCTAGAAATTTGACTGGGAAAAAAAATTCCAGCCTATTTCAGCTCCTAAAACTTTTAAATCTCCAAATCATTTTTTCATAAAAGAATTCAAACATCTTGGGCGGGCTCCTGCGAGAAACATTTTTAGTTCAAAAATATCATTTTGATTCTCTCACCCCTGATTCTCTCAGAAAAATGATAATAAATTTTACGGATGGCGACAAAAGTTTTTTTAACAATGAAAGATTCTAAGCCAGAGTTGAAAAAGCAGAAAGTCTTGGCCAAAACATTTTTCCTTTTGGAGCCTTGAGATTTTGAATTTCTTTTTGAGTGAGATTAACAAAATGGATTTTACTTTTCAATATTTTCTCCTGAAAGGGCTTCAACATTTTCTGAAAATTATGCCAATTCCCTCTTCTTTTTATGAAGATAAAAAGTAAAAGAAAGCTAGATTAAAAAAAAAAAACCTTTTCAAAAGTTCAATTATGAGTTCGAAAATTTAAAATGAAGGAAAAATTGCGAAATGAATGAGTTTGATTCGTTTGGAAGAATTGATAAAAGAAAAATAAAATCGAAACCCTCCATACTTTATGGCTACTTTGATGATCAATAAATTGATGGTGTAGAGCTCAAGCTGACTTATTTGAATTCTTCTGATTTAGAGAATTTTTTTTTAAATGCCCGACAGGATTGCAAACACCATAGACTTTTTCATTCCAAGTTTGATGAGAAAGTTTTGATTTAAAATTCAGGCAAAAAAACTCTTTCCATTCCTAGAGTTTGCGACTCAATTGCTTTTCTTTTCAAATATCTCTATTTTCCAAATTCTCTCAAAAAAGGGGTCAGGAAGATAAAAAAAATTTATCCAAAGATTGATTCAAAAAATCTTGGGTTCGAATTTATTTTTCTTTCATTAAAAATTGCACAGTGTTTGAATATTTACTCAACAGCGAGAGGAAAAGTGTTTTTGAATGACATCAAAAAAAATTTTAAACTCGCATCTAGATTGAGAAGGGTTTTGAGAAATAATTTTCTAATTTGAATAATCTGAACATGGCTTGCCTTCAAAAACAAACCCTTTATAAAGTCAAGTTGATCCAATTTCGGATTTTCTGATTCGAGGAAATATAATATTTCATCAAAAATAAAAAAAGTGTTAACATCATGCCAAACATTTTAAAGCCTTCATGGAAAATTAAACTCTTTATTCTGAAGAAAAAAAATTCAAATAAGCCGAGTCCAAATTTTTTATACCAAATTTCGTTTAATTTCTTTCATTTTTGAACATCTTCTCCTCAGACAGAAAACTCAAAATATTTCGAGCTTATTCGAATATTGTGGGTTGGTTCCTCCTGATCGAAAATCGAAAAAAAGAGCGAGTTTAAACGGCCTTTCCTCTTCTAGACCCCATCAAGGAAAATTTTACATCCTCAAATTCAGGAGATTTGGCGAGATGCCTTGATGAAAAAAGGCCAAATTTGTAAATAATTTCTTTTGATAAAAAGAGAAGAATTTTTTCTGCTGAATTGAATATTTCTTTAATTTTAATGTTTTTGCTACAACTTTAGTCTTGTGAAATATTTGATAATGAGAAAAGCTCAAATTAAATGATCTCAAAATCTTTTGAAGCCTTGAATCAGGAAAAAGAAGCCCTTCAAACAATTTCAGGATTTTCACTCAGATCATTCGAAGCAAACTTTTTGGATACCTGTTAAAATTTATAATTTTCAAAATCACAATCCAAATCAATTCATTTTCTTCCATTTTATTTGAAAAAAAGTTTATTAGTTAGATATGTAACAAACAAACAAATATTCTTATTAAAAAACAATATTCTTTTCAGTCATTATGTAAAGTTAATATCAGGAACAAAATACTCTTTATTTGCCATTGTGAACGTGAGATCATCATCCACCAAGAAATTCATGGGAAACTCGACTAAATTGCCTTGAATTTGACCAACCAATTCATCATATCTGTCCAAGTTCTTCAACTGCTTAAACTCTTTGATATCTTGGAGTTTTGTAATTCCATCATCCGGATAACATGCAAATACTTCTCTAAACACTTTTGTATTGATCTAACCAGGGGGTCATTATTCAATAAACTACATCACATACCTTGGCAATAGCATCCATTCGCTCAGTTAACTGAGGATCTAAAGGATCTTCAACCTCATCATCATAAAAGTTTAAATGCTCTTTATACAAGGCAACTCGAAGTGTATGAGCAAACCTTCCAACCAGAATCTCTTTTCCGTTCATTTTCATTGGAACCTTATCATGGTCTTCCACAACCATCTAGAAAGGAGAGTTTTAAGATTGAAAGTAATTTTGTTATACTGCAATTTCAGAATCTCTTGATCCTTGCATACTTCTATCATTGATATTCGCAGAGCCCATAATCACTTTGTCGTCGTCAATAATCATCAGTTTGCTATGGATGTAGATAATCTCTGTGACAGGAACCCCATTCATTTTGCCATGCTGTCTTAGGCTGTAAAAAGTGATGTACTTTTTGGGATCAATGTCTCGTCTTTCAAGCTCTTCAATGAGACTCTTGCCACCTCTACAGATGGTAAAGTACTCCCAATGAAGCTGAATTCGCAAGACTGTCGACTGAGGGTCTTCAACCTCGCCTTCAAATCCGGGCAATAAAGGTAAGAATACAATCACTTTGAAATCTTGTCCCATCAGATGGGCTTTCTCTATTCTGAAAGCAAGCGCATGAACAATTTCATTTGTGACGGGATCGCCTGCTGTACTGGAAATAAAGAATTGGTTTTCAATGTAGATAAAATATCTGGCATTCTTGATGAGCTCAACATAGGCAACTTGGATAGAGTTTTCAAGATATTCTTTGTCAGCTCGAAGACCCAAAGACCAATTGGCAGCTGAACGCACAACTTGGCAGGAGCACTTACCTTCAGGTCCCAGGTGGTCTTGAACAACAGAGAGCTTGAGCATATTTTTTTCAAAAAATCTATCATCCAGCTTTTTCGAATTTCTCCGCTTTTCAACTCTTTCAAAAGCATTCCTTGTTGTTGGATTATTTCTGGGTGTCTTGGATTCAAACATCTTCTTCTTCGTTGTTGTTGATCGGGCTGGCGGCCTAAACAAAGTTTTCAGATAGCCTTTTCTCATTTCTCTCACATTTCGTTGATTTGAGTTCGGAAAACTTTTTCTTTATCTCTTGCCTTTTTCAAAATATCAAGAAATTGCTTGTTATAATTCTTTTCTTCATTTCCTATCCTTGCTGATTGTCCCATTGGAACTTCTATTTTCGGGTGAATAAGATAAGAGAACATCAATTACCACTATGAGTTTTTGAGAGGACAAGACTTGAAGGGAGATCGTAACCTTCATGGAACGTTGTGCTTTTTTCTATTCATAAGATTAAACAAAAAATCACTTCGCTCGCCTACCTTTGAGAGTTAACTTTCGATTTAAACTAGGACGCATTGACTGCGTTCCGGATGGAATATTTTGTTGACTTTGGCTTTCTCCACCGAGAGAAAATTTGAATTCAAAATTCCTTTGAGGCGGTGAGTTCATAATGCTGTACTTTTCCTCTTCATCCTCATTTGATTGTTTGCCAGCCGAAACCGGTTCTTCGTCCCTTTCCTCCAGAGAGGTTTCTTGGATAATTCCATACTCTGTTCTGGCTACTGTTGCTTTTCTCTTGACTGATGCAGCATCCCAGTTGTCTTCGCTAAGAATATTTGGCTGGTACAACTGAGTCTCCATGTACTGCTCAAAATAAGATTTATCATTTTCATTAACAAGAGGATCAGGATTCGCATCAGTGGGACTATTCTCAAAATGAGCAAAGCTCTTTTTGATGATTTGAGAGATTTTAGCCCCCAAGCCGGGTTTTTTACTTGGTGAAGAAAGATCTTGAGAATTTTTTCGATAAATTGTGTTTTTTCGAGGTTGATTCTCCAAAGGAGTCAGGAAATACTCATCTTTTCCTGGCTGCAAATCGATCGTAGCAAAATTCCAATACTGAATAAAATGCCTGGAAAGATCCCTCGTTGGCTCTCCGACGACTCTCATTGCAATATCATGCCAGGGCATTCTTGGCTGAACCATTTTATCAATGGTGCATTTATTAAAGTCTCGAACATTTCTAAAGTCGGATGTTCTGAGATTTACAAAATCAATTCCTGGAAAAGTCTCTCCAATGCCTTGCTCCAAAGCAGGGTCGTTTAGTGGATGTGAGTTGAGATCCATACGACCATAGCATAAATCTAGGCCTCCAATATACCCGATCGTCTGATCGATCACCACCATTTTCTCATGATGAGACCACAAACACAAGAACTCTTTTGGATGTCTGAGAACTTTAATGTTGGGACTCAGGGCCTCCAAAGCTTTCTTGGTGTACTCGGAATCATTATTCAAGGCAATTTTGACTTCTCTGTAAACAATGATATAGACTAAAACACCCCGATTCGCAATCTGCGACAAAATTGTATCTAGTCTATAAGTGTTGGTCTCATCAACAACTGGCCTTTTTAGATGCAACTCTGGTGATAGCCACCAATCGGCAATAAAGACTTCTTTCTTAGCGTGCAGCAAACTGTTATAAATGTCTTCAAAATAATGCTCGCCGTCAACATACCATTTACAAACGGCTGTTGGAGGCCTCACTGGGGCGAACGAAGAGTATCTATTCATTGTTATGTAAGGGCACTCGCGCACTGCTTCGCTGATGGCAACAATCCAGTCAACTGCCTCAAACAAGCTTTCTGCTCGCAAATTGAGTTTTCGGTTAGGAGTAATCAAAGAAATTCCGGTCTTGGTTCCTGTTGAATGTCGACCATACTCGATTCTGAAGCTTCGATCAAACAAAAGCATCTCTCTGATTCGGGTGCTGTTGGAATCAATCGTGTACAATATTCCCTCATTATTCACAATGAACCATCTTCTCACCCATCGTCTACAAAAGAGTCCGCAGTACATTTGGCAGATATTTTCTTTGTATCTTCCGCCTGTTCGCTTCTTCATATACCCTTCTTTGTACTTTTTGGGGCCATCGGGTAAGGGAAGCAATGAGATCTCCAAAAACTCATATAGTGCCTGGCTATTCTCACGAAAACATGTGTCATCAACAAGATTCTGGAGGTAACGGGTCAAACTCCCAAGGGTGTCTTGAGAGAGGAGAACTTCCTTAAAATTCTTTGCATTTTCAAGCTTCGGGAGTGGTGGGATGATCTTTCTCTTCATCTTTTTCCCTTTATGAATCTCCTCTTCAATCTATGAGATGGTGTAAGACAAAAAACTTCAAAACTTTTTCTTACATCTTTGGCTAGATTAACAAAGTCAACATATCGTTTTCTCAAACTAATATGAAATAGCTTAGTTATTGTCTTAAAAAAATTCAATGTACTTCCATTTGACAGTGCTTTTATGAGCTTTAGCATCTGTGATGTCGATTTCAAAAAAGTAAATCTCTTGGTCTCCTATTGACTTTTTCTTTTGAAGAAGATGACGGAAGGATTCCTCTAAAGGGAGAGAATTGATGCAATCCAGAGTCTTCATTGATTTTATGCTCTTGATTTCAATTTTCCATTTTATCCGTTGCTCAATGTTGTATTTACGAGAGTACAGCTCTTCTCTTGATGCGTCCTTTTCAGGTTAAATAAAAGAATAATTCGGGGCTATCTACCAGATTACTTGGTGGTGAGATTGTTCCTCCTTGCATATCTGTTGGAAAATTTTAATCTTTGTAATAAAAAAAGTGTGTATTCAGAGTTGAGTTTTTCGCAATAAACTTTTATTTTGCTCAAATCTGTCTGTCGTGTCAAATCAGCTGACATAGAAATACTGTATTTTTTGTTTCCACTTCAAATCCAGATTAAGGATAATAAAAACAGGGAAATCATCTGATTTGGAAAGTTGGAGAGGTCTGGAGTGTTTCATTTCCTTCAATTCAAAATAATACTCTCGGTATGTCTACCTCTAAAATTGTGGTGCTTTGTGTTGTGAAAGATGCATCCCAAACTTTTTTGAAATAAAATACCTTATTAATTTTTTAGATTGAAAATACTCTTCCCCTTTTCTAAATTCGACTCTTGTCAGTTTTAGTTCAAAAAATTTTTCAGTCGAATTTAAAGAGCTTTCGCTGCGTTGTGGAGTAAACTATCTTTTTCTCAAGCAAATGAGCTACAGTAGTTAAAAAAAAAATTCAAACAACCTTCATAAATTAAAAAAAACAATTAATGCTTGTTTTCGACTTTTTAAGATTGAACTTCAAAAAGTAGTGTTCAAGTCTGTTTTTTAATTGAGGCAAATCAAGAAGATTTGTGAATTTGAGAAAAGAATTTTTTCGAAATCACATGTCTTGAAAAAAATTTGTCTTTTTTTGAATTTATTGCAAAAACCACTTTTCAATCAAAACAAATTTATCATTGACATTTTTTCTATAAAATTTTTTGATATTCCCATCGAAAGTTTTATGAGTGCTTTTCGACTCCTATCAGGCGAATCCCTTCTACTTTCACCCAGTCGAAATAACAAAAACTTCAACCGAACGAGCTCAGAAATTTTTTTTTTCAGAATTCACTTTGAAGCCAGCGTTTTTAAGGCATTAAATTTTTTTGACATTTGACTGGCCAAGGTTTTGAAGTTTAAATAAGGAAATTCTCAGAGAGACGTTTTTTCTGGGCAAAAATCTAAAAATTTTTTGAGAATTTCCAAACCAACTCTTTGAATTAAAACTATTTTCAAATTTTGTCCAAAGAAATAAAGTTTTCTGTCTTGTTTTTCTCAAATATTGAGAAAACGAATCACTAAGAAATCTAGGTCTCCAAAAGCAATTATTTTAAAGGCATCCATCAAGCTGATTTTTGACTCTCTTCACAAATTCAATTTGTTTTTAATTTGTGACTAATGAATTTTCTTTTTTCGGAATAAAATCAAAAGGTGTCTGGCTTTTGATGAATAAAACAGAGCAAAAATGAGCGAAGATTGGAAAGTAAACGTCGGAAATTGACGTTGAAAAATCGAGAATTTCATTTCGAAAAGAAAAGTTAAAAAAATTGAGCTGATTTGAAATGTGGGAAAAAATGACTCCGATTGACCCTTTTTTGAAGGTTTTCTTTTTGGACTTCACAAAAATTTTTTTTTTCAGGAATGACTAGACAATTTACAATACCTATCTAAATAAAAAAACTGTTTCAAGATTTTATTTGGGTGGCAAATTTTAAACAAATCGGAGACTCGAAAAATATTTTTTTAAAAATCAAAACTGAAATTTCGGGCAGATCCAATAAAAATTAGGAAAATAATCACTGAATCCTATCCATATTTCAACAAACCATTATAGATCATGAAAGATAAAGCAAATTAAAAAAAAAATCAATTCTTAAATTTTCCCAAAAGATCAAAAGTATCAAAATCAGACTCCTCTATTTCAAAGGAACTCCCTCATCAACTCGAGAATTTCAGGTTTTCCCAAGTCCTCTTTGCAGTTTTCTTCATTTTCACAAATTGAAAAGGAAATATTTCAAATTCACAAAACATCATTCAACAATAATTTTTATTTTGAAGGAAAAACTCCAAAGGGTTGTTTCTGATAAACAAAAAATTGAAGGAAGGCAGCATCAGAATTCAATCATTCGAAGAGTTGCAGAAGCTGAATTGAGACATTCGCAGATGAGATTTTGATTATAATGAGCAATTTTCTCAATAGTGAGTGAATCATACTTTTATTTATGTATATTACTTTCTCCTTAAACAAACCAATACCAACCAATATTTAGAGAGTAGAGTTTTTTATTTTGAACATTATGAAATATTATGCCGTAGTTTCTTTAAAGATGTTAAAGCCATTCGCATCCTTTTTGAATCTTAGACCCTTTTCATTGGCGAGATGCAATATCGTCACGAAACAAGAATGAACCGAAATATTTTTGTTTGATTGATCACCAACAAAAGAAGGAAGCTGTTTACAAACATCGGTAAATGTCATACCATCAGTTTCCATATCCTTCTTCTTTTTCTTTTGAGGCTTCTTCTTCTTGGCAATTTCTTCTTCATTATCTTCTCCATCAGTGTCATCAAAGTTTTGATCCTATGATTGAGATAAGTCTATTGATTCAAAAGAGTAAAGTTTACAGCAGCTGAGATGGCAGGAAGTTTGTCAGAAAGGTAGCCCCACATCTTTTCTTTCAAGACCTTAATGTTGATGAATCTTTCCGGACGGTCAAATTGGATTTCGCTCTATTCAAAGAATTAAAACTGCTATTTCATCAGTAATCCAAATACCTTGTTGGCAGCTCCGAAAATAGTGCTCAAGTTCTGGTGAATTTCATCTTGTGTGACAGGATCTATTGTAAAAACCTGAGAACTCCTTCTTAAATTAAATTCTCTTACCAATTTGATCTTGAGGCATGTGATCAATGTCATTATCAATAGCGAAATCATAATCTTCTTTCAATGGAGCGGGACGTTCTCTGTCGGCACCTCCTCTTGTTCTGTAAAGGCCTCTTGAAAACAGATTTGCCAATCTGAATGGCTTGATTTGTCTATCGATAGGAAGAAGGTAAGCTTGTTTTATAGTGGGATCCACAGTTTTCTGTGGAGATTTCTTCTCAGCCTTCTTTCTTGAAGTGGAAACAATACCAAACACATCTTTCCAACTTTCCTTCACCGACATGTTGAAATCAACAGGGATTTGTTCCTTCTTCTTTGTCTTGCCTTCTTTCTTTGGTTTCTTCTCTTCCTTATTAGCCTTTATGGTTTTTTCCTTAAGTTCTAATTTGAATTAGGAGAGCTGCAGATAATTTCTCAGTTTACTGTTGAGTTTCCAAGCTTCAGGTCCCATCCAATTCTTGGAATCAGGCAACAAAGCATTGAGGGATTGACCGAAACCCAAACTGGCCAATCTTTCTTCGATACTATTAAAGTTGAGTTCTCTGATTTCTCCTTCATCTCCTGCTCTGTGGTCAACATAATGTTGGGTCATTGACTTGAAAAAATTAATTTAATGATATGAATGAATGAATTTTCAATACGTTGTCAGTGATTTGAGTACCCATTCCACCGATTTGGATTTCATCACTGGGGAAGTTGTAGTTGTCAAAAGGCTGAGGCTCATGATAATCTCCTTCAACGGCGGCTCCGAGGTCATTGAGAATTTGGTCAGCATTAACTTCAATGTTTTCGAATCTCAAACCTTGCTCAATATCTTCGTCAACGTGCAAATCATCAAGGATCTTGTCAAATTGAATGTTGTCAGCTCCGTAATCCTTAGAGTCCTTCAGGTAGGTCTGCTTGAAATTAGTCAATTCGGGGCAAATCTTGGCTTTCAAAACATCAGATGCAAAATCAATTTCTTTAAAGAAAGCTCTAGACAAAGGAGCTTTTCTTTGTTGTTGAGGATCACCTGAAACCAAGTCGAAAATGTTTCCAGAATCAAACATCAAGTGCAATTGTTCATCAATGCAAAGGTTATTCATAAGTAAACCCTTGGCACCGCCTTCATCGAATTTGGCTGAAGTCTTTTGGAAGAGGGGGTCGATATCGAACTCCAAGTCGTATTTATTTGTGTCAATATTGTTGAGATTCTTTTCCAAAGTTCCTTCTCCATCACCGTCTCTCTTTTGTCTTCTCACAACATTGTCTTGAGTGTCCTGATCATCCTCGTCATGTCTTCTATCAAGCTCTGGTGCTTGCTCCTCTATTCAAACAAATTTTAGAACATTCATCTCAAGATATGGGAAACAAACCTTGGTTCAATTCGGTTCTGTTTAAACCACCCAGGACCTTGTAGGCTTCGTTATGGACTGAATCGACACGAAAACTATGAGGGGAATTAGTGAAGGAGTTCAGTATATCTTTATTACCCGTAAATTTTAGCACCAGCATCAAGAGTTTGTGAAAGCTTCTTCCAGGAAGTGTCTCCAGTAGCCTCTAGAGGGGAATGGTTAGAAAGTCGCTCATACAATCACATACGGTGGAAATCTGTGAGCTTCTCGACGTTGGGAAGAGGGATATCGAAGGCATTTTTTGAATTGATTTTCTAGCGGGTAAAATTTAGAGCGAATAAAAAATTCAAATTTTGTACATTTTTGAACATCATAGACACGAGAATATCAGAGATCTTGTCCATGTTTTCCTTCTTGAGCTTCTCCTTGTTCTGTTCACCTTCAATGTTGTATTGAATTTCTTCTTCGTTGTCTTCTTCTTCGATAACTCCGACATTTCTGGGTTGCTGTCTTCTGATCTCGGTACCGCTGCTTTCTTCTTCAATCATGTCATCAGCATAGTATTGCTCCAGATCACTTTGGGGCTTTTGCTTTGGCTTGTTTGCCTTTTTCAATCTGCTGCTCATTTTTTAATTTTGATGCAATCAGTTTAAATTTTTTTTATTATCAAATTCTATTTAATTTGGATTCAAATTACTCTTATTTGACATTTTATTAATTAAGATCTGAAACTGAACAAGAACAAAAATTCTTTTGACGCTGGGGAAGGAGATTCTTTGGGCACTCAGAATTGATTTTCATTGAGTAAAATTTAAAGGAGAAGAAGAAAATTATTCTTTGAAATCTTTAAAAATTCATTCTTGTCTCATAAAGGGAAGGTTGGGTTTCAGAAAATTTGGAGAAATCCATTTCTTCTCAGAAAGAATAATAGCCTAGTCCTGCGACCCGTATACTAGCGTTTTGTCTGACCGATGAAGTATAAAAATCTCAATCCCAATTTATGAACACTTTATTCGAAATCTGCTTTGGAGGGGGACATTAGGAATTCAAAACTGCCCTCCAAAACAAATTTTGAAAAATAAATCTCATTTAAATTAGATCCTCAAATAAAGATTCAGATAGTGATTTCGTTTATTTAAATTCAAATTAATTCAATTTTTAAAGCGCCTGTGAGCTCCTGCATTCAGCGCTAATTTCATTATTTTATATCTAAAAATTTTAAAAGGTTATGGAAGTTTCAATTTTGCTTTGTAAACTCGAGGAACGCATAAAACAATGAGAGAATAACATGTCCCTTTATTTTACCAGCATTCGATCAATTATTTCTCCTCAGGATTTTGAAGCACTCAACTTGTCTAGAAAAAGAACTTTCTGTGATTTCTTAGAGAAAATGTTGAAGAAGAAAATATTTTAGGATTTGACCGGATTTTGGTGTTTATTTCTAGGAGAACATTTTTTTCAAATTTTATGAAAGCAAAGTATCTGGTCTGGTCAAATCTTATTATTTTCCAATTCTTCGTTTTTACAAAACTTTTGAAATTCTGTTTTTCTGTTAATCTTGTTAAACAACAATTTTTTTCGAGGGAGGATTGTTTTTCATTTTTTTCAACTGAAAGCCGGTCTTTTGTCGTAAAGTTCTTTTTTTTAGGCTGCATAAGATTTTTGAAGGGTTTTGTAATTTGAGATGGGTTCAACGCTTTCAGGAGGTGTGAGGAAAAATAATGAAATCATTTCCTCTTCAAAAAATTCCTTTTTTTCTTGAATTCTTGAGAAAAAAAAATATCTTTATGATGAAATCTTCAAAATCAAAAATGGAACATTTTTTTTTTTAAATTCAACTCTCAAAAAAAGTGTGGAAAATATTTCCCCGAAGAAAGAAAGGAGGATCATAGAGCTTTTAGATTCCAAGTCTACTTGGTTCTCACAAAGTCTTTTTTGGAAAGATCTGAATGATTTTCGACAGATACCAGGTTTTGTTTGTTTTGAAATTTCAGGAATTTTTCTCGAGAATTGGACTTCGAGACAAATATTCTTTTTCAAGGGATTTCTTTCAATTTTCGTTGAAATTTGAAAGACTCTTTCAGTTTTTTTCTTGAGCTGAGAATTTTTTTGAGGAAAAGATTTTTTTATTCACTTCTTCCAAAAAAAAATGAAAAAAATTTAATGAAGCCCTTGAAAATTCTTGAGAAGTAAGTTCTGAGCTTTTGCCAAAATTTTGCTCAAATTGTCGACTTTCACAGTTAAAAAAATCCATAAACTTTTTTTTTCCATTTTTGTCCAATATTTCTTACAACGATTGTGAACAACCAACCATGCCTCTGAAAAGAGACAGATAAATGAAAAAAAAAATCAAGTTGAGATTATCCGTCAATAAAATGAGCTTCCTGATCAAGAACTGAATTTATTTTCAAAGTTCTCTTGAAAACAATAATTTTTATGTTTGACTCAAAAACTTGAGGTAAAGTTTCAGAGATTTTTTACAGCTATGAAAAAGAGCCAATCTGATAAAGTGTCACACTTCCAAGGCTTTTTGAAAATTCCTATTTTGGCATTTCAGAAAGATTTTGAGAATTGAAAAGGTTTTCTTGTGTTTTAACCAAGATTTTTAGGCAAATAAAAAATGGATTTCAAATCAGCAAGGAAAGGAATAAATCCTCTCAAAATAAGAAATTTGGAACCCTGAAATTGTTGGTATTTTTCAGCTTTTTGAGGTGATTTCAAATAGAACCTCAAAGATTAACAAATCTTTCATGGTATTCCCACTCTGAAAATTCGATTTTGGAGAAATTCTTTATCTTGGAAAGAACTAAATAAAAAATGAGATCTGAAGAAAGTCTAAATTATTGATTGAGAATTCAACAAAAAAAAAAAGCGACTTTTGAGAATTTTGTCTCAATTTTCTTGAAATATAGAAACAGAGCATCCATCAATCCAGAAATACTGATTTAAAAGGAGAAAATCTATTTTCACTTCTCAACCCAGAAAAATTCTCAAAAACCATTTTGAGTTGAAAAAAAAATGATTTATAAAATCTTCAAAAATCAATTGTTCTCAAAAATTAACAACAATCAGAATCGACAGCTCACGACTGTTTTTACTTCAGCACTTTTCAAGAAGAGGTGAAGTTTTGACTCTGAAAGTTCTGCCAAGCTTCATGAACTTATCAAAAAGTTCATTGAAGAAGGAATTCAAACCAGAAGGTCTTGCTGAGTTTTTTTTTAAATTAAAAATCTCTACTAAATTTAGACCATGCTAAAAATAAATGACAATTGGAATGAAAAAACTGCATGCTGAACAAATTTACTGTTCAATTAAATGAAAAGGCCAACAAAATTCAACATCCTGCTTAATATGGTCAAAAAGCCTCTTCTTTTCTTGAATGAAAATAAATGGTCTCATTTATTCAAAGTCTCGGAGAGATTCTTTTGATGGGCAGAATTATTCGAAAGAAAGAAATATCGGATTATTGAAAAATGAAATAAAATTTTCTGATTAAAAATTAGCCCAGCCAGAGATTTTCTGGAGTGAAGTGGAAATTAATTTCAAGAGATTCAGAGATTTCTCTCTCAAAGATGCTCAAAAATCATCCATTGAGAGTGAAGAGGTTTCAACTTAGAGTTGAAAAATTGAGACAAGAAGCAAGACTTTTCTTAAACCCACTTTTACAGCTCCAAAATCTTGTAGAATTTTTTTCATGATTATCATTAAAGATTTTGAAAAGAATTAAACTCAAGAAAGGATTTGTAAATCATTCAAGTATAAGAAAAATCGAATTTCCGAGATCACAGATAACAAGTTTTTTACCGTTTTAAAGTTTTAATGTCTGAGAGATCAGAATTAAAGGTGCGATCGTTTAACGCAAGGCAATTAATAAAAAGCTTTTATTCTGCGTCAAGACATTGTGAATTTATATTCAGAAATTCGTCACGACTAAATTCTGCTTGTGAGATTAAAACTTAATAATATTCGCAATTAATGCACTCAACAGCTGTATTGCCACCATATCATTCAACTGAAGCCTTTCCAACTTCTTCACTCTCTTTGGAAATAAAGCTCTTGAAGTTGGATTTGGCATCTCAAGGCATTTACATTCCAAACCAAAGCAGTAGTGAATCTTTCATGGGCGCTCGACTCGGAGAAAACTACACCCTCTTGGATCTTATTGGCCTGAAAAATTCCATTGTTAAAGCAGACCACGCAATTATCTCCTCAGAAATTATGACAGGCACGTCTCCACATCATATTAAGGATTTGGTGTCTTCTGCAAAATTGTCTGAACCAACTCCAACGTCAAGGATTGATATGACACCATTATACAAGACTGGAGGTGGATCAAACTTGGGTACTCCTCGGGATTACAATTTTTCAAATCTTTCTTTCGGTGGTAAGGATGATTTGCTTCTAAGAAGTTATAATCTCCATTCTTCACAAGACTTTTTGGGTGAAACTACTGCAAAGCCCTTTGCGAAAACAGACTTTGACTCAATAGCTCAAATTGTCAAGGAAAATCTTCCTGGAAATAATCTCCGAAATAGTGCGGTAGAAATTGACTTAAACAAAACTTCAGGATCTTCAAATATTGCTGAAGAAGTGAAAAAGATGTTGGAAAAAGACAAATCATCTGTTTCGGCAAAGCAACCAACGGAGCTTACCACCAACTTTGACTCATTGACGATTGCTCAAATTGTCAAAGAAAATCGTTTATCTGCTTCTACAGGAAATCTTAAGAAGAGTAGTACTCCAGGAAGTTATTTAGAGATTCAAAAAGCAGATCCTATTATGGGGCCTTTGAATATTGCTGAAGAGGTGAAGAAAATGCTGGAGAAAGACAAATTAGCGAAACAATCAGAAGTTCAGCCAACAAAGCTTTCGACTGACTTTGCCTCATTTTCGGTTGCTCAAATTGTCAAAGAAAATCTTCCACCTAATGCAGGAGAAGGAAGTTATTTAGAAATTCAAAAAGCAGATCCTATTATGGGGCCTTTGAATATCGCTGAAGAGGTGAAGAAAAAGCTGGAGAAAGACAAATTAGCAAAACAATCAGAAGTTCATCTGGCTGACTTTGATTCATCAGCAAATAACCTTTTGATTGCTCAGATTGTCAAAGAAAACCTTAAGAGGAGTCTGACAGCAGGTGATCGAGAAATCCAAAGTACAGATAATAGCGTCGATTTAAAAGAGAAAATACCCTCAACTAAGAGCGCTGAGGATATTTATGATGTTACAAAGATATTGGAGAAAGAAATGTCATATCACCATCAAATTAATTTAGAACCTCTTTCAACAAATAATTTGGTGATTGCTCAAATTGTAAAGGAAAATCTCAAGAATAATGCAAAAACAGAAGATACCATTGATTTAAAAGAGAAAATATTATCGGAGAAGAGTACTGAGGATATTTGGGGTATTAAAAAGATCTTAGAACAACCAACAAAACCTCATGATATAGTTCATCTCGATAATAGTCTCGTTATCGCTCAGATTGTTAAAGAAAACCTTCCATCAATTTTTTCGGAAAATCTCAATAATAGAGGAGAGAGCTATCTGGATAGTGTCGCCTTAAAAGAGAAAACATCATCAAATAAGAGCACTGAGGCGATTTTTGATGTCAAAAAGATCTTGGAAGAGCCACTTCATCTCGATACCAGTCTTATGATCGCTCAAATTGTCAAGGAAAATCTCCCATCCATCCCTGTGAGGGAGATTTTGGAGAAGGAAGCATTGCCTAATCAGCAACAAGAAGAGATTCCACGGGATCTTCTTATCGCCAAAATTGTTAAAGAAAATCTTCCATCTTCTTCTGGTGCAAATTTAGGATCTAATAATAATCAGACCACTCAAGAAGACGTTTCGAAGATCTTGCAGAAAGTACCCATTGAAATTCAACCGACCCAACCTAAAACAGACTCATTTAATCCCGTTGATATTCAAAATATTTTAAATTTAGACATAAAGGATTTGACAAAGTATTTGAACACAGCATCAACTGATAAAAATCTGAAGTTGCATGACTTGAGCAATAAAGTGTCTAGCTTTAAAATGACTGAGAAATTGGAAGTTGTGCAATGTGTCAAATCAGATCCTGGAAAACTTACAGAAAGAAATTTGCTATTGAATGACTTTGTGTCACCAACTCTGATCACTGAAAGTGAGAAACAAATGTTACCACAAATTAATAACTCTGCTGGGTTAGTAGAATCTTCAATGGAAAGCAAGATTCAAGATATTCTCAATGAATTTAATCCGAAAAATCCAATCATCAAAAAAGAACCAACTCAAGATGGTTTGAAAGAAGAGGTTCAGATACAGTTTGAAACTGAAATGGGAGTTTTTCAACCAGAACCAGAAGAGGATCAAAAGCAACAACACCACAAAGGAGAAGAACCAGTATTCATCACTGAAGGTCTCTTCGGAAACTTGAAATCTACTACGGATGTCAAAGCTTCAATTTCCTTGAACTTTGAATTTGAATATAATTTGGAAAAACAAAATAATCTTCCAATTTCAAGTTTTCTCAGTAATTTACAAATCAGTGATGAACATCCAAGCTACAATGAATTATTGCTCCTTGCACAAACTTATGCAAATGCTCGAGTTTTTCGTGGGTCAGAACAAACATTATTTTTGGCCCTCTCCTTTGCATTTTTTGAAAAACTCATTTTCAAGGATTACAATTTGTTGCTCAGAATGACTCTTGATTATCCTGCTGTTGAGAGTATTTTTAGCAACGTAAATGAATATCCCGATTCCAACCCCTCTTATGACCAATTCTTAAAACGTTTGAAGGCTTTCCTCCGAGTTGAAAATGAGGTTAATGATTCAGTCTCCTTCTTTGAATCAATTGCCAGTTCGACAAAGGATTATCAAAATAGCCTTTTGCTTTTCAAAGATATTTTGTTCCAAGTCTTTGCCAGTTCTGAAGAATATTTTGCGTTCATCTCAAATTGTATGACTCACCAATCCTTTAAATGGATAAGCTCTCCCAGTTTTGAAGATCATCAGATTTTCTTCAATCTTATCACAAAAATTCTCAAGACTTCAATCCGACTTGTCACCTTTACCACCCTTGGGAGTCTTCAAGAAAATATTTACATTTCACCAAATGAGTCATTCGTTACTATTTTCTATGACCAAAGATCTGAAACTTCTTATATTTTAAATAAAAAAGAAGAACAAGCAGATCAAGAAATTCAGCCTGTCAGTGAAGAGAGAAGAGGCATAATGGAAGACAATTTTTCAGATACATCTCCTCAAGTTGAAGTCTCTGAGCTTTCTATCAGCGATTATCAAGCTGAAGAAATTGAAGCGGAAAAAATTGTCCAACATCGCCCAGCTCAATTAGAAGCTCTGCAGATTCCTCAAGTCCGAGAAATTTCTCGAGTTGTAGTTGAAGAGACTCCAACCGAAACAGAATTTACTTCTGTTGTAAATAATCCTCAAATCGAGACACCTGAAGAAAACAAAAGTGTTATTGAAGAGCAACTATCAAACCATGAGGAATTAATTGCCATTGAGACTCACTCATATCCTGTTATTGCTTCAACTGAAGAAGAGGGAAGTCTACAAAATGAAGAAGAGATTTATCACGAGAAGGTATTGCAGCCAGTCCATCTCCAGATTAAAGAAATCGATTTATTGCCAAAGACTGAAGAAGAAGAAATAAAAGATGAATTAGTAGCTGCCAGCTCAAAGGTCAGAGATGAAATCAATACAATTCTTAGATCATTGTCTTTGAATAATAGTCCAGTCTTTTTCAAGCCGATCGAAAGTTTCTCCAAAGAAGTTGATTGCAGTCCAGGTTTTTGCGATGCCTTAAGAGTAATTTTCCAATTTATTTTAATTATTGATTTTTTAGACGATTCCAAATTATGTCAGGAAGCCTTTGGTCCAAACAACAGATGAAGTGCAAGCTCAAGATGAAGAATTTATGGAGATTTCTGATCAATATCTGCACCTTGTGATTGTGAAACCTGAGACCACAAAAAAGGAAAAACCTGAAGCTGTTATTAATCTCTACAAAGCAATTTTGGCCAAAAAAGAGAAAAATCAACCTCAAAACTCTCAAGAACTTCAAGAATAACCGAGATATCGTAAGTTTCTCCTGATTAATTATTGATTATTAGAACAATCTCTGAATCAGTTGAGTGTCAAGAAAAAATTTTATTCATTCATCTTGATTTTATTTATTGTCTGAAAGAAAAAATAACAAAAGTATCATAACGAAATTTTCATAAAACATTATATTTGTTTTTTATCTTATAAACAAACAAAACAACAAACAATATTTTCAAACTGACAAACTTTGAAATAATTTTGAGAATTGGTTGTGTGAAAAAAGTGTTTGTTGATTTCTCTAAATTTCCCAAATTCTCTCAAGGAGACTGCGATGAAAAGGTATCGAAGTTTTTATGAGAATAAACATGAATTTTCCTCAGGTTTTAGACTTTTAGTCAGAATTTCATTTTTCAAAAAGCTTTTTTTCCTATGAGACAAACAAAATCTTATTTTCCCAAAATTTCTTTCTTTTCGCATGACTTTTCAAAAAATGATCAGGTAATTTTAAATCAATTAGCTGATTATTATCAATCGTGGAGACCAGCTGACACTTATAGCCAGTGGTCCTCAACTAATTATTGACATAATCTGAATAAAGTTGATTTTCAATCTAATTGTACTTGTTTCTTCCTTTTAAAAGAAAGTTCATTTCTCAAGATTTGATGAAAGAACAATTTTTATTCAGAAAAAATTCCTTCTGAAGTTTTATCTAAAAGTCTAAAAAGTTTTTGTTATAATTTTGTCAAAATTCGAGCTTTTGATCATCTGTGACAAAACTGAATTTTTTTCAAAATATCTTTGAGGTAGCAAACGAATAAAATATTGAAATTTTCCTTCGAAATAAAAGAGAGAAATTTCTGATTCACTCTTGATTCAAATGCAGATGATGATTAACTCAGAACTCCACAAAAATGCCAAAAGAGCTCAGAAGAGTTCAAGGAGTGGATTTGAAACTGAAAAAATTTGCTTTGACGACTCTGGAAAAAATTCCGAAAATCTGTAAATCAATTCAATAAACTTCGGGGCTAATTCGCTTTGAATAGCCAAAAAGCAGATTTTCCACAAATCCCATCAATGAGTTGTTGAATCAAATAATATTTGCTAGAATATTTTCCCCCAGTGAAATTTTTATCACCTAGAAATTCTAAACCCATCATCAATGTCCTTGTTATGAGTCAAAAGAAAGCATCTCTCATTTTTTGACATTTCCTTTCATTCCAATATTGATGAGAACAATTCTCCCAATTTAACTTTTGGTTTTTATCTTTGATTCAACAATCTACTATTATTAGCTCTCTCGTTTAGTTCAACCCCGAATCAAAAGCGTGATAGAGCTTTCTTGAAGAACCATAAAAAAAATTGATAATAGATAGTCATCAACCTCTCTCTATTGAAAAATGAACTATAACTCGAGTTTTTTCTCCAATTTTTACACATATTTAGAGGAAAATTCTAAGATTTCCAAATCCTAACTTTCGGAAACAACGAACCATGAAGTTTTCTTGCATTGTTCAGAAAACATCAACTTCACAAGAGCATCTTCTCTCATTTTCAATGTTGGTGATTCGAATTTAAATTATCATTATTGAGCATCTTTACTTACAGG
>Ga0182738_1000964_pt1 | contig 37692 bp, 19 predicted proteins | sample eDN5th30CBELigMG_FD_128876 | JGI IMG/M metagenome (GOLD analysis project Ga0182738, IMG submission 128876) | Enriched Miracle-Growth compost microbial communities from Emeryville, California, USA - eDNA 5th pass 30_C BE-Lig MG (version 2)... ...
CAGTACATTCAACACATTTTCCAGTATTTGGACCAGTCAAAGCACATTGATCTGGAGCGCTGGGAAGAGAGGAACAGAAAGTCGAGTCAGAGCAGGGTTGACAGGTATTGCTTGAGCAGCGAGGTTTTGTAGAGTCTTGGCAATGACTGTGATCTTTGCATTCAACGCAAGTATTTGATGTAGCAGAACAACCTGGGGTTGTTCCAGAGCAATGGCTGTCATCAACACACTCAACACATTTTCCAGTATTAGGGCCAGTTAAAGCACATTGATTTGGAGTGCTAGGAAGACTGGAACAGAAAGCTGAGTTAGGGCATGGCTGGCAAGTATTCCCTGAACATTGGGGCTTTTGAGGGTCTGGGAAATCACCATGGTCGATACACTCGACACAGATGTTTGTTGTTTCTAAGCATTGGTTCAGAGAGCCAGAACAGTCACCATCAGAAATGCATTGAACACACTCTCCGGCATTAGAACCGGTTGTGGCACATTGGTTGAGGTTTATCCCAAGGCTGGAACAGAAAGTTGAACCAGAGCAAGGCTGACAGATATAAGTTGATATAGAGCATTCAGGCAGGTTCGAATTTTGGCAATGAGAATGATCTTCACACTGGACGCATCCACCGCCTGATGAGCAGAAAGGCTTTGCAGGGAAATTATCACTACACACAGTGGTCGGGTTTGAGCAAGGCCCACAAGTATTTGATGAGGAGCATTTTGGATTTGAAGGGCTTGTGCAATGAATGTCTTGCTCACATTCAACGCAGATATTTCCAACGCAATGACCGCTCGCGCAATGGCCATCTTCAGTGCATTCAACGCATTGGTTACCTGCCGAACAATAATCATTGACTCCGCTACAGTGATCATGGTTATAGCATTCGACACATCCTGTTGTACTTAAGCAATTTGGCTTCCCTGAAATATGCCCACAATCATTATCATCTGTACATTTTATGCAAGAATAACTCGAGCATTTTGATAATGCTGCTGTTGTGCAGTGATTATTTTCAAGGCAAGCTCTGCAAAAATTTCCTTCAAATTTCATCTCACAGTGTGGCGTAGAAGCTCCACAATCACCATCACTTGAGCACTCCACGCATTTGAAATTCTGACATACAGAACTTCCTGGACATCCAGTCTTTGGACAGCTGCTACAAACTGCCAGACCTGGAACTGAAACTTCATCACACCATAAATCTGCTGCAACTCCAGGATAACCCTCAGTTTGACATTGAGTATCCGTTGAGCACTGTCTACACTTACCAAGAAGACAACGAGTCCTCATTTTGATACATGGTTCTTTATTATAAGTACTACAGGGAACCGCACAATATTTAAAAGAGGGCGAGCCAACGCCGAGTGTACAATCAACGGTTTCGCTTTCTGAGAAGTGGGCACAATCAGCTGAGTTTGCGCATTGATCGCATTGATTTGAGGCATTACATTTTGAATAGCGGTAGTGCGGGCAGTTTGAGTTCGAGGTACAAGTTGAGGGTTGGATGACAAAATCGATAGGTAAGGTCGAGAAAGAGAGATAAAAGAGGACTTGGAGGATGAGGAGGGTGGAAAATGAAAGGAATGGGAGAGTTGAAGGAGGTTTTTTCATGTGAGGCTGGAGGGTTTGAAGATGTGAAAATATAAAGGTATGGAAATTAATTGTTTTTAAATTTATTGAGTGAGAAAATTGAGAGGAGGAGTTTTAATATTAAAATAAATTTCAAGGTCGAAGTTTTAATTTGAATTTTTGTTTTGAAAATTTTTCTTGAGAAAAAAATAATATCCTGTTTTCAAGTGTTAATAATGAAAGATTCAGCAAAATCACGAGAAAGAAGAGCCTTTTTCTTTCCAGCCTGTCCAAAAACAGTTTAAGATTTTCATAGAAAAAATCAATGTTTCTGAGCCCATTTTAGGGTTGTCTCAAAAGAAGTCTGAGACCTGAAAAGGAAAAATCTTCAATTGCTAATTAATAGAGGCAAATATTATCCTCTGAAGGTCATGTTTTTTATTCAGGGTTTAACACGTTTCCAAAGCCTTGAAACGTCATAAAAACCGTCAAAGAACTTTGAGGTCAGGCATTCAAAAATAACTTGGCATCAACAAAAACAGTTGAATTTAAAATTTAAAGGCTGGGAGTTAACCATGATTCGAACGTTTTAGACCAATTTAAATTTGTCAAATGACATCATCCTCTAAGCTTTTTCACAATCTCCCTCTTTTGAAAATTATGTGGCTTTAACATGAAAACGACCTCTTTGATGGTCAGAAGATTGGTTCTTTTCAGAGTCAATCCACCAAATAAACTGAGTTATATTTTTAATTCAAACAGAAAATAAAGTTTGTCCAGTTTCCAAAATTGACTTTTGACCTTATTCTGCTCAAGCACTGAGAGCCCGTGTTGATTCTTGCCCAAGGAAAACGAGTGAGGGCGAATAGACAGATTTTGAGCCTTTTATGAATCGAGTATCTGTGTAAAGAAATTTGTGACAGATAGTTGATTAATTTAAATTTCAAATTTGCCAGTTTGTGTTGATTAATGACAATCAGAATCAAACATCATGCTTTTGGCCATTAAATATTAAGCTTCGATAATTTTTTCAAGGTAATTTGTCTTTAATCCAAACCGAAGCCTCTTTGGCTATCCAAATCAAGGAGTAAAAGAGCAATTGATGGACTTTTTTTTGCCTGAATAGAAAACAAAAAGAGAGAAATGATATTCAAAAATGTTTTCGGAAGCAAAGTTTGAAGTATCCTTGATCACTTTTTTGCGCCAGCTATTGAGCCAAACTCAAGAAACCGCAATGGTGAATTAATCTTTGTCCTCAAAATAAAGTGTTGGTTTCTTGTTTCAAAAAATGTTTCTAGAATGAAATTTTTTCTTATCTGTACAAGCTTTTTCCAAAGGTGTTTGGGAAGAAAAAGGCGAAGAGAACATTTTTTGAAAGATAAATTTTAAGGAAATTATCTGTATGTGAAAGACAAATCTTTTCGAGGGTTTTTAATTTGGTATGTTAATCAAAAGTAACAAACAAACCCAAAACAAATCTTTTCAACAAAATTTGTCTTGATTAAATCCAAAGAATAAAAATTGTTACAGTAAAAAAATCCCCTCGTTATCTTTTACATAGGATGCATTAGGCAGAATTTTTTTTGCAGAATTGGCTGCAGAGACGGCAAATCTCCCGAAATCCATACAAACAGTATCATAATCACCACTCAAAAACTGGAAAGAAGAATAAGAAATTGTTAGCAATATAATCGCCAAAAATCTTTTTTAAATCACCACCTTTGTGGGTAAATTCCAAATTAAGCTTCGCTTTATTAGGGATGCTCTCAAAAGAGAAAAATCAAAATTGGCCTGACTCTGTTCCATGCCTCTCCCTTCCCTGCCTAAAATCAAAGTCTGAAAATTCTTTGCTGAGATCCCTTCCCCTGGGAGAATCAGTTCAATCGATATTTTACTCCTCTCTATCCTCCCCAAAGAGTCAGTATTAATCTGATTCTCATATTGTGAGCTCGTCCCTTATCATCATTGGACAATTCCTTCAATTGAGCAGTGTCAATAGCCACCAGATATTGTCTTGCAGCGTTCATATTGTTTTTTTGGGTTTGAAATTTCAGCAGCAGAAGTCAATCCAAAGTAATATCTTTATAAAAGCGTCAGCGTCTTTCTTATTCAAGTAGGAACCAGGATCAATGAGACAAAGGGAACTTTCAATAGAATTATTGATGTTGTTCATTGTTGAGGATTTTTTATTGATGAAAATGAGAGAAAAGGAGGTCTTTATCGAAAACCATAAAAGTTGAAAGAGTTATCAATTTAGGAATCTGAGAAGAGATTTCATAAATCCATAAAAACAATCCAGTTAGAGAAAACCTTTCTGTGTTTATGGAGCGGATCCATTAGAAACCTCGAAAATATTTTTGCCGACAAGGTAAAGATCCAAAAGACCTGAATTTTTAAATCATTCAATAGGCTGTGTTAGGGCGCCAAAAAAAGGTCGAATTTTTTTATCTTTCAATCTTTGACTTTTCGATCTTTGCAGAAATGCTCTTCCATTAGAAATCCTCAGTCTTACTCTTTAATTTTGAAATTTTGAGGCTTCACTCTTCAAAGTCTTGTTTTTACAAAAATCCCATGAGCGTTGAAAAAGAGCTTCCTTTTAAAAACTTTTAATGGGAAAATTTTCTTCAAATTCTTGGGAGAGAATTTTTTGCTTAGTTTGAGAGAGACACAATGAAGATTGCGAAAAAATCGAAAGGAAGGGAAGACGCTTTTTTTTTTGTTTGTTTAAATTTTCTCTTGTTGGAAGGTTTTTTTGAAATCAATCTTCTTTTGGAGAAAATTATAATGTAGAGATTCGAAAGATTTTTATTCACGTCCTTTCTATGTTTCCTTTCCAAAATGGAGGCTCTTTTTTTTGAACTTAAAAGAATTTCAAGTCATCTGAAAAACAGGGTTTGGAATTTGGGTCGATGTAAAATCAGGAATTTGGAGGCTCAAAATCAGGGCAAATCCTAAAATTATTTTCCTCAATATTTTTGAAGAATAACGAGGTTTACCTAAGAATTGCATGATTTATAATGATTGAGGACTCAATTGAGAGGTTTCGCTTGAGGGTTTGAAAAAACCCCAAATTTGTCTGGGGTCCCAGATTTTAGGGTAAAATCCCCAGAAACACTCACCTCGGACATTTTGTGATTTCTAGTATAAATTGGAAAGGTGTTTCTTTTTCAAAATTTTTCAAAAGAAATTGAGACAAAAAAGAAAATTTTCCCCTTGACCCTTTTCCTTGTTTTTACGAACACCAAAGCTTCTATGAAGGAGATAAATCTCTTTATCTCCAAATTTTATCGAGCTTTATCTAAAAAATACACTTCTTGATAAAAGACTGAAATATGAAATTTTTTTTTTCCCCCCAACCAATCACAATGTTGAAACAGTCGAAGGAATTATAAATTTTAAAGGGCTTACTAGGCTCTCTGAAATCGAGGAGGCCCAGATTAAGGGCCTTTATTTTCTAGATTTTTTCCACCCCTGTTTCGCTTTGAAAAAATTTTTTGACATAAAGCATTTCTCAATTGAAGGAAAAAAGCCTTTTCAAAATCTTTCAGGGAAGAATCCGTCTGGGCAATTCCGAACCTTTATGAAAAAATGTTCGAAGAATTTTTCTGCTCCTCAAGATTTTTCCAGGTTCGATTTTCCCCACTTTGAAATTTAAGAGTTTAATCATTTTTAAAAAATATTCCCCGAGAACAAAAAGAGATTTTTTGAAGAGAAATTTTCTGTTTACAACTTGAAGTTTGACAAGAAATATTTGAAATGATTAATCTAACGAAAGAAATCGAAATATATTCCCATATTTTTAAAAGGAAATGTAAAATTTCAATTTTTACTGGTCTCCTCCTTTGGGGATTTCTTTAATACTCTCTTATTTAAAACCTTCTTTCTCAGACGAGAGCCTCATTTCTCTTCCTCGTTTCGAAGGTTTTGAAGCTTTTTGGAGGTCAAGAATTTCACTTGGAGAACAAGAAACAAAATTTTATAAAATTGTTGGTCGACTCCTGTTTCTGGAAGCTCCAAGAAAATATTGTCTACTGCGTGGGAATTCAGGAATGTTGGGACTTGAAATATCATTTTTACAAGTGAACGTTGATATGGAGCTAATTATCTCATAGATTGAGGATATGAGTGAGACGAGTGACTTTTTAAAAATTTTACAAAAAGCCTTAAAGTCATGTGAAATCTGTGAGAGAAAGGAAAATGAAAGTCTATTTATGTATTTTTTTTCTTTGAGAGACGCATGATTTGTTTTCAACAAGAGGCTGAGTTTCAAATGATTGTAGTCCTTTATACTCTTTTTGAAGACAGAGTTTGAAATAAATTTAAGAAAAAGTCCAATCATTTTGAATATCCAATTTTTTTTTTGAAGAGCAGAGAATTATAGAATTTTGGTTTTCAGGATTTTGGCTGATTTTTTGCTTGAAAAATTCTATAACACGTTTTCTCAAAGTTATCTGATTTTTTCAGATTTTTTCTTGTGCTCAAACAAAATTCAAAAATCTCAAAATTTTTTAAGAAAATATTAGAGAAAATTCGTCTGCAATCAATATCGTCTTCCGAACCCCATACTAATTTTGGAGAACGCTTTCATCAGAAAACAACATTTTTGTTGGATTCTGGACTGGAATTTTTTATTTGTGCAAAGCACTCATTTTTCTGAGAAATTTTCATCAGAAAAATTTTTGTTTTTTTGGGAAATTGTTTTTATTTTTTTCTCTTTCTTGGCTGATTTTTAGCCTGATTTTTTTAGTTTTCAAGAGATGACTTTGATTTTATAGCTCTTCAAATTTTTGGAGGATTGATCAAATTCTACAGTTTTTCTAACGAAAGAGATATATTCTGACTGATAATGAGTTACTATCTTTTCCTAATATTGATAATTGGAAGAAAATTATTGAGGTGTCGAAAGGATTTTTTTTACTTTAGGAATCTAGAAGGAGTGAGTTAAATTTTAACAAGACAAGACAAAACAAAATAAAATTTTCCTCTGGTTTCTCCTACAAGAGACTGATTTTTCACTTCCTTTCTTTCTTTGTTCAAGATCTCAGGGGGAAACCAAGCGATCCTGGTGAGATGGTGAAAAGAAATTCTTCATTCCATCATCCTTATTCTCATCTTATTCCTTGACTGGAGTGCCTTAACTCTTGGTTTTTTGCACTTTTCTGATTGGAAGTCAGGTTTTAGAAATTTTACTGAGTAAAAAAGCTGATGAAAGGCAGAATTTGCCTCTCTTTTATTATGAAATAAGCTCATTTCTCCATTTTTCTCGAAAGAATCATACTTATTTCCTTTTCCATACAAATCAAAGTTCTTATGCCCCCTACAGCCAAACTGAGGCCCTCTAGAACCTAAACATATCGGGCTTTAAGAGAAGTGCTTTTCCTTTGGCTTCAATACGAATCAAAAACAAATATCATCTCTCCCCACTATTAAATTTATTTACTGGTAAATCGCCAACTGTCTTGATGAATTTTTATACACGAGATCTTTCTTTTTATTTAACAGTGAAAATGAAACTGCTTTATCATTCAACCCTTCAAAAGTATGTAAAAAGGACTCGTTCAATGATGTGTGAGAGGTCAAGAGAAACTCAAGAAACAAAAGGAAGAGACCTGTTGTGGCCAATGATAAAAGGGTATCTTTAATTAAATCTGAAAGAAAGTGACTTCCTTGAGGTCGTCAGAAGCTTTAGGAGAGGATTGAGCAGGGTCCAGCGAGGCGATGAGTATTGAAAAGGGATATTCTCTCGGCGAGTTTTTCTTCTGGTTCGAAAGATTGCAGATTTTGATTTTTGCCAACAAAAAGCGACACATTTATTGACGTGGTTTCTTGAATTAAATTTTTTATTGCCGATATCCTAGCTTTTTATTCTTTAATTTCTTTATTCAGGCAAACCTCTTTTAACTCTTTTCTTCCGAAAAGAAATTTTCTGGCACAGCCATTTGTAGTCTCCTCTCTGTGAAGCTTTTTGAAAACTCAGAAAAAGGGTGATAAAAAATTCACTTGATCAAATTTCTTTGAGGTAATAAAAAAAAACGAGGCGTTGCTGAGGGAAAGGATCTGATGAAGAGAAGGGGAAGCAAGGTTAAACAAAAAGGAGGAGAGGTGGGCGAGGTTTGAATATTTTTTTAATTAAAACACAAAGGTTTTATTTTGATGCGGTTTGATGATTTGGGTTTTTCCGAGTTTCATTCATTGAAATAAAAATAGAGTAAAATTTTTTCACGTCTTTGATTTCTCATTGAATCAAGAAAAACTTACAAAAACACGAAGGTTAGCCTCAGAAAAGAAAGCTTGTCAGGAAAAATGGGCTTAGTTTTGAAGAGAAGAGATTAAAGAGCAAAGATAAAAATAGAAAATACTGGAAAGGAAAAACCAGTGTTTTTCATTCGATTCCAGAATCTTCTTTTGTGAAAAATGGACCTAACAGTTTGTTTAATTAATTTAATAAAAACCCTTTTATCGTTTTAATCCATGCAGAAACCTCACTCTTTCTCTCTCTTTTACCTCCTCATTCTCCTTCTTTCCCCAATCAAAGCCCAACTCCCAGTCGACACCATCCTCTTCCCTTCCAGTTGTGGAGGAAGCGATAGCAATTGCCCTTCTTACCGATACGCAAGATGCGGGAGCAGTAGTGACCAATGCAAAGACTGCAATAACGCAGGAGATTGCGACCATCTGACAGGCGGAAGTGGTGGAGATTGCCGTTTTCTGAGTGTTGGCAACACTTTCTGCTATGTTTCTTGTAGCTCAGGATCATCTCCTTGTCTTGCAATGAGAGCAATTTGTGACACTTCCAGCGGCTCCAGCAGCACTTATTACTGTAATCAGTGCAGTTCGAACTCTGACTGTACTTCCCAAGGATATTCTGGAACCGTTTATTGCGATAAAACGACGGTTTCTGGGTTCGGAGTTTGCAGTTCTTGTCCTTCAACAGGGTGTACTGTTGGCAGTTGCCAGAATTTTAAATGTGTGCAATGTACTTCAAACAGCGGCTGCTCTAGTCCGACTCCTTATTGTATAAAGAAATTTGAAGGAAATTTCTGCAAACAATGTCTTGCGAATTCTGATTGTACCAGTAATTCTGCTCTTTCCAAATGTGATACCAGCACAAATACTTGTGTTAAATGCTCAGGTACCTCTGATTGCTCTCTTATTACAGGCAAGCCATACTGTTCTTCGACTCTTGGTTGCGTTCAATGCTTAGGCAATGGGAATTGTTCTGGAGCAACCCCTTACTGTTCCCCTGCTGGAACCTGTAGTCAATGCACAGACAGCACAAATTGCGCTAGCCCAGCACTTCCTTATTGTTCTGCTAGCTATTCCTGCACAACTTGTACCAGCTTTCCTGGAGTCTGTGGTTCAAGATACCCCTCAACTCTCCCTTATTGCGCCACTGCAGGGGTTAATAACGGAGCTTGTGTCCGGTGTACTCAAAATTCACATTGTTCGGCCCCGACCTCTATTTGCTCGAATAGCAATACATGTGTTCAATGTACCGCGAATACTCAATGTTCAAGAACTACTCCTATTTGCTCAGGATCAAATACATGCTCAGTTTGCACAGATTCCTCAGTTTGCAGTTCTTTATATTCACCCAGTTATCCTTATTGTGCAACAACAGGTAGTAACACAGGAGCTTGTGTTAGATGTACCCAGAATTCTCATTGTTCAGGGACGACGCCTTACTGTTCGAGCATTAATACATGTGTTGCATGTGCTGGCGATTCTAATTGTAATGCCTTGGCCCCTTACTGTTCGACTGTGAATTATGTCTGCACAGCATGTACAGATTCCACTGTCTGTGCAACTCAATATTCGTCAACCTTGCCTTATTGTGCTTTGACAGGCTCGAATGCTGGCGCTTGTGTTAGATGTACTCAGAATTCACACTGCTCAGGCGCAACTCCATACTGCTCTTCCAGCAATACTTGCGTCCAATGTCTTACTTACACTGCTTGTGCTGTCGCTACCCCTGAATGCTCGAGTTCTTTTACTTGTACAACATGCACTTCAAATACTATTTGTTCCACAAGGTTCCCCGGGACTCAGCCTTATTGTGCCACCACGGGTAGTAATACTGGCACTTGCGTCCGATGTACCCAAAATTCTCATTGTTCAGGCGCAACTCCTTATTGCTCTTCGAGTAATACATGTGTTGCATGCACCAGCAACTCTCACTGCTCATCTACAATCCCTGTTTGCTCCAATTCTAACGTTTGCGTCGCTTGTTCTGATGCTACTGCCAGTGTTTGCTCTACAAGATTTCCCACTACAATGCCTTATTGTGCCACTACAGGGAGCAACACCGGTGCTTGCGTTAAATGTACCCAAAATTCACAGTGCTCTGGTTCAACTCCTTACTGTTCTTCGAGTAATGCTTGTGTTCAATGCACAAGCAATAGTCATTGCTCCTCAACAGCTCCTTACTGCTCCTCCAGCAACGTCTGCACAGCATGCCCTGATTCTACTGTTTGTGCGGCCCAATACCCTTCAACTTTGCCTTATTGCGCCACTTCAGGTATTAACACTGGTGCTTGTGTTAGATGTCTCAGCAACACAAATTGTCCTGCAGCAACTTCATACTGTTCAACCAGTAACACTTGTGTACAATGTCTTACTGATAGCGCTTGTCCCTCCACTACTCCAGACTGTTCAGCCTCGTATAGTTGTATAGCATGTACTTCGTCCACAATTTGTGCTTCAAGATTCCCTGGTACTCAGCCTTATTGTGCAACAACAGGTAGTAATACAGGAGCTTGTGTTAGATGTACCCAAAACTCACATTGTTCTGGTTCAACTCCCTATTGCTCTTCGAGTAATACATGCGTAGCGTGCTTGACAGACTCAAATTGCCCTTTGGCTTCAGCACCAATCTGCTCAGCTGGAACTTGTCAATCCTGTACCTCGAATCCTTCGATCTGTCTTTCAAGATTTTCTGCTTTGCCAGTTTGTTATGGTGGAACCTGTGTTGAGTGTGGCACAGCATCTGACTGCCCTTCTAATAGCCCAATTTGTCTTTCAAATAACTGTGTTGAATGCTCCACAAGTACAGATTGCACGAGTCCTGCTAACCCCTCTTGTTCTTCATCAACAAATAATTGTGAAGGCTGCCCAAGCTCTTCATTCTGCAACTCGAAATACCCTGGATCTTTGCCGTATTGTTTTGCAACCACTGGAGCTTGTGTACAATGCCTCGCAAATTCTGATTGTTCAGGTGCAACGCCTTTTTGTTCAACAAGCACCAAGACTTGCGTCCAATGTCTTGGTGATGGAGATTGTCCAAGCATTTCTGCTCCAAAATGCTCTGTCTCAAATACCTGTCAACCATGTACTGCTTATACGGGAATCTGTGCGTCTAAGTTCACTTATCAACCTGTCTGTTCTGGTGGCAACTGTGTTGGTTGCGGCTCTGCTTCTGATTGTTCAGATCCGTCGAAGCCGGTTTGTGAGACTGGGGCTGGTGCCTGTGTTCAGTGTATAACAAGCTCAGATTGTCCAAGTGTAAATGCCCCTTATTGTTCATCTGGGACTTGTCAGCCTTGTACGAACTCTCCTACGGCAATTTGCCCTGGTAAATTCCCAAATGCACCGGTTTGTTATAGCGATCAGTGTGTGGAATGTGGAGATGATGCTGATTGTCTTGATTCATCAAAGCCAAATTGCATGAATATGGTTTGTAAAGCAACGATTTACTTGAGTGAATGCTCGCCCCAATATAATATCCAAGCTTACCAGACTTCTGATTTGAATATTTTTAACCTATATTTCCCCTCGGATCTCGTCGCAAAAACTTCAAATCTCCCGTCTGTTTTAAGCCTTACTCTTCTTAATGTTCCTTCTACAGACTACACTTACATTGTGACCAAGCTCTCAGACACCAATTACCAAGCTACTTTTACTTTCCAAGCCACAATCCCAGCAACAGAGCTCAAAATAACCCTGCCATGTCCTTATCAGCATGGCTACTCATTTGGCGATATTCATCTAACAATTCCCACGCTAAAAATTGCCTTTACAACTCCCGAAGTCCAACAAACTATGAAAGCCATTCAGGGAGTCGCTACGACCGCAACCACAGTTATGGCTGGTGCTTCTGGCTCTATGATGGTTATTGGAGCGAATCCAGCCATCATGTGGGCGTTGATTGGTCTTTTGCAGACGTTTTATTACATGATTTTTATTAATGTGCAATATCCTGCAAATGTTCAGGCGTTTTTCGGTCTTTTTACAATGGGGAATTTGAGTTTTATTCCGAACCCAATGACATGGTTCTTTCCTAATATTGATAATGAATCGTTGGATGCTCCAAGCAAATTCCTAGAGAATGATGTGGATGGCTTGTTTTTACAAGGCGGCGGGAATGAATTATTGATGTGGTTTGTGGTGATAATGGGGTATATTTTGAGCAAATTGTTTTTGACTTATACGAGAAATATGCCGAGATTGTTGAGTGGATCTGCAGCAAAGACGGTGAGTATGTTTGAATGGTCAGGAGTGTTGAGAACTTTGATCACAAGTTATACACAACTAGCAATGATGGCTTTTCTGCAGATTAGAGTGATGAATTTCAATGAAACTTTGTTCAGCTTGTCAAGTGTTACGGGAATTCTCTTTACAATCTTTGCGTTTACGTTCCCTGGGGTGGTCTACTGGTTGATAAAGAAGTACAGAAAATCTGTTCAAATGATGAAGATAAAGTACTCCACGCTTATTGAAGAATATAAATACGAGCCCAGCGAGATAATTCCTCAGTACTTTACTGTGTTTTTCTTGGTGAGAAGATTGGTTTTATGTTTGACTTTGGTGTATAGTCACGATCACCCCTATCACGAGATTTTCTTTTTGATCTCAAACTGTTTGATCTGGTTGATTCTTCTCGTTAAATGTCGCCCATATGACACCAAGATCAACAACTTTGTGAATATAATTTCTGAGGTGTGTTTTATTGGAGTTCATGTTTTGATATTGCTGTTAATTCATGGGGATTATACAGGATGGCTTTCTGAACAGAAAAGATTAGACATTGGATGGGGAATTATTGGAGCTTGTGGGCTTATTTTGGTGATGACGTTGGTCGCTTCATTTGTTCAGCAATACTATACAATGAAAAAGATGATAAAGTTACTAATTCAGGTGATTGAAAAGAACAGGAAGGCTCGGAAAAATAGAGTGAAGAGAATTAAAAGTCCATCGATTTATCCAATGGAAAGTGTGAGCAGGAGCAGCTCGATGGCAGTGAGTTCAGTCGGGACTATTGAACAAGGATACACAGCAAGAGAATTGTTGGAGAGTTCGTCTTCTTCTTTTAGAGGGATTGAACGAGGAAGTGAACCTGGAACTGGGACTCGAATTGGAGTTGGAGCTGGAAGTGAACCTAGGACTGGAACTGGAATTGGAATGGGCAGTAATTACAAGGTTGCAAAAAGAGTCAGTATGGGCGATAATATTTATAAACTTGGACAATTTAAGAAATTTCAAAAATAACTAGGAAAGATTTTTGATATAATGAAGTCTTCTATGAAATGAGACTTTTTTTTAATAAATTTGAGAATGTCTTTGTATGAGAGTTTGAAGAATATTTGAATGTCTACTTTTTATTTGTTTCTTTCTTTTTGAAAGCATTATTTATTTATTTAGAATCAAAAAGAGAAAAATTCTTTTGTTGAAGTTTTTATAGGAATTTTGGTAAAAGGAAATATCGGAATACATTTTTAAACCCTTAAATTTCCTTCAATGATCCCTCTTCAAGCCAAAGTTTTCTACTTCCAGGACATCAAAGACTTTCGAGCTTTCTTCAAAAACTACCCAAAACATCTCTCTAGGTTCAATATCCACTGTATGATCTTCGACTCACCAAGCTCTGATAAACGAAATCAAATCCTTCAAAATCTCATGAAAATCTCAAGAAAATCCAAAAACATCATCAAATCTCTTCACGAGATCAATTTTTGCAAGAACCTGAGTGCCAAGCCAGGCCAATTACTTCAATTTATAAAGAAATTCTATCGAGTGAAGTCTCTTGGTCTCTTTTGGGATTCCTATGATATGGAGATTCAGCGAGAAACCTCGAAATGGCTGAAATACACGAAGAGTCTCCGCTATGTTCTATTCAAAAATGCTGTATATCAACAAGGCAATTGTAAGACGAGCAAAGAAGCTGGTCTAAAAGGGCTTGAAAATATGAAACGAACGAAAATAATGAAAGTAGCCCATTCTGATTCATGCAGACAGTTCAAAAAAGTGAATAATTTTCCTCTTTATATGGACAAGTATCCTTCAACTCTTCAAGAAATCTCCATAAATTTGGAAAGTCCTTCAATAATTCTTGGCCAACAGGTCTCTATGCATAAATTTCAACACTTGAGAAAGCTGGAACTCTTGTTTCCTTTGGATTTGAGAACCGCTTGGATGATCCTTCAAACGATCCCAAATCCTCAGTTATTAACCTGTCTTGGTTTTTATCTCAAAGTTCCTTGTGGAGAATTTGACCGAGAAATCATCCCCATCCTGAGCTTTATTATGAATTGTCCACTCCTTGAAAAAATAACCATACAAATAAACTACCAAAATTCTCGACTAAAAGCTCTGAGATTACCCCCACAAAATAATTTGAAGGCTCTAAATTTTGGGATCTCGGTGAACTGTGATCGACATCTGCGAGAAATTGGAGCTTTTTTACTGACTACAAATGAGCTTGAGAGTTTGAATTTACGAGTAAATTTTAATGGAAAATGCGAGGCATTTGTAGAGTTTTGTGAAAGCTTGAGGAAATTAACTTGTTTGAAAAAACTTTGTTTAAAGTTGAATACTGGTGATCATTATGTTGATACTGAGAAGATTTCTTTGGATCTGTTAAATTCAATAGCTTGTTTGGATAGGCTTGAAGAAATTTGCGTCTATGTTCCGGACCTCTTTGGAAAGCTACATGCTAGACAATTCTTTGGGGTATTGGGTAAAATAGCAGATCAATTGAAGAAGATTGAGCTGGAATTTTGTGGAAAAAACTTGTATGAGAAAGATCTGATTGAGTTTTTTTATTTATTGGGAAAGGTGAAGAATTTAATGGACCTGAGGATCGATAAATTTTCAATTGAAGATCTTGGAGGTTTGTTGAAATTTAAGCAAGTGTTGGAAGGGATGGAAAGTGTCAAGAAGATTTATTGGAGGAATTTTGTGATTTCAAGAGAAGGATATGAGATTTTGTTTGAGATGATCATGTCATTATTGGAGAAAAAAGGAGTGGAAGAATTGGTTCTTCAACATAGTCATCAATGGAATGTGCCAAAAATTTACAAAAGTGTTGTTTTTGAGGAGGTGTTGAAGAAAAATCCGTGGCTGAAATTTGCAAAGATTGAATCTCAGATGGTTCGAGATGGTTTTTTTTCCCGTAATTTTGACATCTGTAAGCAATACGAAAAGTTTTAGGGTGGATTGGAGTTCATAATTTTATGTGAGAATGAATCATTGAATGGAGACTTTAACTCTGTTTCCGTTCAACACTTTGGAAAATTTAAAGAATCATATTCCTTGAAAAACTTTTTCATTAAAGAAATTGGATTTGTGAACCAAAAAATTTTTAAGAGTAAAATTATCTTGTCATTCAGCTTGGAAAACGAAGGATCCAAATTATTTCTTTGACTTTGAAAAATTTAAGATTTGTCCAGTGATTCAGAGATGCGATTTTTTTTTATGAAAAAATTTTTTCTGCATAAATTTTTTGAATTTGAACTGAGAACAAATTTCCTTTTGAATTTTTTTTTTAGCTCCAAGTGGAGATTTTAGAATTTTTCAGCTGCCAATATATTTCTTTTTTGAAAAGTTCTCGGGAAAACTTTTCAGTCTCTTCCCTTTCTCTCAGTTTCCGAACAAGCTCCTTAATTTTGATGTAAAAACCACAGTATTAAATTATAATTAGAAAATCTGATCTAAAACAATCATCAATCCGCCCATGCAAAATATTATTCCCAAAAAAGTTCACAAATCTCTCCCCACTTTCTCTCTTCACAGCACTCGTTCCTTCAAGATCTTTTCTAAAAACTATCCCAAACATGTCCACAAACTCGATCTTGACTGTCGTATTGGACATTACCTTGAACACGATCAAACCAAAAAGATCTTGATGAACCTCATCAAACTCACCAAAAGGTCCTCGAAATTCAAAGCTATTCAATACATTAACCTCTCCGAATTCTTAAATGCTCGCGCTTCTCAAGCTCTTTGTGTTATAAAAACATTCCAGAGTCCGATCTCTTGGCGTTATCTGAGATTTTTGCGATCTGAAAACACAAAAAGAAACACGAGAATGGTTGAAATACACAAATAAGCTTGAAAGTCTATCTTTTAGATAGACTGAAAAAGGATCCAGTACTCGTACAGCACTCCGAGCTGGAGATTTAAACATAAAGCTCGCTAGAGATCTTCGAAGAAGAAAAATCAAAAAGGTCATTCATTCAGTCTCGCCTTCGAAGTTCCACGTAAAGATCATTACATCTTCAATCTGAACAACTATCCCTCAAATATCCCTTGATCTTTCCAAATGTGCCCTTCTCACTGATGGCCGCATGCCTATGTCTCAGCTCTTCTCCATGCATAAATTTTCCTTGCTAACGAGACTTGAACTCCTGTTTCCTCTTGAAACGGAAAAGTTTTTATGCTCCTTAGGACAATGCCAAATCCTCATCTCTTGATGTCTCTTGGTCTTTATCTATTGAATAATTCTCCAAAACATCACTCCGATCTTTGATTTTATTGTTGATTGCCCAGAACTTGAGAAACTGGACCTCAGAATGACTCATCTCACTCATAAGATTGGCCTCCTTAGCAGATTATCTTCTCAATATAAGCTTCGGATTCTAAATCTCTGGGTACTTGTCAAGATTGATAAACATCTTCAAGATGTTGGAGCTGTGATATCGAACACAGTCAATCTGGAAAGCTTAGATTTAACAGCATATTTTGACTCGGATTCGATTTGCCAAAAGACTTTCTCAGGGTTTTACCATGGGCTAAGCCAATTGGAGAGGCTAATCAAGCTGTCCTTGAATCTCACTTCAAAAAATATCATGATGATAAAGCCAGCTTATACAGAATTGGCGGTTTGTTTAGGTGGCTTGAGTCAGCTTGAAGAATTGTCTCTTGACGTCTTGGATGTGAATTTGCATTTAGACTTTTTGAGTGTTCTTGAGGGACTGAACAAGATAGCACATCAATTAGAGAAATTTTCAATGAATTTTATGGGAAGTTATTTTGACGAGAAGGATGAGTTGGGATTGATAGATGTATTAGAGAAGATGAAAGGACTGAGGGAGTTGGGAATAGAAAGATTCTCATTCAAGCAAAGTGAGAAGAGCTTATTGAAATTTAAGGCGGTTTTGGAAGGCTATAAGGATCTAAAGAAAATCATATGGAAGGGTTTTGAGTCTCCAAAAGAAGGAGGTGACATGTTTTTTGAGGTGATGATATCAGTATTGGAGAAGAAAGGTGTTGGTTGAAGAGGTGAGGTTTATTGAGAATTAGCAAGCGTATCTTTTTGCGAATTTGAAAGGAATTTTGTTTGGTGAGATCTTGAAAAGAAACCCCAAATTAAGGGTTGTGGAGATTGTCTCACAGTTTGTTTTAAGTAGTTCGCACAATTCTCTTTTTGAAGTTTATAAGTATGCTGTATAAATTATTTTAATCATGATATTTGGAAAGTAATTTTAAAGATTGACAAAGAAAGAAAGGGGGTCATCGTCTGGTTGATTATTTTAGAAAATTTTCCAGTCTCTTCTGATTCTGTTGTTTATTTCTATTCAATAAGTTTCTCTTTGTGATTTAAACAATAATAAATCTGCCTATGCAACAAACTACTCCTAAAAAGATTCACAAGCCCCTCGCCACCTTTCCTCTCCACGGCACCCGTTCCGTCAAAATTTTTCATAAAAACTATCCCAAATATGTCCACAAACTCAACATTGACTGTATCGTCGGACGCTTTCTTAAGCCCAATCTAACAAAAAAAATCTTGACTAATCTCATCAAACTCACCAAAAAGTCCTCAAAGTTCAAAGCTATTCAAGACATAAACCTTTCCCAATACTTGAATGCCAGCAATTCTCAAGCTCTTTATGTGATCAAGAGATTCCATAGAGTTCAATCCCTTGGCCTCATCTGGGACTTTTGCAACATGAAAACACAAGGTGAAATCAGAAAGTGGCTGAAATTCACCAATAGACTTCACAGTCTATTCTTTCGACAGTCTGAACCCCTAGCCAGTGAAACCTTGATTTCAGCTGGACCTTTGAATATCAGACTTGCTCAAGATCTTCAAAGAAGAAGAATTCGAAAAATCATTCATTCAGTTCTGCCTTTAAGGTTCAAAATCGGTGACCATTACATCTTTGATATGAACAACTATCCCTCAACCATCCAAGAAATGTCCCTTGACCTTTCTCAATGCACCCTCCTCACTGGTTCTCGCAAACCTATGTCCCAATACGTCTCAATGCATAAATTTTCCTTGCTAACAAGACTCGAACTCCTGTTTCCTCTTGAGACAGAAAATGCCTTGACTCTTCTCAAAACAATCCAGAATCCTCAATTGTTGACATCCCTTGGACTGTATCTAAAGAATGATTCTCCAAAATATGACGAGCCAGATCTAACTCCAATCTTTGACTTTATTGTTGATTGCCCAGAACTGGAGAAATTGGACCTCAGAATGACTCATTTCACCAATAAACTTGAGCTTCTCAGCCGATTACATTCGCAATCTCGATTGAAAATCCTCAATTTGTGGCTTTATGCCAGGACTGATAAACATCTTCACGATCTTGGGGCTGTGATATCAAGTGTGGGAAATCTGGAAAGCCTTGATATAACAGTAGATTTTATCTCGGACTCCATTTACAAAAAGACTTTTTCTGAGTTTTATCAGGGAATAAGCCAATTGCCCGGATTGAAAAAGCTACGCTTAGAGTTTACTTCGACGCATGATGTGAAGATAAAGCCAGCTTATTCAGAATTGGTGAATTGTTTAGATGGCTTGAGTCAGCTTGAGGAACTGTCTTTTGATATCTTGGACATGAACTTGCATTTAGAATTTCCGAGCGTTCTTAAAGGGTTGAACAAGATAGCGCATCAGCTGAAGAAATTTTCAATGGATTTTATAGGGAATTATTTCAGTGGAAATGATGAAATAGAGCTGATGGATGTGTTGGTAAAGATGAAAAGGTTGAGAGAGCTGGGAATAAGTCGATTCTCATTCAAGCAAAGCCCTGAGAGTTTATTGAAATTTAAAGAAGTTTTGGAAGGTTTGGAGGGTCTCAAGAAGATAACATGGACATGCTTTGATGTTTCAAAAGAGGGAAGCGAGGTATTTTTTGATCTTGTGAGATCAGTTTTGGCGAAGAGAGGTGTTGAAGAGTGTAAATTTATTCAGAACTATGAAATGTATCTGAATGAAAAGAAAAAGATTTTGTTTGATAAGATATTGGAAAGAAATCCGAAATTACAAGTTGCGGAGATTCGTGCAAGTGTCATTTTAAATAATTGGTATCACTATCCTTTTGAGACCTGTAAATATTCATAAATGAGAGAGGATTTAGAGGAATTATCTATCATTCGTTATGTGTAGATTAATAGAGAATTGAGATTATTCATTTTGAAAAAGAGTTATTACGATCGGTATTGTAATATTCAACTTTAGAGTTAAAGATTTTTGAAGGGAATTCTCTCTTTGTCTTTCACGAAATTTGGACATTTTGGGATTTAAAAAATACCAAATTCCTGCTTGAATATGTTTATTTAAAACTTCACTCTATGAAACAACTTCCTGAAACTGATTCTTTATGTTTTTATCAGAAACTAATAAACTCTCAATGCAAAAACCTCTTTCCAAAAGCCGCAAAACTGTCTGCAATTTTACCCTTCACAGCACCCATTCCTACAAAATCTTCTTTAAAAACTATCCCAAAAATGTCCAGAAACTTGATATTGATTCAGCCACCATAAACTCTCTCAAACCAGATCGAAAAAAGAGAGTCCTTAAGAATCTCATCAAGCTCACCAGAAAATGTCGAAATCTCAGATGTCTCCAAGACGTTTGCCTCTCCAAATACTTCAGGGCCAGTGGTTCTCAAATTCTCTCAATAATAAAGAAACTCCATAGAGTCGAATCTCTTGGAGTGAAGTGGGATTTCTACGAGATGAAGATTCAGAAAGAAACTCGAAAATGGCTAAAATATATAAAGAAGCTTCGGAGTCTTGTGTTTATACATGTTACTTACAGGACGCAACCGAGTCCCTCAATGATAGAACCCTCCAAAAAGTTGAACCTGAAATTATTTCGAGATATCAAACAAAGAAGAATCGTCAGATTTGTTCACTCGCCGATAACAAGAGAGAAAGCTGCCAATTATTATACTCTAGATATGAGAGATTTCCCTTCAAGCATCCAAGAGATATCCTTAAATCTAGCTCAGAGTGTCATTGCTCTTGATGACAGCCATGTTGAGAAATTAATATCTCTAAATAAATTTCCCGTCTTGGCGAGGCTAGAGTTGCTGTTTTGTCTCGAAGTGAATATGACCTCCATGATTCTCAAAACACTCTCAAATCCTCAACTTCTGACTTCTCTTGGGCTATATCTCAGAAATCGCTTCCCACAATATGATGAGCAATCTCTCGTTTCTATATTTGAGTTTATGAGGAAAAACTGCCCTGGATTAGACAAACTAGATCTTCGAATCACTCACCCAACTGAGAAACTCAATAACCTCCATCTACCAAATAAGCTTCGGGTTTTAAATCTATGGGTTTCTGTGAAGACAGAGAGACATCTCCAAAGCATTGGATCCTTTTTGTCAGCCATCAAAGGCCTAGAGAGCCTCGATTTGACTATCGATTTTGACCTAAATTCTCTTCTTAGCGGAGGTGAGTTCTGCGAGTTTTATAGGACTCTAGATAAATTAACCCAGCTCAAGAGACTTTGCTTGAGCTTTTCTCCAAGAGAAGAAGCCCACATACGTTCAGGTTATGTCCAAAATTTCAAGATCCCTCCATCATCATACCCAGCTCTGATGGAGTCCATCGCATGTTTGGCTCACCTGAAAGAGTTGTGTCTTCAAGGTCTTGGAATCGAAATCAGTTTGCAAGTGCAGCAACTTGGTGAAGCATTGGAGAAAGTAGCTCGTCAACTTCAGAGGCTCACGTTACATTTTGAAGGAAAAGCTTTGGATCTGGACGGAGATTTGGGATTTATCAACCTATTGAGTAAGATGACGGAGTTAAGAGAGCTTTCTCTTTCGAAGTTTTTATTTACACAAGAGAAATGTTTTGAAGATTTCAAGGAGGTTTTGAGAAGTTTCAAAAGCCTTGAGAGGATTGAAATGGATCAATTTGGGATCCCGGCAGCAGGAGATAGCATTTTGGGTCATTTAGTAGTGTCTGTATTGAAGAAGAAGGGATTGAAAGAGTTTAGAACGAAGCAGATATTTCAAGAGGGTATTCGCAAAGGAAAAATAGCGATTGGGGTCCTTTTTCCGGAGATTCTGAAGGAAAATCCTGAATTAAGATTTATAAAGATTGAATCGCAAGATATCTCATATAATTGGTGGTATGATCCATTTGAATCTTTTAAATATGTATAAAAGAATGAGATTTTTATGAAAAAGATCTGTCTGTATCAGTTTGACCTCAAATTGTGATACTGAAAAATGCTTTCTTTTCAATCTCAAAAAAGAAGCCTGCGTACTTTGGAGATTTTTTTTCTGAGTTTCAATGGAGAAAATTTCCAAGGCATTATTTCTTAAATTGGAGTCGAATGAAAAATTTGACAATTTTCCCTGAAAAGTAAAAATTTTGATTTCTTATGAGAACACCTTCTCTCATAGAAATTCAACAAGTCCCCCTAGAAAATTATTCTTTGACATTATGTTTAATCAATTTCTTTATATTTTTATCAGAAACAAATTAACTCTCAATGCAAAAAACTCTCAATGCAAAAACCCACAAAAGCGTTCCCTGCTTTCCCCTTCACGGCACCCACTCCTACCAAATCTTCTTTAAAAATCACCCTAAACACATCCACAAACTTGATCTCAACTCGACCACCATCAATTCTCTCAAGCCTGACCGAACAAAGAGAGTCCTTCAGAATCTCATCAAACTTACCAGAAAGTCCCCAAATATCAAAGTTCTTCACGATGTCAGCCTCTCTAAATCCTTCAAGGCCAAAAGATCTCAAGATACTCTTCTGATGAAGAAATTCTATCGAGTCCAATCTTTAGAAGGTCTTTTATGGGATTTCTATGAGGTTTCTGTTCAAAAAGAGGCTCGGAGATGGCTCAAATATATCAAAAGGCTCCAGCGTCTTGTCTTTAGACATGCTGAATACAGAACTCGACCGAGACCATCAATGATAGCGCCCTCCAAAAGATTGAATCGGAAGTTATTTCGAGATATTAAGCAAAGGAGAATAGTCTCTCTCACTCATTCACCTTCACCAGGATTCCCATTTATACCAGCCTTCAAGTATAACAAGGGAAATTATTATGCTCTAGATATGAAAGATTACCCTTCAAGTATCCAGGGCATCTCATTGAATCTTGCTAAATCTGTTATTGCTCTTGATGATCATGTTGAAAAGCTCCTCTCTATGAATAAATTCCCCGTCTTGACGAGGCTGGAATTGCTCTTCTGTCTCGAATTGAATATGGCCTCCATGATCCTCAAAACACTCCCAAATCCTCAAATTCTGACTTCTCTTGGATTATATCTTAGAAATCGCTTCCCAGAATATGACGAACAAGCTATAATTCCTATCTTTCAGTTTATTAGGAACAACTGCCCTGGATTAGATAAGCTGGATCTTCGAATAACTCATTCCACTGAGAAACTTGGTCTATTAAATTTCCAAAATAAGCTGAGGGTTCTGAATCTATGGATTCCTGTCAAAACAGAAAAGCATCTTAAAGATCTTGGGCGGTTTATCTTGGCTGCCAAGAACCTTGAGAGTCTAGATTTGACAATTGATTTTGACGCGAACTGTGATCTCAGCAAAGAAAATTTAGATGAGTTTTATAAGGTAATAGGCCAATTAAGCCAGCTCAAGAAACTCTATTTGAATTTTTCTCCAGCAGATAATCATTTCACGCGTAAAGATTACTTGCAATATCACGAGGCGTCTGCATCGCACCCAGTTCTAAAGGAGGCAATCGCTTATTTAAGCCGACTTGAAGAATTGTCTCTTCGTATTCCTAATCTCGGAAATCATTTACTTTGCGAAGCATTGACCAGGATAGCCTCCCAGCTAAAGAGCCTTGAAGTGAATTTTTATGGGCAAGCTCTAGATATGAACGGAAGTTTATCGTTTATTGGTATATTTAGAAAGATGATGAAGCTAAGGGAGCTGTGTGTTTCAAAGTTTTCACTGGAACACGAGGAGAATTTCTTGAGTTTTAAAGAGGGTTTGAAAGGTCTAAAGCATCTTGAGGAGATTGAATTGGATCATTTTGAAATTCCATCAAAAGGAGATGAGATATTGTGCGATTTGGTGTTGTCATTGTTGAAGAAAAAGGGGTTGAAAGAGTTGAGGGTCAAGCATAATTTTCAAGAGAACGTTCGGGAAGGAAGGACCCTTGTTCAAGTTGATGAGATTCTAAAGAAAAATCCTGAATTGCGAATTGCAAAAATTCAGTCTCGGAATATTTCGTTTAGTGATTACTTCCCTCCGTTTGAATCTTTCAAGTATGTATAAAGGATAAATCTGTAATGTTTCATGGATTAGAAGAGAGCTTTTTTTGTCAGGAGTGAATTTCATATGAATTTTGTGAATAACGAAAAAAATCTTTCAACCTGGGTCCAAGTTGGTTTGGGCCTTCTGTGTTGTACTTATTTTTAAAAATACTTTGAAGGGGGAGGAGAATTTTTTGAAAAAGTTTTTTTTTTCTTGGTTCATTTTTTTAAACAAGAGACTTGAAAAGGATTGAGAAGTTTGATTGAGAATTCATTTTTTGAGAAAAACTTGACCCACTTTTATTAGTTTCATCCTCTAGACTGGTCCTCTCTTATTTATCAGAAACCAAAATTTCTGAACTAATGTTAAACCCTCTCCCGCAAAGTCACAAAACGATCCCGAGCTTTGCCCTTCACAGCATCCACTCCTACAAAACCTTAATCAAAAACCACCCCAAGCATCTCTCAAAACTTGAAATCGACTCCAACATCACAACTGTTTATAACTCTGAGAAAATAAAGAGAATCCGAGGGGATCTCATCAAACTTACTAGGAAGTCTCGCAATATCAAAGCTATTCAAGATATCTCTCTCGGGAAACACTTTAGAGCCAGACGTTCTCAGGCGGTTTTGATAATGAAGAGACTCCACCGAGTTGAATCTCTTGGCGTAATGTGGGATTTCTATGATGAGAAGATCCAAAAGGAAGCTCGAACCTGGCTCAAATATACAAAGAAACTCCACAGTCTTTCATTTAGGAGTATCAAAATCCGAACTCGCTTGAAGACATCAATGATAACAAGCTTCAAAAAATTGAACTTGAAATTGCTTCGAGATATTCATCAGAGAAGAATTAAAAGATTAGTCCATTTGCCTTGGTTTGGGTCTGAAATGATGCATTATTATGCTTTAGACATGAGATGTTACCCTCCAAGCATGCAAGAAATGTCTCTTAATCTGGATAACTGTGCTATTGCTCTTGATGACAAGAATGTTGAGAAATTAATATCTATGGAGAAATTTTCTCTCTTGATGAAGTTGGAGTTGCTCTTTTGTCTTGATTTGGGGATGCCCTTGGCGATCCTCAGGTCTATTCCAAATCCTCAACTCCTGACTTCTCTTGGGCTTTCCCTCAGAAACTGTTCCCCTCAATACGAAAGACAAAAGCTCATTCCCATCTTGGAGTTTCTTAAGAGCAACTGCTCAGGACTAGAAAAATTGGATCTTCGACTCACTCATTCTACAGAGAAACTCGGGATTTTGGGCTCGTTCTCTCCACAAAATAGGTTTAGGATACTGAATCTTTGGGTTTCTGTCAAGTCGAAAAGGTATCTTCAAGGCATCGGATTCCTTTTATTAGCTGTGAAAAGCCTGCTGGAGAGTCTAGATTTGACAATTGATTTTGATCTGGACTTCATTCTCAGTCTAGAAAGTTTCTCTCGGTTTTATAAGACTCTCGGTCAATTAACTCAACTGAGGAAGCTTCGCTTGAATTTTTCTCCAAGAGAAAAACCTCAATTCCGTCCAGAATATATCCAATATTACAAGGTATCCCCATCATATCCAGCTCTAATGGAATCAATTGCTTGTTTGAGTAGGCTTGAAGAGCTGTCTCTTTATATTCCTGATATAGAAAGCGAGCTGAAAGCGCATCAGCTTGGAGAAGCATTGGGTGGACTGGCTCATCAGTTGAAGAGGCTGGAAGTGGATTTTTATGGACAAAGTTTGGATGTGGAGGAATATTTGGGATTTGTTGATGTATTGAGAAAGATGAAGGAATTAAGAGAGCTTTCAATTTTTAGGTTTTCATTGGCAAAACAAAAGAATTTTTTGGACTTTAAAGAGGCTTTGGAGAGCCTCAATAAGATTGAGAAAATTTTTTTGATGAGGTTTGAAATTCCATTGAAAGGAGGAGGTGAAACTTTGAATGAGATAGTACTATTTATGTTAATGAAGAAAGGGCTTAAAGAGTTGAGCGCGAAGCATAATTTTCAAGGAAATGTGAAAAAAGGAAGGAAAGAAAGAAATTCCTTTTTCTGAGATTCTTAAGAGAAACCCTGAATTAAGATTGGTACATGTAGAGTCACCAAATATTTGGTATATGTTGTATAATGATAGAGTAGAATCTTTGAATTATATGTAATAGAGAATAAACTTTATTAAATGGAAAAAGAAGAAAGGATTAAAGAGTTTATTTTCTCTCAAAAAAAAATTTCCTGTAAAATTTTTCAGAAACTCTCAATCAGAACTTTTCCCTAAAGCAATTGTTTTGTTTGATTTAAAAGTTTGGTAGAAATTTTTACTATTCTTCTTCTGAAGACAAAGAGAAGAAAATTTGCAATAAAAATTTTGAAAAGTTTTTTCAAAAATTTATTATCTTTAAAAAAAGCTTTTTTGCCCTTTTTTTCCATGACTTCTTCCAACGTTGAGGAAAAAATTAGCTTTTTTGTAGTTTTTGACCAAACGTGGTGACTTTCTATTTTTCATTGGAAAATTTTCCTAAAGGGAAAAAAAATCAATCATTTTTAAAAAAAATTTTTTTTTCATTTTTTCACAAAAATCTCTTTCGATCATTTTTATATATCCTCAGTAAATTTAAATGACCATCAAAATCAACTTAGTAGTCTTTTTCTCAACTGTCAAATTTGTAAAATTATTTTTTTTCACAAGTCTTTAACCTTTCACCTTTTGAAATGATCCATCATCATTGTGGAGAAATCCTAGAATAGAAAAATTGAGGAATAGACTCGCAAAGTTGCGGATACCTGACCAGCAAAATGCATTATTTTTTGGCCGCCTTTTCCCCAAGACTTCTTCCAAAAAAAAACCTCAAATCTCCAAAAGTCTTGAAAGAGAAAAATAGCTTGAAGAGATTTTCACAAAAAATAGTATTTAAAAAATTCTCATCGGATTGAAAAAAATTTTCTGAAGAGCACTGATGTCCTCGAGCTGTAGAGAACTTTTCCTATAAAATTTCTTTCGCAATAATTCCAACAACACAGACAGGGCTAGAAATTTACTTTTTACAAAATATTTGGTTCAATCACAAAACTTTTTTAAAACCATTTCTAAACTCCTTTCCACCGATTTAGAAATTCAAGTCGATACATATTGATTGGAATCATAACAGACTTAATCTCAGGATTCCTTTCAAAAACTTTACTAAGAACCAACTTTTGGCATGAATCATATAAACTAAAGCTATTTTCAGCCCAATTATGCATGAAAGAAAAGCTCTCAATTCCTCTTTTCATCAGGAGTTTTTCAATCATATCCAACATATTTTGAGGATAATATTCTTGAAGGATCACCTCAACACCCTGCAGCCCTAAAGATCTCAATTTGCCACATTTGTAAATTGTTTTGGTAAAATCTTCAAAGAAGTTTTCATCACTTATTGCAAATCTATTGAGATTCAAGGCTTCAAGCCGGTGACACTTGAGCAAGGTTTTCATGAGGCCTTCCGAATCTTTTCTTTGGAGGCGATTTCCTGCAAGATCCAGTTCTAATTTTTCAAGGGTGCTAGCTCTCTGTTCCAAAGCTTGAAAAAGATTTTCAAAGGCATTGACTGAAGAAAGATCGGCTTCTAAGTTGACCAAAGCCAGCTCTCTGAGTTCAGCAAGGTGATGGATGAGATGGATCAGAGAAGGGAGAATAGGGAGATTTTTTATCTTGAGTTTGTAGTCTGAGAGGCCAAAGGTCAGTCTTAAAGTTTTGAGATGTTTCAGCTGAGAAAGTTCTCCAAGAAAACTCTTCAGGTTTTCAACAAGAATGATTGGGTCTTTGTGAAAGAAGAATTTGAGGCTCAGAGCTTCTAGTGTTGTTTTCTGATGAGTGATAAACTGTTTTAAGTGGTCCAAATTTTCCTCTTGCGAAATTTCGACATCAATACTGAGACTTCTGAGGCCACAAGGCCATGTTGAGTCTTCATTATTGTTGGAGAAAATATCGATCCAAGCGTCGGAAGTAAAAGCAAGGCTTTCAAGTCCTTGACATTGAGCTAATAAGGCCTTCGTTCTCGTCAATGATGAATGATCTTTATCACTAATTTTGAATGTCAAAGCCTTGAGCTGATCCAGCCTGTTGATCATTGACTCAAGAAGCCTATTGAATAAATTAAGAGATAGAGCTGTTGAAATCTGAAGTTTTTTGAGCTTCTGAAGACGTTTCAAATCCAGCAGCTGGTCGATATGATGAATACCTTTGATCTTCTCAAGACAATCTCGACAAAAGAACGAGAGAATTTCTAAAGAAGAGGGGTAATGGGCAAAGTTTATCAGGTCTGTTTGAATAAAGCCAAACCTTTCGCTAAGCTTAAACTGGAGACGATCAAGTTTGATCCAGCGAAGATATCGAAAGAATTTCTTTTGAAGTTGGGTCAGCCCAAGAGGAACTGGCTTGAAAGGTGTTAAGAAGGTTTTTAAGAGAAGATCCTTAAGATTCTTGAGACACTTAAGGTAGAGATAGCTTATGAAGGTAATTCTGAAGCTATTTTGTTCCCAATATTGGGAAAATTTTTTGACCCTTGTGAACTTTTTGATGATGTCTTTGATAATTGGAGAAGGGATTTTCTTTTGTGGAAAGTCTGTAAGGTCAAGATGGTTAAGATATTTGATAGATTTAGTGAGGTTTCTGAAGTGGATTCCGATGGCACGGATTATTTTGGGGGAATCATCAAGAGAAGGTCGTTCGAGTTTGATGGTTTGGAGGTATTTTGGATGGGTTTTGAGGAATTTGTGGTAAGAATAAGTGCTGTTGATGATCGTGTAAGGCTTGAGGATTGGGCTTGGTTTCATGTGGTGACGGGGGAATTTTGATGAGTAGGTAAGATTTGTGATATGCAAGATTGATAAATGTGCTGTAAAGGCGAGGATAAAAATAAATAAGGTATCTCGACTTTTCTGACGAATTTTTTACTTTGGGATGTCTGGAAATTTTTTGTTGAATTCCTTTGGAAATTTGTCAGATGTTCCACTCAAAAATAAAGCTTCAGAGAAAATCCTTTAAAAGGAATTTTTTGTCAGACAAAATAAAACTCAAGCTTCCGTTGTTTCTTGGGAGGGAAATTCCTGAAAAATAGAATAAAATTTTTATTCGAAATTTTCAATGAAAAATTCAGAAGACAGACTCTTTAATAAAACCATATCTCACAACTCTTTACATATAACAAAAAATGTACATAGGGAAAAATTGTTTAAAAAACTCGAAACGATCAAAATAATCGAAGGCCAACAGGCCGATTTCTCATATGATCAAATCTTCCATTAAACCTTCTTCCAACTCTTTCATGTCTTCTTTCAGCAATAACTCCTGATAAACCCGATAGCGGTATTGAGCTCTCTGCTGATTCTACTGATTCTACTGTTAAAGTCTCTTGCGTAGTGTTATTCATTGGCTCTCTTGTGCTCATATTACTTTCTTGCGTTTCATTTTCTGGATGAATTTTCTTGCTTTTATCAGGTCTAGTTCTAAATCTTTCAAAGAACGGATTGAAATAATAATCTCCAAGAATTCTTCTGACTCTTCTTTTCTTCTTTTTCTCGGCTGGGTTTTTCCCTTTGATGACTTGAATAAAGAGTTTAATCAGATTCTTCAAAGCGTAATATTGCTCAATGAATGAAAGGATAAAGTTCATTCCCAGAATGACCAAGCATCCAGCAATAATTCCCCAGCCAATATTTAACTGTTGACCTTCAGTTAAATAAGGAATATGATCATTTCTTATCAAGAAGAAGATCAAGCCGTGAATGCAAATAAAGAGAGCTTCCGAAATAATATTGACTGTATTTTTGAGGCCTCTTTCATAAGGCAAATACTTGCTAATGAGGACTAGCCAAACAAGATAATGAGCGATTAGTGCAAAGATCTCAACATAAGGGTGATCGTGAAGGAAAATGAGGATCAAGACCATAGCCAGTCTTTTCAATAAATAAAAGACGTTGAAATTTAATGGGATTTTATTCTCGCCTTCACATTTATATTCATCTTGAAAAGTGTCCATTTTTATTTCCATATACTTCTCCGAATCTCTGAACTTCGCTATCAAGAAATAGATTATCATGGGAAACGCCACTGCAAAGATAACAAAGGCAATGCCTCCAGCAGACGACACAGTAAAAAGATCGCCGTCAAAAACTAGCACTCTGATTTGTAAGAACGCTGCAAGACATAATTCCGTATAGCTTGTTATAAGGGTTCTCAAGACACCAGACCATTCTAATGTAGTAACGGTTTTTCCTGCGGCCGTCGTCAATAATTTGGGCATATTTCTTGTATATTTGAGGAATAATTTACTCACAATATAACCGACAATAACTACGAACCACATCAACAATTCATTTCCTGCATTATTCAAGAACAGTCCATCGACATCATTCTCCAAGAATCTAGCTGGAGCATCTAGAGACTCGTTTTCTATATCAGGGAAGAACCATTGAATAGGATTGGGGATAAAATCGAGCGATCCCATGGTCAATAAACCGAAGAAAGCCTGGACATTAGCGGGATAATTGACATTGATAAAAATCATATAGAAAAACACCTGCAAAAGTCCAATTAAGGCCCAAAGAATAGCAGGATTAGCGCCGAGAAGAATCATGGAGCCAGAAGAGGCCGCAGCGATTGTCGTGGCTTTGGAAGTGAGATCTTTCATGGTATCGATGGTTTCTTTGACTTCAGGGGTCGTGTAAGGGATTCTTTTGATTGGAGTGAGGACTTTGAGATCACCGTAATAATAAGGAGGATTGCTTGGACATGGCAGGGTAAGTTCCAGATCTGTCGCTGGAATTGAGCTTTTGCAAGTGAATGCGGCTTCGTAGGCTGTTTCTGAGAGTTTGAGGAGGACGTAGGTGCATGTTGAGGGATCTATATTGAGAAGCTGGAGCTTGAGATTTGAGTGGATGTCGATTTTAGAAGCGAGCGTTGAAGGGAACCTCATGGAGAATATGTTGAGATCAGAATTGGATTGGGTTATTGTTATGTCATAGTGAGGGCAAGTGGGTGAATAGAACCATTGTTGGCAGATTTGGTCGATACAATTTGGCTTATTTGGATCAGAGCAATCGGTGTCAGCGACACATTCCACACAAGCTCCATTGGAGGAGGAGGAGCAAAGAGGAAGGAGGCCTGAAAATTTTGTCGGGCAGATGTCCGTAGGAGCATTGGAGCATGGTTTACATTGGTTTCCTGCCGAGCAATAAGGGGCAGAAGGGCTTGTACAATCGTTACTTGTAAGACATTGGACGCATTTATTGCCGAGACATATGGGATTTTTGGGGTTTGTGCAGTCTGTGCTTGAAAGACAATTTACACAAGTTCCAGTGGAGCAAAATGGAAGGGTTGTGGGGTATTTTTGAGAGCATACAGAGGGGAAACTAGAACAAGACTGACAGGTATTTCCAGAGCATTCTGCTTTGGCGGGGTCAGCACATTGGCTTCTCTTTAAACATTCAACGCAAACTCCGTTGTCCTTATCACACCAAGGTTTAGCAGAATTCGTGCAGTGGTTATCACTGGTACATTCCGAACATTTCCCTGTAGAAGAACAATAAGGAAGCGTTCCTGAGGAGTATTTCATAGCACAAAAATAGCTAGACGTACATGGTTGACAGGTATTATCAGCACCACACATTGGTAAAGCAGGATTGGTGCAATGATTATCACTGGTACATTCCACGCAAGTTCTTGTAGAAGCAGAACAAATAGAAGTCAGAGGACAATCTGTTCCAGTCACACACTGGACACAAGCACCAATTAAAGTGGAGCAGACAGGCTGACTAGAGAATTTTGGTGAGCATTGAGAGCTGTCAGTGCAAGGCTGGCAAGTATTTGAGGTGGTTGAGCATCGAGGGAGAATTGGATCGGTGCACTTGCTATCATTGGTGCATTCAACACAAGTGTTGGTAGTTGGATTACAGTAAGGAGTAGTTGAGCCTGAGCAATCGTTGTCAACAAGACACTCAACACAGCTTCCGCTTTTGCAGAATGTGAGAGTTCCAGGGTATTTTGCTGCACAAAATGTGGAGTCAGAACATGCTGAGCAGACGCCACTAGAGCAGAAAGGAGATGCAGGACTGAGGCATTGGGTGTTGGTGGTGCATTCAACGCAAGCTCCACCTGAACAATAAGGAAGAGTTGTTGGATATTTTGAATAGCAAAAGGGATCACCAGAACATGCTTGGCAGGTATTTGATGCTGAACAGAGAGGTGCAGCTGGATTTGTGCAGTGAGTATGGGTTTTGCATTGAACGCAAGACCCCGCAACACAATAAGCGTAACTACTTGAACCGTATTTTCCGCTACATTCTGTGTCAGAAATACAGGCTGAGCAGGTGTTGCTGGAAGAGCAGATTGGAGCAGAAAGGCTCGTACAGTGACCGTTATTGGCGCATTGAGCACAGCTGCCAGTGGTTGTGCAGTGAGGAAGGGTTGTAGAGAATCTTGTAGAGCAAACTGTGTCACCAGAACAAGGAGAACAGGTGTTTCCTGAGCAAACTGGAGCGGAAGAAGGGCAGTGAGCATTTGAAGTGCATTGGACACAGGTCCCACTGTTACAATAAGAATAACTGCCAGCTCCATATTTTGTCTCACAATCAGTGTTACCAGTACAAACAGAACAAGTGCCGCTGCTGGAACAGATTGGAGCAGATAGACCTGTGCAATGATTAGAGGTTTTACACTGGACACATTGCCCGCCGGTCTTGCAATAAGGAGAACTGGAGGATTTTGCCTGGCAAACTGTGTCGCTTGTACAAGCTGTGCAGGTAAAACTAGAAGAGCAGATTGGAGCTGTGGAAGTCGTGCAGTGAGAGCTTTCTTTACATTGGACACAAGCCCCTCCAGAACAGTAGGAATAACTTCCAGAACCGTATTTTGTCGAACATTCTGGATCTAAAGTGCAAACAGAGCAGACGTTACTTGCACAAATCGCTGTGGTGGTTGGACAATGAGAGTTATCTTTGCATTGAACACAGGTCCCAGTGTTACAATAGCCAAGGCTGGAGCCATATTTTGCTGAACAAGAAGGGTCGCCAGAGCAAGAAGTACAGGTATTGGAAGCCGAGCAAATTGCTGAAGAAGGTAAAGGACAATTATCGCTGATTTTACACTGGACGCATTTTCCACTGCTGCAATATGGAGAACTGGAGTCTTTCGCGGCACAAGATGGGTCGTCTGAACAAGCAATACAGACGTTATTGCTACAAATAGGAGCAGCAGGGTTCGTGCATTGGGAGCTATATTTACATTGGACGCAAGTTCCAATGTTACAATACGCAAGGCTGCTGCCGTATTTGCCACTACAATCAGTGTCACCGCCACAAGGAGAACAGATGTTGTTTGAGCAGATAGGAGCTCCAGAATTTGTACAATCAGCACTGGTGATGCATTGGACACAAACATTGTTCGAGCAAAGATTTTTTGGGCCTGAACAATGAGAGTTTGTGACACACTGAACACAGCCAGAGGACCCACAGGCGTTCAGCCCAAGGATATGGGAACAATCGCTATCGCTCGTGCATTTTGAGCAAACATAGCTCGAGGTACATTTTGAAGCTGAAGCAGAGCCACAATGGAGATTTTCAAGGCAGGTCTCGCAGGTATTTCCTTGGAACTGCACGTTACAATAAGGTTTGGCGGAACTCGTGCAATCTGAATGAACGTTACAAGCCACACATTTTTGATTTATACATGAGGCGCCTGCAGGACAGCCACTGGCTGGGCAGCTTGTACATACTGGATTATCAGTAAAGGACCAAGTATCACAGCGGACTGGCAATGGAAGGCCTGAATTTGTGCATTCGTCATCAGAATTACATTGTCTGCAACGGCTTGCAGAATCGTCGCACCAGGCTCTCATATTAAAGCAAACATCTCGATTTGCAGCGTTACACCAGACTTGGCAGACTTTGACACCGCCTACAGTACTTGAGGCGTCAATACAAAGGCCATTTCCAGCTCCTGAGAGGTGGTCACAGTCAGAATTAACAGTGCATGGGACACAGGTGGTCCCTGAGCATTTTGAATAACGATAAGAAGGACAGTTTGAGTTGGAACCGGCGCAGTTTGGGAAGATAATTGGGGTTGGGTTGAGGGTGGCTTTGGAAGGGATTGTGAGGGTAAACAGTAAATATGATAGAAAAATGGTTTTTAAGGTGGTCATTGTGGGGGAAGGGGAGGAGGAAAAGAGGAAAAACCTTGAGAAATCAAGATAGAAAGGGTGTTTGTTTTTGTTGAAATAAAAATTATTATTAAGTTTTGTTGCAGAAAAAAACGAACAAAGGGGATTTTTTTTCTGATTGAGTTGAGTTGAGTTTTTTTAAGATGAGCAGGTTAAAGGGATTTTTTGTTGGTGGATTGTGATATTGAAATTTTGTTGGATTAAGTGACTGTTAAATCTGATTAAATTTTTAATCCTGAAAGAGATTTTCGGATACAGGTTTTCTTGCTTTAAAATTTTTCCCTTTGGACCAATTAATAGTCACACTCAATCAATTTTTTGTTGGCTTGCCAACTAATTTTGAATCTTCGTGATTCAGCCATTCTTATGGAAAATACCCTTCTTCGAACTCGCCATATCTCATAAGGTTCTGCTTTGACCGGATATCAAGGATCAACCTTTAATAAAACCTTTTAAAATCCGTTCCTTGCTTCAAAAACATTACACGTTTTGTCAGATCCTCTTTTCGGGAAAGTACTTGGTAAGGTGTGAACGATCTCTGTTCTCTCTGAAAACATCAGAGTTTTACAGAAAGCCCAAGTATTTTTCAGTGTAATCCCATCCCACATGGAGGTCATTTTCACCATAAAGGTGAGCATATATGGAGAGGGAAAAGGCTCTAAAGGGAACAAGGGAACGAAAGGCCGGAGAGAACAAGGAAGAACCTGGGATGCAAAGGACACCTCAGAGGGATAGTTTTTGAGGCAAGAAAGTTTTAGGTGAAAGTAACATGCGAAATGTGGGGCGTAGGAAAGGACGTCATAGATCAATAGGCAAGGGAATGTGCGATTTTAATTTGAGAAATTAGAACGTTCAATTTAGAAAATTAGTCCAATAAAAGTTAATTTGAAATTTCGACGAATTAAAAAAGCAACGGCAAAATTTCACACGTCAATAAATTTGATCCCTGAGTTTGATGAAAGATTGAACTTTTTTTAGAGAAACTTGAGGTACTTTTCTCTTCTTTGGTTTTGGTTTTCCTCTGGAATGCTATTGAGTAGAGGTTTCTATGAGTTATATGCGAAAATTTATGATCATTGAAGTGGGTTTTCAACCAAAGGATAGATTAATTCCTCGAGTTGGTTCGGGAAAACTTTGATTCCAATAAGAAATTGAGATAGTGAAAATGCTATACCCTTTAGAGGGTATTTAGTGAGAAATGCAGGAGTTTGAGGGTGGTTATTTTCATTATTGACTATACTGATTTACCACTTGATCACGCAGGAAATTTTTAATCAAGTTTGAACCAGATTTGACCTTCACTGAATTTTTATGTGAAAAGTGAAAAGGTATCGAAACTGATGAGAACGGCTAAAAAGTTCGCATGAGTTTAGACGAGAAGTAAGTCATTACAAAAGAGGTTGATTTTAAACATTCAGAAGGATTCAGGTCAGTTTATCACCATTTTCAGAGCCAACAGGTCATGCTGAGAGGTTTAGCATCTTGATAAAGGCCTGAATTTGATGGTTATTTTCTTTCTAAGGGTCTTTGGGCAATCGAGAATATTTTTCGGATATCAATTATTCAGAAGGACGCTTCTTAAGAAAAAGCGAGAAGGGGCAATATTGGAGTGAGGCGGATGCCTATTTGAGCGATGGGAAAGGTTGGTGAGAAGGATTTATTTGAGGTGGAGGATGGATTTTTTTCACTGAGTCATAAGGCTGAATAAAAACATTTTTTACCACAAAACAATTAATGTCCTCAGATAATCATTTTGGTCCCTAATTGATGGCGCTTTGGGTTTAAAAATACCACAAAGGGTCGTTCTATCACCCTAAATCTCTTGTTATGAGCCTTCTTCTGAGCCAAAAAGGCCAACATTCGATGCTGATTTATTTTGTGAGGCGGGAAAAAGAAAAATTCAAAATATAAAATTGAACAGAAATTTCTATTGGTTTGCTGCACCGAAAGAAATTTAGAGATTTTCAAGAATGATGTGTCTTGAAAACGCTTGAAACATCTTTTTTCTCACTTTCCCTTGAGAGGTTATCTAATGACTTGAAAATGAAGAGCGTAATCGATTTGTAAGCTTTACAAACTTTACAAAAGAAGATCCCCCTTGAAGGAAGGAGAAAAAGAGAAGAGGAATATCCGCCATAAAAATCTCATCAATTTCAGTTATGATACTTTCTTTGAAGTTTAAAAAGAAATGCAGAGGCTGCAAAGCTCCAAAAATCCAATACTCTTGTTTACAGACCTTCTTTTCTTTCGGAAATCCTTGGATTGGCACCTTTCAGAGTTAATCAAAATCTCATTATTTTCGTTTTTAACTCCTATATAATGAAGGTCCTAAACCTCTTGGGCTCTTATTTGGGAAGTAAAATGAGGTGAAGTAGGGTTTTGGATCCTAGAAAAGAAAGATGACGTTTCTATTCTCTTGATTATCTTCTGAAGGGTGATTGATCAAAGATATCGAGACTAGGTCTCCCATAAAGGTTGATATTAAGACGAACGAATCACTGTTTTTGGGTCTTCTGATAGGCTTTGAAGGGTTCAAAGAATACAAGAGCAGATAAAGCTTGCAAAAGGAGAATTATGAGTATAAGAGGAACGGTTTATGCGAAAGTAAAGAATTTCATCGTCATAGAGTCTTTTGGGGTGTTAAAGTGTCCAAGTCTCTAGATTTTTTTTGGCTTCTTTAACCATTTAGAATGCAGAGGAGGAGTTTATTAAGGGAAATAAATTCTCTCTTTTGTTTGTTGTAGGGAAATTAAGGCACAGAATTGCCGCTCAGATTAATCAACAGATTTAATTTGTAAGTTGTGGATTTTTTTGAATTAGTGGATTAAACGAGATTGAGACCTCGGCTCTCTTTTCCGTGCGAGATATATTTTATTTTACTGTATATCTTTTTTGAATTAGACTTTTTTTTCCACTTTACTGTATCGATTCTTGATTTTAACCCCCGATTTTTGTCTTTTTCTGTAGGTCTCAGGACCTTTACAAGTTGTGGTGCCTAAATTATTTTTCAAGGCTGTTATTTAATATCAAGGAAAAAATCTTTCAAATTGTGAGGTGTGGCTGAGATTGTTTTAGTTCTCGATTTTTTTTCCCAAAAGCTTAAATTCACAGAAGAGTTAACCATAGATGCTCGTTTCTTGTGATCCCTTAATGAAGGCAAGGAGGGTCTAGAAGTTTCAGTTGCGCAAAATCTTCTGAAAAGGTAAAATGAACTTTTTGGAAATTTTTTTGTTTTGACCCTGGTGAGGATATTAGGAGATGGGATGGGGTTTCTATATGAAAAATTTTGTTGGGGTTTCATATTTGAAAATTTTAAGAAATGAAAGGGAAATGGCATTGAACGAAGTTATAATTTGTCTCAAGTTTAAGGATTGTTTGAATCAGTCATTTTGAAATTTATCTTGGTTTTTTGAAGAGGGAATTTTTTTCTGAAAATCTTATTCCCAGAAAATTTCCATTTGAAAATTTTTTCAATATCAAAAGAAGCAAAAAATTCAAATGATTCCTTTTCTCAGGAAGATTGTTTTTGGGTGATGATCTTGGGGATTTGAAAAGGTTTTTTGGGGGGAAAATTTTTTTCATTTTTTTTTCAGAAAAAATTTGAAGAAGAAAATCCTCCAAAAAAATTTTTTCCTCCTTCAAGTTGAGGAGTCAGCCAAATTGTTTATTTGAAGGAAAAATTTTTCTAATTGAAAGTGAGATCTCTTTTGAAATTTTTCAACAAAAATCCAATCTTTTTAAGCGATTCAATTCAGGAGAATTTCCAATTTCTATAAAAGTTTTTTCTTGAGAACCAAAAAAATGTTCCAAAAAAAATCCAAGTTATTTTTCACTTGGACGAGGGACTTCTTAGAATGTGTCATAATACCTCTAAAACTTGGAGTTCTAAGACTTTGGAAATTTTGAACGAAAAAAATTTTTGTAAACTTTCTTCAGATGGTGATAATTTTTTCTTTTTTTTTCAGAACAAAATTTTTCCTAAAAATTCTTTTCAAAAATTTCTAGGAGTTGGTAAATTTTCGGCTCCAAAAATTTTTTGTTTCACCAAGTTATAGAGGTATTACGGTATTTGAAGACTTTTCTTGAAGATCATCATTTCTTTCTGGGCTTGTGTCGAGAATTTTCTCACCAAAAAATTAAAAAAAAAAAAAACCTATGACCAAGAAGATTATGATCTCTGGAGACCTCTAAAATTTCTTCCTTCTTAATCAATGATAATTTTTCTGATATTAAA
>Ga0182738_1000966_pt1 | contig 37676 bp, 32 predicted proteins | sample eDN5th30CBELigMG_FD_128876 | JGI IMG/M metagenome (GOLD analysis project Ga0182738, IMG submission 128876) | Enriched Miracle-Growth compost microbial communities from Emeryville, California, USA - eDNA 5th pass 30_C BE-Lig MG (version 2)... ...
CAAGGTGATGAATTCACCGGGATTGATGTCGAGACTGATATCGTCGGCCGCGCGATAGCCGCCATAGGCCTTGACGACATTGCGTATCGCGATGCTGCTGCCAATGCCGGGCGCGGCAGCCGACGCCACCCCCACTTTCGCTTCGTCAGCAGTGCCTTCGCACCGTGCCGAACGCATCGCCAGAATATCAGCCATTTTTCCTCCCAAATCGTTCTACGATATAGAACGCTATTCCGTATTTATCTTCATGGGCGACATGCCGCTTGTCAAGAAGTTCATGGTGACAAAGATATTTATACGCAATATCAACGCCTTGATAGGAAATCAGCTTTCCAGGCGCAGCCGCACACCTCCTGGAAGATTGACACAAAGCAAGAATGAAGGGTATTCTGTGTTTTAGAATTATGTTCTATAATTTGGAACAATTAAGGAAGCCTCTTCTTTTCTGAATGGAGGCCGGTTTCCTCGGGAGGTGGATTTCATGGAGGATTTGCAATCCCTGGCGCGGCTTGTGGAAACGGGCATGCGACTGGCGTTGCCGGTCGATTATGCCGGCGTCTCCATGGCCATGGTTCACCCGCTGATCGAGCGGGGCATCTCGGACCTTGATGTCGTATGCGTGCCAACGGGGGGCTTGCAGGTGGACATGCTCGTCGGCGCGGGCGTTGTGCGCTCGGTGGAGACGAGCGCCATCTCGCTCGGTGAGGCCGGCGGCGCTCCCTGCTTCAATCGCGCCGTCAAGGAAGGCTCGATCCTCGTGCGCGACGCGACATGCCCGGCTATTCATACGGGCCTGATGGCGGCGCAAAAGGGCGTACCCTTCATGCCCATGCGCGGACTGATCGGCAGCGACGTGTTGAGATACCGCCAGGACTGGAAGACCATCGACAATCCATTTGCGGAAGCGTCCGATCCGATCGTTCTCATCCCGGCAATCAGGCCGGACGTTGCGATCTTCCATGTCCCGATGGCCGATCGGCACGGAAATGTCTGGATCGGCCGCCGGCGCGAACTTGCCGCCATGGCATATGCCTCTGCCGTGACCCTGGTGACGGCAGAGCGCATCGTAGACAAGAACCTTCTTTCCGACGAAGTAACCGCAACGGGCACCCTGCCCTCTCTCTACGTGACGGCGGTGGCGCAGGTCACACGCGGCGCATGGCCATACGGATTGTGGGGAGAATATTCCGCCGACACGCAGGAGCTCATGCGCTATGCGCGGGAAGCTCGCACCGCACAGGGATTTTCCGCCTACATGGCCGGTTTCGGGGAGGCCGAATGATGTCCATGATCCAGCCGCCCCTGCCGCGGGAAATTCTGATCTGCACAATCGCGCGCCTGCTGGATGGCGTTCGCCATGTGGCTGTGGGCGCATCCTCGCCGATCCCGGCGGCTGGCGCCATGCTTCTGCGCGCGCTGAAGGAGCGGGTAGGTGCGGCACCGGTGAAAATCTCCATACTCGGTTCGGTCGAGCACAACTTTTTCACCAACGGCTCGACCGAACTTTTCGATTGCGCAGGTCAAGGCCGCATAGACGCTTTCTTCCTGGGCGGCGGCCAGATCGACGGGCAAGGCAACATCAACCTCGTAGGCGTCGGTGACTATCCGCGTTCCAGCGTCCGTTGGCCTGGCTCGTTCGGCTCCGCCTATCTCTACTTCGTGGTGCCACGTGTGATCCTTTTCCGAGAAGAACACACGCCGCGCGTCTTCGTCGAAAAGGTCGACTTCATCAGCGCGCCCGGCACCAGTGACGAGGGCGTCTACAGGACTGGCGGACCGTACGCCCTCGTCACCGGCAGAGGCCTGTTCCGTTTTGATCGGCAGAAGGGCCGCTTTCGTCTCGACAGCATCCATCCCGGGCACAGTTTCGACGAAATCGCCGAAGCGACCGGCTTCACCTTCGAGCACGATGCGGGACCGGGCGTCACGCCGTCGCCCGATGTGGACGAACTCGACCTGTTGCGTGGCCGCGTACTCGATGAGCTCGCGGAAACCTATCCGGAATTTGCGGCGCAGATGCGCCAGAGCCTCACCGAGATCGCCTAGGAATTTCTGATATGGAACAAAACGATATGACGATGCGGGGCTCTCTCGCCGATATCCGGGTGATCGATGCCAGCCGCGTGCTCGGCGGTCCCTATGCCGGTCAGGTGCTGGCCGACCACGGCGCCGATGTCATCAAGATCGAACCGCCCGCGGGAGACGAAACTCGTGGCTGGGGGCCGCCCTTTCTCGACGGAACGGCGAGCTACTTCCTCGGCCTCAACCGCAACAAGCGCGGCATGGCACTCGACATGTCCCAGCCAGCGGGGCAGGAATTGCTGCTGCGCTTGCTCGCAAATGCCGATGTGTTCATCGAAAACTTCAAGACCGGCACGCTGGAGCGGTGGGGCCTGACGCGGGACGAGCTGGAGCGTCGTTTTCCCCGTCTCATCCACTGTCGCATCTCCGGTTTCGGCAGCGATGGCCCAATGGGCGGATTGCCCGGTTACGATGCCGCCATTCAGGCTTCCTGCGGCATCATGAGCGTCAATGGGGAACTGGGCGGCGACCCGCTGCGCGTAGGGCTACCGGTAGTTGATATGGTGACAGGCCTGAACGCGGCGATCGGCATTCTGATGGCGCTCAACGAGAGGGCGTCGAGCGGCAAAGGGCAATTCATCGAAACCGCCCTCTACGACTGCGGCGTTTCCCTGCTTCATCCGCACCTGCCGAACTACTACCTCTCGGGCAAAGTCGCCAAGCCATCGGGCAACGCCCACCCCAATATCTGTCCCTATGATACGTTTGCGACAAAGACGGACCCGATCTTCCTTGCTGTGGGCAACAACCGTCAGTTCGAAATCCTTTGCCGCATGGTCGGCCGCCCGGATCTGCCTCGCAATCCGCTGTTTGCCGACAATGCCGAACGCAGCATCAATCGCGACGCCCTCAAGGTCGAGCTGGAACAGGCGCTTGCCAATCACGAGTGCGAAACGCTCGCCGATGGGCTGATCAAGGCCGGCGTCCCCTGCGGCGCGGTGCGCACGATCGATCAGGTTATCGCGGATGAACATACGCATCACCGCGAGATGATCGTTGAGATCGATAACTATCGCGGCACCGGAAGCCCCATCAAGCTGTCGCGCACACCTGCGAGTTATACACGCAAACCGCCGCAATTTGCTGAACACACTCGGGAAATTCTGGAAGAGATTGCGGCGGAGCCCGAAGCCTATGGCGCGGTTCTGCCGGGACTGGAAGAACCCGCCCTGAAAACACGCCGGGCGTGACCATCGCCAGGGAGGACATTATGGACGACGCGAGCACAACCACGACGCTGACGGTTGGCATCATCGGCGACGGCTTCATGCAGCCCGACTTCTTCGAGCGGGCGGTTTCAAAACGTCTTGCCGGACAATCGGTTTCCTATCGCCACATGACACTGGACTGGCCACTCAAGGTGCAGTCCACCAAGCATGATCCTGAACTTCCGATCGCCGAATTCGTCGGCAGGCCGGAGGACTATTTCGACTTCATTTCCGATCTTGATGTCCTCATTACCCATCTCGCGCCGCTCACATCGAAAAGCTTCGACCATGCGCCGAAGCTGAAGATCGTAGCGGTGTCGCGTGGCGGGCCGGTGAACATAGAGATGCCGGCTGCGCGGGCGCGCGGCATCACCGTGATCAACACGCCCGGCCGTAATGCCTCGGCCGTTGCGGAATTCACCGTCGCGTCCCTGCTGGCGGAGACGCGCAATCTTATCCGTGGGCATCTTTCGGTTGCGAGCGGCGAGTTTCGCCGCGAATTTTATCACTTCGATCACACCGGGCCCGAACTGGGTGAGTTGACTGTCGGCATCGTCGGCTACGGCGACATCGGCACGCGCGTGGCGCGGCTGCTCCAGCCGTTCGGCTGCAAGATCCTCGTGGCGGACCCGTTCAAGGAACTGACGGACGAGGATCGCGCGGCGGGAATCGAAAAAGTTGCATTCGATGATCTGCTTGCCCATTCGGATGTGGTGACGCTGCATCCGCGTGTTACCCCGCAGACAAAGGGCATGATCGGCCGGGCCCAGATCGAGGCGATGAAGCCGGGGGCCTATATCGTAAACACCACGCGCGGACAGGTGCTCGACTACGCAGCACTCTATGACGCGCTGGTTTCCGGCCACATAAGGGGCGCCGCACTCGATACGTTCGATCCCGAGCCTCCGCCGGCGGACTGGCCGTTGCTCAAACTGCCGAACGTGACCCTCTCGCCACATATTGCGGGCGCTTCGCGCTATTCCATCATCAAGGCAGCCGACATGATCGCCGAGGATATCGGGCGAATCCTGGAAGGCCGTGCTCCCCTCTATCCCACAAAGTGAGCCAACATCATGAATGATGAAGAACTTGTGCTGCGCACCGAACTGATCGAAGCCTGCCGCAGCATGAACAGGCTGGGCATCAACAAGGGAACCGCGGGTAATATAAGTGTCCGTTACGGCGACGGCTTTCTGATTTCCCCCACCGGCATACCTTATGACAAGCTGACACCCGAGCATGTCGTTGCCATGCGCTGGGATGCAACTTTCGACGGGGATGTGCTACCTTCGAGCGAGTGGCGCTTCCACCGGGATATTCTGAAGGCCCGACCCGATCTCAACGCGGTGGTTCACACGCATTCCACCTTTGCCACCACGGTCGCGATCCTCGGCAAGGAAATTCCTGCCATCCATTACGCAATCGCCGCGGCCGGCGGCCCGACGATCCGCTGCGCGCCCTATGCCGTCTTCGGATCGCAGGAGCTTGCCGATAATGTGGTCACCGCGCTGGAAGGCAGGCGTGCCTGCCTCATGGCCCATCACGGGGTGATCGCGGCGCATGTTTCCATCCCCCGCGCGCTGGCGCTGGCCGTCACCGTCGAAGAACTGGCGCATCAATATATGCTGTGCCTGCCGCTTGGCGAACCGCCGGTCCTTTCGGATGCCGAAATGGCGGAGGTGCTGGAAAAATTCAAAACCTACGGGCAGCAAAGCCCCAAGACGATATCCGGCTTGCACAAGGCATCGTGACATAGCGTCCATGTCCGATCTGATTTTCTGTCTCGATTCCGGCACGACTACGGTCAAGGCAGCGGCCTTCGACCTGGAGGGCCGCTTTCTGGCCGTTGCCCAGCGCCCGAACAGCGCGTTGCGGCGGTCGGGAAGCTTTGTCGAGCAGGACATGGACGCCAGCAGGGATGATGCCGCCCGGGTCCTGGCCGAATGCGCGGCGAAGGTTGAAGGAAAACCTGCCGGCCTGATCGTCACAGCACAGGGAGATGGGACCTGGCCGCTCGATGCAGACAGGCGGCCAGCCGGACCTTCCATCACCTGGCTTGACGGCCGCGCGCGGGACCTGGTCGCAGCACATACGCGGCGCGGAACCTTCAAGCCCATAGAAGATGTCACCTTCTCTCGCCCGACTGCGGCAAGCCAATCGATGCAGCTTCTGTGGCTGGCCCGGAACGAGCCGGAAAGGTTTGAACGGATACGCTTTGCGCTGAGGCTGAAGGAATGGCTCTTCTTCTGCTTCACCGGCGAACTCAAGGCAGAGCCGAGCGCCCTGCTGCCGACCTGGGGAGACTGGCGCAGCCATTCGCCGTCTCCTGTCGTGGAAAGCACGCTGGGCCTTTCCAGGGGTATTGCTCTGCTGCCCGAAATGCTTCCCATAGGCTCCACCCGATCCGGTCTTTCGACGGAAGCGGCAAAGGCAACGGGCTTGCCAGCCGGCCTGCCGGTTTTGCTCGGTCCCGGTGACGTGCAATCCACCTTGATCGGCCTTGGTCTTGGCCTCGTGCCAGGCATCGAGCGTTGCTCTATCTTCGGCACCAGCGCCATTCACGGACGTCATATGGCCGACCCCGGGCAAATGCTTGAGCGTCCAGCGGGCGCAATGGTCCAGCCTTTCGCACTCGGCGACGGATATGTCAGCTTCCACCCCAGCTTCAACGGGGCATCGCTATTCGAGCATCTGCGTCATCTCACCGGACGCACCTCGCAGTCAAACGGCGTTTCTCCCGCTTATTCGGGTCTTGTCTTGCAGCCTTTCCTCGAACCGAGCGGTGAGCGCGCACCCTACACCACACCGCATGCGCGTGGTGCCCTTTTCGGGTTGACCGCGGCGACCACACCGGCCGAAATCGATTGGGCCGGTCGCGAAGCACTGGCTTTCGTGGCGCGCCGCAGTCATGAAATGATGCAGGGTGGGCATGCATCCATTGCGCTTGGAGGCGGGCTGGCAGCCGATCGCGCCTTCGCCCAGTTCCTTGCCACGGCCACCCGCAGCCCGGTGTTGCGCGCAACCGACGGTCAGGCAGGGCTCAAGGGAGCCGGGGCGATTGCGGCTTTCCACCTTTTCGGCCTGTCGCGCGAAGCTTTGGCAAACACCTGGGTGGGGGCCTACGACGAACGGATCGACCCGGAAACGGGACCGGTTGCAGACTACGCCGAGCGGAAATATGCCTTGTTTGTCCACCTCATCGATGCGGTTCTTCCGCACTGGGAGGCATTGGCGGAGATCGAGGCGACAAAGACTGAGAGTGGACTGACATGAACGGTGCCGACCTGCTTTGCGAAACCCTCCTCGCAAATGATATTGACGTATGCTTCGCCAACCCCGGTACATCGGAGATGCATTTCGTTGCCGCCCTCGACCGCCAGCCCGGAATGCATTGCATTCTCGGTCTTTTCGAAGGTGTGGTGACAGGTGCGGCGGACGGCTATGCGCGCATGGCGGACAAGCCGGCTGCTACCCTGCTGCATCTGGGGCCGGGGCTCGCGAACGGACTTGCCAACCTGCACAATGCCAAGCGTGCCCGCACGCCGGTCATCAATGTGGTGGGCGAACATGCGACCCATCACCTTCCCTATGACGCGCCACTGACCTCCGACATCGAGTCGCTCGCGCGACCGATGTCACACTGGATCGGCCGCGCCGCTGCGTCGGATGAAATCGGCCAGATCACTGAGGCAGCCATCAGAGAAGCGCGCGCGCCGCAGGGCAGGATCTCGACCCTGATCCTTCCAGCCGATGTCGCGTGGAGCGAGACCACTGCAAAAACGCCCCGCAAGGCAGCGCTGTCCGCAGCCTCCGCTCCGGACATGAAACGCATCGAAGCGGCCGCCAATGCCCTGCGCAACGGGCAAAACACGACCATATTGGTGACCGGCCTCGCATTGCGCCAGACGCAGCTTGAAAAGCTTGGCCGCATCGCCCGCAAGACAGGCGCCAGGCTCATGGCGCAACAATCGAACGGCCGCTTGCAACGGGGCGCCGGCCGCGTTCCGATCGACCGCGTACCTTATGTGATCGACAAGGCAGTGGCATGCTTTGCCGAAACGGCGCAGGTGGTGCTGATTGGCGCCAAGGCACCGGTGGGCTTCTTCGCCTATCCCGGCAAACCCAGCAGCATGCTGCCCGACGCGTGCAAGGTGATCGACATGATCGCCGACGATGACGATCTGCCTCTCGCCGTCGACATGCTGGCGGATGTCCTCGGCGTCGATCACGGCATGCCGATCGAGATCGCAAGCCGCTATCGGCCCGATCTAGCGGCAGGAAAGCTCACGCCAGAGGCCATCGCCATTGCGCTTGCCCACTACATGCCCGCCAATGCAATCGTCTGCGACGAGTCGGTCAGTTCCGGACGCGACTTTTTCCACAAAACGCACGGCGCCGAGCCCCATGACTTCCTGCAGCTGACCGGCGGCGCCATCGGCATCGGCCTCCCAATGGCCACCGGTGCCGCCATCGCCTGCCCCGATCGCAAGGTGATCTCCCTCCAGGCAGACGGCAGCGGCATGTATACTGTGCAAAGCCTATGGACCCAGGCGCGCGAGCGGACCAACACGCTGACCATCGTGTTTGCCAATCGTCGCTATGCCATCCTGCATGGCGAATTGAAGAATGTCGGCGCCGGAGTGCCGGGAGCCAATGCACGCCAGATGCTCGATCTCGACGATCCGGCGCTTGATTGGGTTGGCATGGCCAACGCCATGGGTGTTGAGGCCGCGCGGGCGGAGACCGCAGAAGGTTTCGCAGACATACTGAGATCGGCATGCGGCCGCAACGGGCCGTTTCTTATCGAAGCCATAATCTGACGAGGTTGGGAAAGCTCGGATGGGCAATATCACGCGCATACCGCACTGCAGTCACTGGGGCGCTTACACACTCCTCGTCGAGAACGGCGAGATTGTCGGTGTCGAGCCTTTTGAGCACGACCCCAATCCGTCACCGATTATCCATTCGGTCCGGGAGTGGTCGAACCCCAGCCGCCGTGTTCTGCGCCCGATGGTTCGGGCCGGCTGGCTGGAAAATCGCGACGGCGGCAGCGGGCATCTGCGTGGCAAGGACAAGTTCATACCCGTAAGCTGGGAGACGGCGACGGAGTTGGTGGCGGGGGAGATTGACCGCGTTCGCCAAAACTACGGCAATGCCTCAATCTTCGCCGGCTCCTATGGCTGGACGAGTTGCGGCCGACTGCATCACGCATCGTCGCTTCTCAAGCGCACGCTTAACCTTGTTGGCGGCTTTACCGGCCATGTCGACACTTACAGCATAGCTGCCGGTCCGGTTATCCTGCGACATACCCTGGGCAGCGACGAAGCTTGCGGCGGGCAGGCCAACACGCTCGACTCGATCGCCGAGAACACCGAGACGCTGGTGGTTTTTGGTGCGCTTTCTCCACGCACTGCGCAAAGCGAGGCCGGCGGCATCGGTTCGCATACTCTGGAAAAACATCTGGAACGCATCGCTGAACGGGGCGTCAGGGTGCTGCTCGTCTCGCCACTGCGCGATGATCTCCCCGAATGGATGAATGCCGAGTGGTGGCCCATCCGTCCCAACACCGACACCGCATTGATGCTGGGTCTTGCCGGAGAGCTCGTGAAGGCGGGCCGTCACGACCGCGATTTCCTTGCACGCTGTTGCAGCGGATCGGATCGTTTCATCGCCTATCTGGATGGTTCCGCCGACGGCATTCGCAAGGATGCGCAATGGGCGGCGGAGATCACGGGGCTCGATGCCGAACATATCAGGGCACTTGCTCCCGCGCTCGTCGATACGCGCAGCATGCTGACGGTAAGTTGGAGCCTTCAGCGCGCGCATCATGGCGAACAGCCCTTCTGGGCGGCACTGGGGCTCGCGGCGGTCGCAGGCCAGATCGGACTTCCAGGCGGGGGCGTGGGCTTTGGCTATGGTTCGCTAGGCGGTGTAGGGGCTCCCTTCGGCCTCGGCAAATCGCCGGCGATGTCGCAAGGGCGTAAGTCGCTTGACAGCTTCATCCCTGTCGCGCGCATCACCGATATGCTGCTCAATCCCGGCGACACTTTCACCTATCAGGGGCAAACCCGCGCATATCCTGATATCAGGCTGGTCTATTGGGCAGGAGGCAATCCCTACCATCATCATCAGGACATCAACCGGCTCGCCGAAGCATGGACCCGGCCGGAAACCATCATCGTCCAGGACCCGATGTGGACGCCGACCGCCCAGCGCGCCGACATCGTGCTGCCGGCCTCGACATCCATCGAGCGCAATGACCTCGCTGGCAACAAGCGCTCGGACTACATCCTGGCCATGCACAAGGCGATAGAGCCTCTCGGCGAGGCACGATCGGACTTTGAAATCTTCAACGGTATCGCCAGGCACCTCGGGATCGGCGACGCTTTCAACGAAGGCCGCAACGAAATGGCATGGATCCGCTATCTCTACGAGGCGACCCGCAAGGATGCCGGCGAACGGCTCGGCTTTGAAATGCCGGAATTCGACGCGTTCTGGCAGCAGGGTCATGCCAGGGTTCCGGTCCGCGAAAACCACACTTTTCTTGCCGGGTTCCGGCAAGATCCCCAAGCACATCCGCTCAACACCGAAAGTGGCCTCATCGTCCTGGGCAGCGACACTCTTGCGCAATTGCAGTACGCGGATTGCCCCGAGCATCCGGCCTGGCTCGAGCCGGCGGAGTGGCTGGGCAAGGCAGCGGATGGCAACGAATTTCATCTTGTCTCCCATCAGCCATCCGGCCGTTTGCACAGCCAATTGGAAACAGGGCCATCCAGTCGCGCGAACAAGCGCGACGGTCGTGAACAGGTGCGCATCAATCCTGCCGATGCAGCCAGACTTGGCATCGCGGACGGTGCTACGGTACGCCTTTGGAATATCCGCGGTGCTTGCCTTGCCGCTGCAAGTGTAGATGACGCCGTGCGCCAGGGCGTTGCCATCCTGCCGACAGGCGCCTGGTTCACGCCTACCGGAAACAGCGGCCTTGAGATTGCCGGAAACCCCAACGTGCTGACGCTTGACGTTCCGACCTCGCAATTCGGCCAGGGATGCTCGGCGCATACATGCCTGGTGCGCATCGAGCCATATGAAGGCTCGGCGCCACACGCAATCGACCACTATCAACGAACCATCGCCGCACTCGCGGATGCATGATCCAGATACCCGGAGGAACAATATGACCACTCATCCCATCAGCCGCTTTCCTGTGCCGCGCATCGAGGACCTGCCCAAGGACATCGCCGAGCGCATTCTGGCCGTGCAGGAAAAATCGGGCTTCATACCCAACGTCTTCCTCGTTCTGGCGCATCGTCCGGACGAGTTCCGCGCCTTCTTCGCCTACCACGACGCGCTGATGGACAAGCCGGGCAATCTGACCAAGGCCGAGCGCGAAATGATCGTGGTGGCTACGAGCAATGCCAACCAGTGCCAGTACTGCGTGGTGGCGCATGGCGCGATCCTGCGCATCCGCGCCAAGGACCCTCTGATTGCCGATCAGGTCGCCATCAACTACCGGAAGGCCGATATCACGCCGCGCCAGAAAGCGATGCTGGATTTTGCCATGAAGGTGTCCGCACGGGCCTACGAAGTGGACAACGAGGACATGGACATGCTGAAAGGCCACGGCTTTTCGGAAGACGACATCTGGGACATCTCCGCGATCGCGGCTTTCTTCGGCATGTCGAACCGCCTCGCCAATGTCACCTCCATGCGCCCGAATGACGAGTTCTACACGCTCGGACGCTGAGTATTGGAGGACACTGCCGTCACGCTTTTCTGTGCCGGAAGATTTCAGGGCACGCGCCTGCAGCCAAGGTTGCCGGCGCGTGCATACGGTTGGAACAAGCACGATTCGGCCGCACGCTCGTGCGCCGTAACAGTCGCGCGGCGGTCTCCGGAACGTGACTTCTGTTTACTGGCATAACCTCCGGTGCAGGCGCAGGATTCCGCAAACGGAGGTTACGGCCATGCGTACCTTGATTGTAGCGGCATCACTAGGCTTGCTGACCCTCATATCCGGATGCACCACCGATACAGGCGGCTTCTACGGCATGATGGCACCGGGAAATTATGACTATGGCCCGTCCGTCGGCGGTGGCGACCACGACAGGTTCCGCCAGCACTTCGGCTTCGCCCATACCGGCCATGTTGGCCACGGGCACGAACACGGCGGTCATGGCGGTCACGGCAAATTCTAGAACTATGCGACGCCGGGCAACCACCGTCGCAATCTTCAGTGCAGCACCAGCAGATCGCCCGAGGAGAAGCTGATCTCGGTCTTTTCGCCGATGACCGGCGGCGGGCTCGCTGGATTGTTGAACGTGTCGAGCGACACGGCGCTCTTGCCGACCCCAACCTTCACGCGAATGACGGAGCCGAGGAAGCTGACATCGGCGATTTCGCCGACAAGGCTGCTGTCGCGCCCCTCCTGCCTGCCAAGCACGATCGCCTCCGGCCGCAGCGCCAGCGACAGGGCATCGCCCGCCCTGGTGCCATTGAGCGCGCCGTTCCTGAGCGTGATCTCGCGTCCATCGACATGAACGACGGCCCTAGCCGGGTCTTTCACGGTGCCGTCGAGCACGTTGAGCGTGCCGACGAAATTGGCCACGAACTTGGTCGCCGGGCGGTTGTAGATATCAAACGGCGTGCCAACCTGCTCGGCGCGGCCGTCATACATCACCACAATGCGGTCCGACATGGACAGCGCCTCTTCCTGATCATGCGTGACGAAAATGGTGGTGATGTCGAGCTTCTTCTGGATGAGCCGGATTTCCTCACGCAGCGACACGCGCACCTTGGCGTCGAGCGCCGACAGCGGCTCGTCGAGCAAAAGCAGTTTCGGCCGCGGCGCCAGCGCGCGCGCAAGCGCCACGCGTTGCTGCTGGCCGCCGGAGAGCTGGTAGGGATAGCGTCCCTCGTAGCCTTCCAGCTTGATGATGGCGAGCATCTCGCGCACGCGCTCATCGCTTTCCGCCCTGGAAACGCCCGCGACCTTGAGGCCGAAGGCGATGTTCTGCGCCACCGTCAGGTTCGGGAACAGCGCATAGGCCTGAAACACCATGCCGATATTGCGCTGGTTGGGCTTCAGGTTGGTGACGTCCCTGCCGCCGATCATGATGCTGCCGGCCGAGGGTTCCTCGAAGCCGGCGACCATGCGCAGCATCGTCGTCTTGCCGCAACCCGAGGGGCCGAGGAAGGAGACGAACTCGCCGCGCGCCACATCGAGTATGAAATCCTTGACCACGGTGGTGGCACCGAACGCCTTGCGGACACCCTGGATACTGAGAAAGGTTTCGGACATCGGGTTCTTCCGGTTCAGTTCGGGTTGTTGGCCGATTTCGGCGCGAAGCGCGACAGCACCTGGATCACCGACATGCAGCCCCAGGTGATCGCGAAAGCGATGACCGCCAGCGCCGCCGGCTCATAGGCGCGGTTGGCGCCGATGTTCTGCAGATACGGCCCGAAGGCCGGGCGGTTGAGCAGGCTCGCCATGGTGAATTCGCCGATGACGATGGCGAAGGTGAGGAAAGCGCCCGACAGCACGGCAATCAGCACATTGGGAAGGATGATGCGGGCAATGATGGTCGTCCAGCCCGCGCCATGGATTTGCGCGGCCTCCGTCAGCGTGCGCACGTCGATGGTGCGCAGCCCCGTATCGACGGCGCGGTACATATAAGGCAGCGCCAGCGTGGCATAGCCGATCATCAGAAGCGCGTCCGCCCCGCGATTGGTCGCCAGGAACGGCAGCGGCGACGACGAACCGTACATGCGGATATAGCCGAAGACGATGACGATCGCCGGGATGATGAGCGGCAGCAGCGTGATGAACTCCACCACCGGCCGGATGCGTGGCATGCGCAGGCGTATCCAGTAGGCTGTCGGCACTACCAGCAGCACGCCGATGAGGATGGTGAAGACGGCGACCACGGTCGAATAAAGAAACGTCTGCTGAAAGCGCGGATCGGCCAGCACCACGCGATAGGCGTCGAGCGAATACTCACCCCGGCGCATGCGAAGTGAGAACTCGACCGTCGCAATCAGCGGAATGAAGAAATATGCGGCACCGAGCGCGAAAGTGACCCAGGACCAGATGCGGCTGCGCTTCATCTCAGCCACCTCTCGCTACGGATGCGGAACCAGATGTAGAAGACGTTGGCGAGCCCCGTGACAACGATCATGCCGAAGGCGAGCGCATAGCCCAGATGCGGGTCCTGCAGCACGTCGCCGCGAATCTGCGCATAGAGCAGGATCGGCACGATGTTGAGCGACGAGCCGGTCAACGCATAGGCCGTGGCGATGGCGCCGAAGGAATTGGCGAACAGCAGAATGACAGTGCCCAGGAAGCTCGGCCACAGCACCGGGATGGCCACCCAGCGCCAATACTGGAACTGCGTGGCGCCGAGCGTGGCGGCCGCTTCGCCCCACTCCTTCTTCAAGCCGTCGATGGCCGGCGTGATGATGACCACCATCAGCGGGATCTGGAAAAACAGATAGGTCAGCGTCAGGCCCCAGAAGGACAGGATGTTGAAGCCGAGCGCATAGATGTTCACGCCGAACCAGTCACGCAGGAAGATGGTGACGAGACCGAGCCGGCCGAGCGTGGCGAGGAACGCGAAGGCCAGCGGCACGCCGGCGAAATTGGAAGCCACGCCCGAGAACGTCATCGTCGTGGAGCGGACCCAGCGCGGCAGGCCGCCGCGCACCACGGCAATCGCTATGGCCAGGCCGGCCAGCGCGCCGATGAGCGCCGAAGCCAGGCTGATGCGGATGGAAATCCAGTAAGCCGCAATAATTGACGGTTGGAACAACCCGATAATATTGTCGAAAGTGAACTCGCCCTGCGCGTTCTGGAACGCCCCGACGACCAGATAGAAGGTCGGCAGGATCAGGAACATCAGCGCGAAGATGAAGAAGGGCGCGACGCCCAGCCATTGTAACGGCAACCGCATCCTCACCGTCCTTGCCGGCGGTAGCGATTGCCGGGCCACGGCGGGATCGGAGACGGTGACGTCAGTCATAAAGAAGGAATTCCGAATGGTTGGCCAGGCGGCTCCAAGGCCGCCCGGCCGTCTCATAGCTTATTGAACATTGGCGCCGACGACGCTGTCCCACTGCTTGGTGATGACGTCCTTCGAAGCGGACTGCTCTTCGAGGGTCGGGAACACCGCCTTCTCATAGGCCGCCGCCGGCGGCAGCTTGTCCAGCATTTCCTGCGGAATCTTGCCCTGCCTGGCAAGGTCGTTGAAGCGCACCGGATGGCAATAGCCCTTCAGCCAGGCGAGCTGGCCTTCGTCGGAGTAGAGATATTCCATCCACAGCTTGGCGGCATTCGGGTGCGGCGCATAGGCACTGATGGCCTGCACGTAGACACCGGCGACGACGCCCGACTTCGGCACGACGACGTCGACCGGCGGGTTGCCGTTCAGCGTGTCGCGGCCAGAAAGCGCATTGTAATCCCACCAGATCAGGATCGGCGTCTGGCCCTGCGCCAGCGTCGCCGTCTTGCCGATAACCGGTACGAAGTTGCCCTTGGCGTTCAGTTCCTTGAAGAAATCGAGGCCGGCCTTGGCCGCGGCTTCGCCGCCCTCGGCGCCATTGGCGAGACCCGCGGCATAGACGCTCATGATCGCCTGCGCGGAAGCGCGCGGATCGCCGGCCAGCGACACGGCGTTCTTATATTCGTCCTTCAGCAGGTCGGCCCAGTCTTCCGGCGGATTCGGCACCAGGTCCTTGTTCACCTGGAAGGCCAGAACGCCGTAATAGTCGCCATACCAGTAGCCTTCGGCGTCCTTGGCATTGTCGGGAATAGAATCCCAGGTGGAGACCTTGTAAGGTTGAATCAGGCCTTCGGCCTTCATCTGCGGGCCATAGGACAGGCCGACATCGACCACGTCGGGCGCCTGCGGGCCCTTGTTGTCCTTGTTGGCCTTGATCGCCTCGACCTCGTCGCTCGAACCGGCGTCAGGGTTAAGTTCGTTGATGGTGATCTCGGGATATTTCGCCTTGAAGCCGGCGATCACGTCGCCATAGCCGCACCAGTCATGCGGCAGCGCGATGGTCGTCAGTTGCCCTTCGGCCTTGGCGGCCGCGACCAGTTCATCCATCGACTGCGCCGAGCCGATGGCCGTCGTGGTCAGCAGCGCCACGGCCGTGAGGGACAGGATTTTCCCCGCGAACTTGAACATTTCTCTCTCCGTTGAACTGACGCCTTCCCGGCGCCTGCGATGCGGTTACCGATACTCAGTGACAGTCATGTGAAAAGAGGCGCCTCCCAACCCCGTCCCGTAGGTCCAAGTTAACTACTTTTCCGGCAATCTGGCAATCTCCAACCTTCGTTTTCCCGCGCGAGATTTCGGTTTTGGCGATATATCCTTTCGTTTCTGTTTCCCAAGCCGTTCTAAAACGTGCTCAGAGTGTACCGTCGATGGCGTTGTCGAGCAGCATCAGCGCGCTCTTCCTGGTGAGCTTGACCGGATTGCCGCCGGCGGTCGGGTCGACCACCGCCATGTCGGCGATCAGCGTCTTGCGCTTCTTGTCCATGTCTAGCCCCTTGATCAGACCCGGCAGAGTGTGGGGTACCTTGAGTTCCTTGCGCAGCTTCAGCACCGCCCTGGCGAAGCCGTCAAAGCCGCCCTTCATGCCGAGATAGCCGGTAAGCCGTACGATGCGATCCTCGATGGCGTCACGGTTGAAGGCCAGCACATAAGGCATGAAGACGGCATTGGTCATGCCGTGATGCGTGTCGTAGAGCGCGCCGATCGGGTGCGATAGCGAATGGATGGCGCCCAGCCCCTTCTGGAAGGCGGTGGCGCCCATGGCGGCCGCACTCATCATGTTGGCGCGCGCGGTAAGGTCCTTACCGTTGGCATAAGCCTTGGGCAGATTTTCGAACACCAGCCGGATACCTTCAACCGCAATGCCATCGGCCATCGGGTGGTAGCCAGGTGCGCAATAGGCTTCCAGGCAGTGGGCAAGCGCATCCATGCCGGTGCCGGCGGTGATGAAAGGCGGCATGCCGGTGGTCAGCTCGGGGTCGGCGATGACGATGGCCGGAAGGATCTTCGGATGGAAAATAACCTTCTTGGTATGCGTCTCCTCATTGGTCAGCACGCCCGCACGGCCGACTTCCGACCCGGTGCCTGCTGTGGTGGGCACGGCGATGATCGGTGCGATCTTGTCGCCGTCGGCACGCGTCCACCAGTCGCCGATGTCCTCGAAATCCCAAATCGGGCGCGTCTGGGCGGCCTGGAAAGCGATCAGCTTGCCGAGATCGAGCGCCGAACCGCCACCGAAAGCGACGACGCCATCATGCTTGCCCTTCCTGAAAGCGGCGATGCCGGCGGTGAGGTTGGACTCGACCGGATTCGGCTTCACATCGGAGAAGACACCGTAGGGGACCTTGGCATCGTCGAGAATCTTCAGCGTCCTGGCCACGACCGGCAGCCTGGCGAGGCCCGGATCGGTAACGAACAGCGGCTTCCTGATGCCGGTAGCCCCCAGCGCATCCGGCAGTTCCTTGATGCGGCCAGCGCCGAAACGCACGGTGGTGGGGAAATTCCATTTGGAAACGAGTTTGGTCATTTTTGCTTTCCGAAAATTGAAGCACCCCTACTCCGTCCCCGCTTCGCCGGTGTTTCCTCCCCCTTCGATCGGGAGAGAGGTGTCGAGCGCAGCGAGATGGAGTGGGAGGTCGAAGACATGATTTGTGCCGCGAATTAAATCGCTTCCCTCAAGTGATAAGACTTCGGCCGCGTCAGGTTCTCGTAGCCGATGGCCGAAAGGGCTGCGCCCTTGCCCGTGTCCTTCACGCCGGTCCACACCAGCGCGGGATCGAGATAGTCGCAGCGGTTCATGAACACCGTGCCGGTTTCGACCCGGTCGCCGAGTGCGGCCGCGTGCTCGACATCGCCGGTCCAGATCGAAGCGGTGAGGCCGTAGGGGCTGTCGTTCATCAGCGCGACGGCATCCTCGTCGCCACGAACCTTCATGATACCCACGATCGGCCCAAAGCTTTCCTCGCGCATGACGCTCATCTGGTGGTCGACATTGGTCAGCACCTCGGGCGCCAGATAGGGCGAACCGGCGATGTCGCCTTCCAACTTCATGTTGATGTGAGCGGCCGCACCCTTCCGCAAGGCTTCGGCCTTCTGCTCGCGGATGAAATCGGCAAAGCGCGCCTGCGCCATCGGCCCCATGGTGGTCGCCTGGTCGAGCGGATTGCCGACGACATAGTTCTTCGTCTCGGCAATAAAGCCCTCGACGAAATCGTCATAGACCTTCTCATGCACATAGATGCGCTCGATGCCGCAGCAGCATTGGCCCGAATTGTAGAAGGCGCCATCAACGAGATTGGCAATGGCGTGATCGAGCCTGGCGTCGGGCAGCACATAGGCCGGGTCCTTGCCGCCAAGCTCGAGCCCCATGGTCATGAAGGTTCCAGCTCCGGCCTTTTCGATTGCCTTGCCTCCGGCAACCGAGCCCGTGAAGTTGACATGATCGATCTTGCCCGAGCCGAGCAGCTTTTCGGTCTGCGCATGGTTGAGCACGATGTTCTGGAACAGCCCCCTGGGCAGGCCTACCCTGTCAAAAGCCTGCTGGAAGCGCTCGCCCACCAGCAGCGTCTGCGCCGCATGCTTGAGGATGACGGCAGAGCCAGCCATCAGCGCCGGCACGATGGTGTTGACGGCGGTGAGGTAGGGATAGTTCCACGGCGCGATCACCATGACCACACCGAGCGGCTCACGCTTCACATAGCGACGGAAACCATCCTTGGGATTGGAGGCAATCACCGGCTTGAGCGCCTGCTCCGCGATTTCGACCATGTAATTGGTGCGTTCCCTGACACCGCCGAACTCGCCGCCATAGCGGACCGGCCGACCCATCTGCCAGGCGATTTCCGGCACGATCTCGTCCGTCATCGCCACCAGCGCCTCAAGGAAGGCGAGAATGTATTTTCCGCGCTCGGCAACGGTGGTCTGCGTCCAGGCGGCCTGCGCGGCGCGGGCCCGCTCGACGGCAGCATTGATGGCCTGATCGCTGGCGACCGGCCGCTCGGCATAGATCGAACCGTCGATGGGGGATTTGAGCTTGACCGTCTCGGTCATGGTTTCAGTCCTTCTTCATGCGGAATGCGAAAATCGGAATGGATTTCAACATGGCCTCAATATCGCTCGAAGCCCCGGTGCAGTTCCCAGTCGGTGATGCGGCGGTCGTATTCCAGTTGCTCCCATCGCGCGGTGTGCAAATAGTGGTCGATAACATCCTCGCCGAAGGCCTCGCGCAGCATGGTCGATTTCTCCAGCGTTTCGATGGCGCCGCGCAATGTCTTGGGAATTTCCGGCAGTTCCGCCGCCTGATAGGCGTCGCCGACGAAGGGTTTTTGCAGCTCCAGCCTCTCGTCGACGCCGGCAAGACCGGCCGCGATCAGTGCGGCAAAGGCCAGGTAGGGGTTGAGGTCGGCGCCACCGATGCGGCACTCCATGCGCACGCCTTTGGTGCCCATGCCGCAGAGCCGGAACCCTGCCGTGCGGTTGTCCTCGCTCCACATGATCTTGGTCGGCGCGAACGTGCCTGCCTGAAAGCGCTTGTAGGAGTTGACATAGGGCGCCAGGAACCATGTGAATTCCTTGGCATATTTGAGCTGGCCCGCCGCCCATTGGTGGCCGAGCCGGGTCATGCCGTACTCGCCATCCTTGTCGAAGAACAGGGGCGTCCCGCCATCCGCGCTCCACAACGAATTGTGGACATGGCTGGAATTTCCGGCGAGCCCATAATTGTACTTGGCCATGAAGCTCACCGCGCAGCCCATGCCGTCGGCGATCTCCTTGGCGCCGTTCTTCAGGACGACATGGCGGTCGGCCATTTCAAGCGCTTCGGCATAGCGGACGTTGATTTCCTCCTGCCCCGGCCCCCACTCGCCCTTGGAGTTCTCGATCGGGATACCCGCCGCCTCCATGTCGTTGCGCAACTTGCGCATATAGGGCTCTTCCTTGGTGGTAATGCCGATCAGGTAGTCACCGATATAAGGCGAAGCCGTGCTGAGGCCCTGCCAGTGCTTGGCGCGTGCGCTGTCATAGGTTTCGCTGAACAGGTAGAATTCCAGTTCGGAAGCGAAATATGCGAGGTAGCCACGCTCCTGCAGCCGCTTCACCTGTCGCCGCAGGATAGCACGCGGCGAATGCGGCAGATCGGCGTGGTCGTGATGGTCGAGCACATCGCACAAAACCAGCGCTGTCTTCTCCAGCCACGGCACATGGCGCAGCGTGGCAAGGTCCGGCTTCATGACGAAGTCGCCATAGCCCTTCGACCAGCTTGCTGCCTTGTAGCCGGGCACCGGCTCCATATCGATGTCGTCGGCCAGCAGATAGTTGCAGCCATGCGTCTCGTCATGCGCGGATTCGACGAAATACCTGGCCAGGAAACGCTTGCCGATGAGACGGCCCTGCATGTCGACGGCACAGGCGAGAACCGTGTCGATCTCGTCGCCCGCAACCGCCTTCTTCAACTGCTCGAATGAAAGATTTCCGGCCATTCTCTTCTCCGCCGCAAGCGCGGCCGCACACATGTTTCGACGATTCATGTTTCAATGGATGAACCCGGCCGCCTGATGCGGCCGGGTCGATGGCTTCGTCAGTCCGGCACCGTTCAGCCGTAGCGATAGGGCGCGCCGGCCATGCGCATCGTTTCCTGATACTTCTTGAGGATCTCGACCACCTTGGCGTTGCGCGGGCTCTTGGCCGCAACCTCGTCCCAGAAGGTCTGCGCCATGTCTTCGACTTCCTTCCACTCGTTTTCCGGAATGGTCGTCAGTTCCAGTTTGCCGCCGGTGGTGCGGTAGTGCGCCTCGCCCCACCAGTACCAATGCTGGCGATAGTAATGCGAGCTGTCCATCGCCAGATGGAACAGCGCCTTGAGATGTTCAGGAACCTCGTTCCATTTATCGGTATTGGCGAAGAACGATCCCGACCAGGCGCCCGAGATGTTGTTGGTGAGGTAGTATTTGGTCACGTTGGCCCAGCCCACCGTGTAGGTCTCGGTCGCGCCGCACCAGGCGATGCCGTCGAGTTCGCCTGTCTGCAGCGCCACCTCGATATCCTCCCACGGCAGCGTGACAGGCACGACGCCGAGGCGCTGGATGAACTGGCCGCCGGTGGGGAAGGTGAAGACGCGCAGCCCCTTCAGGTCCGCCACCGAGCGGATCGGCTTGGTGGTGGCGAAGTTGCAGGGATCCCAGGCGCCGGCCGAAAGCCAGGTCACGCCGGGAACTTCGCCATAGGCTTCCTCCCAGATTTCCTTCAGCCCGTACCAATTCCACAGCACAGGCACGTCGAGACTGTAGCGCGAGGCAAACGGGAAATATGCTCCGAACACGGCCACATCGACTGGCGAGGCCATGGAATCGTCATCGCTTTGCGCGGCATCGAGCGTGCCAGCCTGCACTGCGCGAAACAGCTCGCCCTGCGGCACGAGCTGGTCGGACGTGTACATCTCGATCACCATCTCGCCATTGGCGGCCTTGTTGAAGGCATCGATGGCCGGCTTGCACACATGCTCTGCCAGCGCGGGGCCGGCATAGGTCTGCAGCCGCCATTTGATCGGCGCCTGCGCCTTGACGTAGGGTGCGGCGAGCGTGGTCGCACCTACGGCACCGGCACCTGTCAGGATCGATTTACGCAGGAAATCACGCTTGCTGATGGTTTTGTCAGACATTTCATTCCTCCCGTTAACGAAACAGTCAATTCCCATCCGCGCGGTGGCTTGAAGCTCCTTGCGTTCCCCCGCGCTTTTCTTCCGGCAGTCTCAATGAATATTTCCCGGCTACACCTCACCGTTTGCCCATGTAGACGTCGGGCAGCCACATCGCGATGTCCGGAAAGATCATGATGATGATCATGGTCAGAACCATCATGAAGAAGAACGGAACGATCGAGCGGTAGATATCGACGATGGTGATTTCCGGCGGCGCCATGGCGCGCATCAGGAACAGATTGTAACCGAAGGGCGGGACGATGTAGGCGATCTGGCAAGTGATCGTGTAGAGAATTCCGAACCAGATCAGATCGAAGCCAAGCGTCTTGACCAACGGGATGTAGAGCGGCGCAACGATGACGAGCATGGCGGTGTCATCCAGGAACATCCCCAGGATGATGAAGGAAAGCAGCATCATCGCCAAAACGCCCCACGGGCTGAGATCAAATGTGTGGAGAAGCAGGTTCTCAATCGCCTTGATCGCGCCCAGCCCGTCATAGACCGCGCTGAAGCAGAGTGCGCCGAGGATGATCCACAGGAACATGGCCGAGACGGCGAGCGTGTTGCGCGTCGTTTCCTCGATCACGCCACGATTGAGCCTGCCAGTGAACCACGCCGCCAGCAGCGCCAGCAGCGCACCCACCATCGAGGTTTCCACCAGGCTGGTGGTGCCGGACAGAAAAAGGCCCATGATCGCGGCGAACAGGCCGAAGGGCAGCAGCCCGGCGCGCAGCAGCACCAGCTTTTCGCGCGTCGTGATCTCTTCGCGTTCCGCGGCGGGCAAGGCCGGGCCCATTTCCGGCTGGAAGCGGCAGCGCAGATAGATATAGAGCGTGAAGATGATCGCCATCAGGATGAAGGGGCCGATACCGGCCAGCCACAATTGCAGCACCGGCTGGCGCGCGATCATGGCATAAAGGATCAGCACCACGCTGGGTGGCCCCATTATGCCGAGCGACGATCCGCCTTGGATGACGCCAGTGATCATCACCTTATCATAACCGCGCCGCAGCAGTTCCGGCAGCGCCACCGTGGCGCCGATGGCCATGCCCGCCACCGACAGGCCGTTGACCATCGAGATGATGATCATGAGGCCCATGGTGCCGAGCGCAAGACCGCCGCGCACCGACCCGAACCAGACATGGAACATGCGGTAGAGATTGTTCGCGATACCGGATTCCGACAGCATGTAGCCCATGAAGACGAAGAACGGCACGGTGATCAGCGGATACCAGTTGAGCACCTGGAAGGCCGCGTTGAAGGGCATCTCGGCCGCGCCGTTGCCCCACAGCCACAGCGCCGCGGCCGCGCCGACCGCACCGATCACGCCGAATACCCACTGACCGGTGGCCATCAGGATCAGCATCGACGCAAACATGAAGATGGTGATGAATTCCGAGCTCATGCCAGCGACTTCCCACGTGCTTCGGCCACGTTCCGGAAGAAGGTGGCGATGGTTTGCAGCAGCATCAGGAAGATGCCGAATGTCATGATGGCCTTGATCGGCCAGAGCAGCGGGGCCCAGGCGGTGTAGTTCTTCTGGCTGTAGGTGATTGAGTATTCCGTCGAGGAAACGCCGGCCCGGAACAGGACCACGAGATAGAAGATCACGACCAGAACGGTAAAGGAATCCGTGATGGCACGGCGGCGCGGCGACATCATGCTGTAGAAAAGATCCATGCGCACATGCGCGCCGAGCTGCATGGAATAGGCGCCGCCCAGCAGATAATAGGCCGACAGCATGAACTGCGACATCTCCATGATCCAGTTGATCGGATAGCCGAAGATCACGCGCATCACAGTCGAATAGAGCAGGATCGCGCCCATCGGGAAAATCAGATACATGGCGAAGCGTCCGACCCAGCGACTCACCGCTTCGACATAGCGGACATACAGGCTGACCGCCGCGCCCAGCCGGCTCCTTTGCACGGCCTCTCTTTCCGTCGCTGCGCTCATCGTGCCTGCCTCGTGGTTGTGGCGGGAAGGGCGTCCGGTGACAGCTTCACGCCGGCAAGGATCATCGACAACAGCTCTGCCCATTTGTGCTGGGAAGCTTCATCGGCGATTTCGTCGTTCCGGATTTCAATCATGGCGCAGGCCAGCCCGCGCGCGCGGCCATGCCGCTCCAGCGTGTAATAGACCCGGTCCGCCGGCGAATAGGGTTGATTGACCCCGACCTCCAGCCCGACGACACCGCCCAGCGCCGAGATTATCGGCGCGGCCAGCCGCGCGTCCTCGTCATGGATGACACCGATGTGCCAGGGCCGCTCGATGCTTCTGTAGACGCGCGTGAAGGAATGGACCGAAACCAGCCGCGTCTCGCGCCCCTCCGCCAGCCTTTGCGCCACAACCTCGTCGATTGCTCCGTGGAACGGCTGCCACGAAAGCGCGATGCGTTCCTGCCGCGCGGCTTCCGACAGACCGGCGTTTCCGGGCACCGCCGTCGTCTCGCTGACGGGTGAGATCAGATCGGGCGCGTCGAGCGGACGGTTGCAGTCGATGATCAGCCGCGAAATGCAGGATTCCACCAGCGTTGCATCGAGCGCCTGAGCCATCAACCGCGCCACCGGCAGCGCGCCTGGATCCCAAGCGATGTGGCGTGTCAGTTCCGCTTGCGCGAGGCCGAGCGTGCCGAACTGGCCGGGTATGAAATTCGACGCATGATCGCAGACCAGCACATAAGGGCTGGAACCAGCCCGCCTGCTGATGCGAACGGGTGCGGGTGCCTCCTGCACTGCGGGTTGAGCAGTTCCCATTGCTCGAATTCCCCTCGCGAACGCCGTACCGTATGTTACGAATTTTATTTCTTTGCGTCCTTGTGGATGATTTCATACACATTCGGAAACTTTGTCAAATGTGTTTGTGCGCGGGCACGGCCGAAAGGTGGGAGGCATCATGGCATCGAGCATCGCAGAGCTGATCGCGGAACGGATCGACGCCATGCCGGCAGGCGAGCGCCGTGCCGCGCAGACGCTCGTCGCCAATTATCCGCTGATCGGCCTGAAGACAGTCGCGGACTTCTCGCAGCAGGCCGGTGTCAGCTCGCCGACCATATTGCGCTTCGTGGCGCGCCTCGGATTCGGCAACTATCCGGAGTTTCAGGCTGCCCTTCAGGAGGAACTGGCCGCGCAATTGCAATCGCCGCTTACCCGGACCGTTGCCGAGCCCTCCCCCGACCGGGGCAAGACCTCTCCGGTGCTGGAAGCGACACTGGAAAACATCCATGCCACCTTCCGCCATGTGTCGGAAAAGCAGATGGCCGACATCGTTGCGCGGCTCGCCGCCCCCCGCGCCAAGATTTTCCTGATCGGCGGGCGTTTCACCGATCCAATCGCCCAGTATATGGGCGCTCACCTCACCATCGTGCGCCCCAATGTCTTCCACCTCACCGGACAGGAAAGCACCTGGCGCGACCGGCTGATCGATATGGGCAAGCGCGACGTGCTTCTGATCTTCGACATACGCCGCTATCAGGACAGCCTCATCCGCCTTGCCGAAAAGGCCCATGCGCGTGGCGTGGAAATCGTGCTCTTCACCGATCAATGGCTGTCGCCAATCGCGCGTTTTGCCCGTCATGTGATCGCCGGGCGCACGGCTGTCCCCTCTTCCTGGGACTCCTCGGCCGCCCTTTTCGTCGTCGCCGAAACGCTGATTGGCGAGTTGACACGTGCACTGGAAGCCGAAAGCGCGCGACGCATCCATGAGATGGAGGAACTGCGGTAGCAGCGTCCACCCTCGGCCGCGCCTCACCAAAACCATTCCTTTTCAAATCGTTAACAGACGCGGCCGGCGATAATTACAGATATTTAAGGTGCGAAACGGTCAGCGAATCGTCATAAAGCAAGCTTACTGACTTTCGGGTGTCTTGCGCTTAGAATGGAGCTTGGGCTTTTACGTCGCGTCAAAGCCGGGCAGACGCGTAAGACAACCCTGTGTGAATGACCCGGAGTGCCGATGGCTGCCTGGAAACAAATCATTGTTGCCCTTGTCGTGCTCGCCGTCGCGGCGGCCGCCTGGGTGCGCTTCTTTCCCGGAGCGCCGGAGGTACTGGCACGCTGGGGCATAGAGACGGAGTGGGCCAACGCCGCGGTTCCGGCCAGGCAGGAGAACCGCACGGCAGCGCGCGCCGGATCGCAGACCGCCGTGGTGACCGCCATCGTCAATCCCGCCACGATCAATGACAGGCTGCAGGCTATCGGCACCGGCCGCGCCAATGCCACAGTGGCCGTCACGCCTTATGATTCCGGCCGCATGACCGAAGTGCTGGTGACTTCCGGCATGCTGGTGAAGGCCGGTACCGTCATTGCGCGCCTGGATTCGGAGGCCGAGCAGATCGCGCTCGAGCGCGCAAAAATTGCGGTAACCGACGCGCAGGCCAAGTACGAACGGACCCAGTCGCTGAGCAAGTCCAATGCCGCCAGCGCCGTGCAGCTTGCCGACGCCGACGTTGCACTACGCAACGCGAAACTCGCCGAGCGCGACGCCGAAGTGAAGCTTGAGCGCCGTTCCATCATCGCGCCGATCACCGGTGTCATCGGCATCCTGCCCATCGAGGCGGGCAATTACGTAACTTCGCAGACCACGATCGCCACCATCGACGACCGCTCCTCCATCGTCATCGATTTCTGGGTGCCGGAGCGTTTCGCCAGTGCCATCAAGATTGGCGCACCGCTGACCGCCTCGCTGGTGGCACAACCTGGCCAATCCTTCCGCGGCGACGTCAGCGCCATGGACAACCGCCTCGACGAGAAGAGCCGCACGCTACGCGTGCAGGCCCGCATCGACAATGTCGACGACAAGCTGCGCGCCGGCATGTCGTTCCAGGTCGTCATGACGTTCCCCGGCGACACCTATCCTTCCGTCAATCCGCTTGCGGTCCAATGGGGTACGGACGGCGCCTTCGTGTGGGCCATTCGTGACGGCAAGGCGCATCGCATGCCCGTCACCATCGTTCAGCGCAATTCGGAAATGGTGCTTGTGGACGGCGATATCGCCCCCGGCGAACAGGTCGTCACCGAAGGCATCCATGTGGTGCGCGAAGGGGCCGATGTTCTGGTCGCCAGTGCGCGCGACGCGACCCCTGCCGTACCCGCGTCCACCACCGGCAGCGGTTCCTGAGCGGAGCGCCTGGCATGAGCGAACTCAATCCCGAAGCCGAGGGCAAGGGCTCGACAGCGCTTTTCGTGCGCCGGCCGGTTCTCGCCTTCGTCCTTAACACGCTGATCGCGGTCGCCGGCATCGCAGCCTTCTTCGGCGTGGAGGTGCGCGAGCTTCCCGACGTCGACCGACCGGTTATCACCATCACCACCAATTATGATGGCGCGGCGGCCGAAACCATCGACCGCGAACTGACCGCCACACTGGAAGGCGCGGTGTCGCGCGTGACCGGCGTCAAGTCGATCTCGTCCAGTTCATTCTATGGGCGCAGCCGCGTCACCGTCGAATTCGGCGATGGCGTGGACCTGAACGCGGCCGCTTCCGACATGCGCGACGCTGTCGGCCGCGTCACCAACCAGTTGCCCGAGGACGCCGACCCGCCGCGCATCGTCAAGGCCGACGCCAATTCCGACGCGGTCATGCGGCTTGCCGTCACCTCCGACACCATGTCGGTGGAGGACATGACGGTGCTGGTGGAAGACCAGATCGTGGACGCCCTGTCGGCGGTGCCCGGCGTGGCCGACGTGCAGGTCTATGGTGATCGCGACAAGATCTTCCGCATCGACGTCAACCAGACCCGACTTGCCAGCATCGGCCTGACGATTGGTGACATCCGCAATTCGCTCGCCAATATCGGCCTGGATTCGCCCTCCGGCGCGATGAACACTAACGCCCAAAGCATCATCGTGCGAACGACCGCACAGGTGACCACGCCGGAGGCTTTCGAAAGCATCATCATCGCCCCCAACACCCGGCTGGGCGATGTGGCGAGCGTGACGATGGGTCCCGATATCGGCGCTTCCTCGCTGCGTTCGGATGGCAAGACCGGTATCGGGCTCGGCATCATCCGCGCGGCCCAGTCCAACACGCTCGACATTTCCGACGGGGTGCGCGCCGCCGCCGAAAATATCCAGAAGACGCTGCCTGCGGGCATGAACATCCGCGTCACCAGCGACGACGCGACCTTCGTGAAAGGTGCCGTTCATGAGGTGGAGATCGCGCTGATGCTGTCGGTGTCGATCGTTCTGCTGATCATCTACATGTTCCTCCTCGACTGGCGCGCTACGCTCATTCCTGGCCTGGCCATGCCGGTGGCGCTGATCGGCACCATCGCGGCGATCTATCTCGCCGGCTTCTCGATCAACATCCTCACCCTGCTGGCGCTTGTGCTGGCGACCGGCCTTGTCGTCGACGACGCCATCGTGGTCTTGGAAAACATCGTGCGCCGGCGCAACGAGGGCATGGGTCCGCGCGCGGCCGCCGTGCTCGGCACGCAGGAAGTGTTCTTCGCCGTGGTCGCCACCACCGCGACGCTCGTGGCGGTATTCGTCCCGCTATCCTTCCTGCCCGGCCAGACCGGCGGACTGTTTCGTGAGTTCGGTTTCGTGCTCGCCATCGCCGTGTCGCTGTCGGCGCTCGTGGCGCTGTCGCTGTGCCCGATGCTGGCTTCGCGCATGCTGGCCGGCCATACCGAGCATGAGCATACCGGCATAATGGGCCGCGTCGGCGGCGCGTTGGCTGGTGTCTATCGCCGCTGCCTGCGCGCCTGCCTCAACGCGCCACTGGTCGTGGTGCTGTTTTCGGTTGTGTTCGCGGCCACCGCCTATGGCGCCTTCGGCCTGATCCGGCAGGAACTGACGCCTTCGGAAGACCGCTCGGTGGTGCTGCTCAGACTGCAGGCGCCGCAGGGCGTGAGCCTCGACTACACCACGGCGCAGATCAGCAAGGTCGAGCAACTGCTGCAGCCATTGCGCGATTCCGGCGAGATCGAGGGTACCTTCGCCAGCGCCGGCCAGAATGGCTCCTTCAACACCGGCTTCATGGTCATCTCGCTGGCGCCGTGGGAAAAGCGCGAGCGCAGCCAGCGAGAGATCGTAGACCAGATCAGTGGGCTGCTGACCAAGGTTCCGGGCGTGCGCGCCTTCCCGATCGCACCCAACAGCCTCGGCATCCGCGGCGCGGGCAACGGGCTGCAGTTTGCTATCGTCGGCAACAACTATGCCCAGCTTGGCGACACCGCCAACAAGATCCTCGCCGAGATGGAAAAGGACCCGCGCTTCCAGCAGCCGCGCCTTTCCAGCGACGCCACACAGCCGCAGCTTTCCGTGGAAGTCGACCGCGAGCGCGCCTCCGACCTCGGCGTCAACATCACCGGACTGTCGGAAGCCATCCAGGCCGTGCTCGACGGCAACAAGGTCGGCAAGGTGTTCATCGACGACCGCAGTTTCGATGTGAAGCTGGTATCGACCACCAATCCGATCAACGATCCTACCGACCTCGAAAACATCTATATGCGCACCGGCGACGGCCGCTATGTGTCGATGTCGACCATTGCAACGCTGACGGAGCGTGCGGTTCCGCCATCGCTGTCGCGCGAGCAACAGATGCGTTCCGTCGCGATCACATCCAACCTGCGCTCGGACTTTGCCCTGGGTGACGCGCTGACGCGCGCGCAGGAAATCGCCGCGCCGTTCATGCAGCCCGGCAACCGCATTATCCCGCTGGCCGAGGCCGCAACGCTGGGCGAAAACAACAGCGGCATGCTGCTCGTGTTCGGCTTCGCACTCATCATCATCCTGCTGGTGCTTGCCGCACAGTTCGAAAGTTTCGTCAGCGCCGCCATCATCATGGCCACGGTCCCGCTAGGGCTGGCCTGCGCGGTGTTCGCGCTGCTCATTACCGGCACCAGCCTCAACGCCTACAGCCAGATCGGGCTGGTGATGCTGGTGGGCATCATGGCCAAGAACGGCATTCTCATCGTGGAATTCGCCAACCAGCTCCGCGACCGGGGCCTCGGCGTGCGCGAGGCGATCGAGCAGGCAGCCAATATCCGCCTGCGCCCTGTGCTGATGACCATGATCTGTACTGTGCTCGGCGGTCTGCCGCTGGTGCTCGCTTCGGGCGCGGGCGCGGAAGCACGCATCGCCCTGGGGTGGGTCATCGTCGGCGGCCTCGGCCTTGCAACCGCTTCGACTCTGTTCCTGACCCCGGTCGCCTATCTGCTACTCGGCCGCTTCATCACCCCGAAAGTCGAGGAACAATCCCGCCTGAAGCGCGAGTTGCAGGAAGCCGCCTACAGCAATGCGGAGCCGGCCGAGTAGCCGGCCTCCGGTCTTTCCGCCGCCCGGCTCGCAGCCAGGCTGCTTGCCGATGACATTGCCGGTGCGAAGCTGTATGGACGGTCTGCGGCCACGGCCGGCCTGTGACGCACACCGATCCCTGCAGAATACGTTCAGAAGGCGACCTTCCGTTGAAAGCGATTACCACTGACCAGCTCCTCTCCGGCGTCGGCACCGAAGTCGGCGTCTCGCCCTGGCGCACGGTCACCCAGACGATGATCGACCAGTTCGCCGACGCGACCGACGATCACCAGTTCATTCATTGCGACCCCGAGCGTGCGGCAGCCGAAACGCCTTTCGGCGGCACCATCGCGCATGGTTTCCTCACGCTGTCGCTCCTGTCGGCCATGACTTATGAAACGATCCCGAGGATCGAAGGCGGCGACATGGGCATCAATCACGGCTTCGAAAGCGTGAAATTCGTGACTCCGGTGAAAACCGGCTCGCGCATCCGCACCCGTTTCGTCCTGGCCGACGTGAAAATCCGCCCCTCCGGCTGGATCCAGATCACGCATGACGTGACGATCGAGATCGAAAATTCGGTAAAGCCGGCACTCACCGCCCGCTGGCTGACACTGACCTTCGTCGACCCCGAGCGAAACGCGACAGCCGGCTGAGAGCGACGGGTTGGCGGCGCGGATCTACTTCGCGCCGCGAGAGCTTATGGGGAAGCGTGCCGCCAGCCTCAGCCCGAGCAATGCCAGGGCGAACAGCATCCACACCGGATCGACGCGGCGAAAGAAAAAGCTCTCCAGAAACGCATTGAACATGGTGAACACAATGATCATCATGAAGAAATCCGCCAGCAGCACATCCTCGCGACAGGACCGCACCCGCATATAGTCTCGTGCGGGCACCAGCGCGAATGTGATGACGGCAATCATCAGTGCCGGCAGTCCCATGGTAAGCGCAAGGTCCAGATAGCTGTCATGGCTATGCACGACTCCGCGTATGTCCCAATCCTGATCGAAATACACATCGGAATTGAGCACCAGTCCGGTGCCCCAGAAATTCTCGAAGCCATAGCCTGTCCATGGCCGCTTCGCGATCATCTCTCCGGCGAATGCCCATATCGAGGTGCGGCCGGTATAGGTCGGGTCGGGCAATAACTGAGCCAGTTGCCTGACCGGCTCTATGAATACAGTGCCCAGGGTTGCCACCGCTATCAGGCACAACGACGCCAGAAACAGCAGGGGGGTAAGGAAACGCAGGCCGAAAAGCCCCGGAAACATAACAAGGAAAGTAGCGACGGCAACCGTGGCGGCGGCTGTCTTGGACCCCGAATTCAGCACGAAAACGATCGCCAGAACATATATCACCCCGCCAGAGGTGCGCCAGCCGCGACGCCAGAGGTAAATTCCTGCGAAAGACAGGTTGGCCATCACCGGGCCGGCAATGTTCTTGTGCGTGAACACGCCCCGCCAAAGGCCGGCGTGCTGCCACTCCACCTCGCCTGCCTGATGGATCGCCTTGGCGGGCAACGCAACCAGTCCGAGATAGGAAAGGCCGAGCACGGCCAAACCTGCGAATACCAGCACGCGCGAAAAGGCGTCCGCGTCGCGCGGCAGGGCCAGCACCGCGCCGACGGTCATGATCCCGATGATGGAGAACGCCGCGCTGCGCATCGTGTCCGATGGCACGGGCGTGTTGAGCACTGACAGGCCGAGAAAGCCGAAAAGCAGCAGCCACCAGGGGCTGAGCAGGGCCAGCGTGATACGCCGATCCGTCAGCATCAGCAGCGAACACAGAGCCGCCGCGCCGACCATCCCGAAGCCGAGCTGGTTGACGATGTCGCCACCTCCGCCCGGCAATTCGGGCTGAACCGGCTGGAACGGCCGGAAAGAAATGAGCAGGACCGTCAGAAGCAGCGCAGCAATGATGGTCGATATCTGGCCGAGGGCTTCTTGAGAGAGGACAGGCAGTTTCGCATCATGTGCGGGACGGAGGACCGTGCTCATCGGCAGGTCCCCTTTCCCCAATGCGGACCGTTCGCATGAGCGCGCAGGTGCAACGATGCAGCCGCTTTCGCGCCAGCGGCATATGCCGCATGGCCGCGAACCGTTCCACATTCGTCTGGCTTGCCTTTGCTAAGCAAAACTGTCTCCCGGAAGCGCATGAGAGACCGTGGTTCCTGCGCCGGGGACCGGTCCCATAAGGCGTGTTATGACGCCGAAATCATAACGATGCCCTAAGCCAGACACTACGTGACGGGCGCAATTCGCGGCGGATCACCAAAAGCGACATTTTTGACCGGAAGCCTACCGGAAAGATTAGCCATGGGGATCGCTTCGTGTTAGCTGCGACGCATGAACATGCATGTCTGGACGATCTATCTTCTCGCCGCCATCGGACTGTCGCTGACGCCCGGTCCGAATGGGCTGTTGTCGCTGACGCACGGGGCCTGTTTCGGCTTCCGCGCGACCGTCTTCACCATATTGGGCGGCGCGCTCGGCTTCTTCGTGCTCATCGCAGCCTCGCTTGCGGGACTGGGAGCACTCCTTGCGGCTTCGGAACAGGCATTCACGGTCATGAAATGGATCGGCGCGGCCTACCTCGTCTATCTTGGCATCCGGGTCTGGCGAGCGCCGGCCCCGACGCTTGCCGCCGCATCCCGTGAACGGGAAATGCCGGAAGCGGGCCCGATTCAACTCTTCAGCCAGGGATTCCTGGTGGCGGTCACCAATCCGAAAGGGCTGATCTTCTTTGCGGCCTTCCTGCCGCAATTCATGGTTCCCGGCATGTCCTACCTGGAGCAGCTCGTCCTGTTCGGCGGAACCTTCATTCTCGTAGAAATCCTCTATGAACTGATGCTGGCGCGAACGGCTCAGCAGATTGCGCCCTGGCTTGCCAGACATGGGCGCTGGTTCAACAGGGCAACCGGCGGCGTATTCGTCGGCGTGGGCGCAGTGCTGACCACGATGAGCCGCTGATCCGGCGTCAGCGGGCGAAACCGTTGCGGGACAGGATCTCGCCGAAGCGTTTGCCGGCGCGGGCCGGTACGTCCGCAACCGGAAATTCCTCGGGAAGCGGCGCATCGCCGACGCGAACGACCATCACCATGCCCATGCCAATATGCGGCGAGCATTTGATGCCGTAAAATCCCTCCCGATCGAGTGTAACCTCGATCTCCTCATTGATGCCGCCCTTGAAGCCGGAATGGCCGGCCGGCACCATCCCCTCGATCGTGGCAGCGTTATGGCCGCTCGCCGTCGCCAGGAATTTCACGGTATCGCCCGGCGCGATCTGGAGGAAATCCGGTTCATACACCATCGGGCCGGACGCACCGCGATTGAGCATCCTGACCTCATGCATTTCCGCCTGCGCCCCCGAGGCGGCGGCAAGTATAATGGTCATTCCAAGAAGAAAGCTGCGCATATTATTCCTTTCACGCGAGAGGGCGGAACCTGAACAGGCGTGTGCCATCGCAGGGGTCGGTGACGATGCTGACGCGCACGCCGAAGACGGCATGGACGCGCTCGATCGTCAGCACTTCCTCCGGCGTGCCGAGCGCCACCAGGCGGCCACTGGAAAGCACGCCGACGCGGTCGCATGCGAGTGCCTGGTTGAGATCGTGCAGCGCAATCACCGCCGTCACCGGGAGCCTGGCCACGAGCCCGAGGATCGAAAGCTGGTGCTGGATGTCGAGATGGTTTGTCGGCTCGTCCAGAAGCAGAATTTGCGGGCATTGCGCCAGCGCCCGAGCCAGATGCACACGCTGCCTTTCTCCACCCGAGAGCGTGGACCAGGAACGCCGCTCGAAACCTTCCATGTCGGCATCCGCAAGCGCCCGCGCGACGATGCGGTCGTCCTCCGCCGACCAGGGTTGCAGCGGCGTCAGCCATGGCGTGCGGCCCAACTCGACCGCATCGCGCACGGTGATGGCTTCCGTGGTCTCGGCCTGCTGTTCCAGGAACGCGATCATCCGGGCAGCCTGCCGTCTCGGCATTTCGGCAAGGCGGCGGCCCTTAACCCGCACTTCACCCGAGGACGGCTCGCGAATGCCTGCAAGAAGTTGCATGAGGGTGGATTTGCCCGAGCCGTTCGGGCCGACCAGCCCCAACGTCTCACCTTCGCTGACGCTTAAATCCACTCCGGCCAGGATCGGCCTGCCACGCGCGGACCAGCAGAGATTTCTTGCCTCGAGGATCATCGTGCGCGCCGCCCACGGACAAGGATCAGCGCGAATGCCGGGGCGCCGACCAGCGCGGTGATGACGCCGATGGGCAGGACCTGCCCCGGAATGATCGTGCGAGAAAGGACATCGGCCGCAATGAGAAATGCCGCCCCGATGAGCGCCGTCGCCGGACCGAGCCTGCCGTGTCGCACGCCGACGATGAAACGCGCCGCATGCGGAATGACCAGACCGACGAAGCCGATCGAACCGACGATGGAGACCATCACGGCCGTCACCAGCGCCGTAAGGCCGATGAGCACGACCTGAACGCTGCGCACAGGTACGCCCAGCGACGCTGCCGCTTCCGCTCCGAATGCAAAAGCGTCCAGCGCACGGGCAAACCAGACGCAGGCCGCAAGGCCGAGCAACGCGACCGGCACCGCCAGCCACACATCCGGCCAGCGCGCGCCGCTCAGATTGCCGAGCAGCCAGAACATGATGCCACGCGCCTGCTCGGCATTGGCCGATTTGGTGATGATGAAGGATGTGAGCGCGTTGAAGAGCTGCGAGCCGGCAATGCCCGCCAGCACGATCTGTCCGGTGCCGTGAAGCGTCACGCCGCCGCCGGCCGCCCGCGCCAGTATCGCCACCAGCAGGAAAGCCGCAACAGCGCCGCCGAAAGCCCCGAGCGACATCGACACCGCGCCTGCGCCCAACCCGGCGACGGTTACTGCCACCGCCCCCGTGGAAGCGCCGGCGGAAATGCCCAGAAGATAGGGATCAGCCAGCGCATTGCGCAGCAGCGATTGCAGCACCATGCCCGAGATCGCCAGCCCCGACCCGCAGCAGGCGGCGACGATGGCGCGTGGCAGACGGTAGTTCCAGATGATGCCCATATCGATCGGATCGAGCACATATGCCGCGCCCAGAATCTTGTTGGCCAGGGTCTGCAGCACCACCAGAACCGGAATGGGCGTTTCGCCTATGCAGGTTCCCGCCAAGATCGCGGCGGCAAGCGCTGCAAAGCCCAATGCCCCCCGGCCGAGCCGGGAGACATATGCCTGTTGGGACAAGGCCAGACTCACTTGGCCAGCCCGAAGTCCCTGAGCGCCTGTGACAGCACTTCGATACCGGAAATCGTGCGGATCGTCGCGTCCATCGCATGGGCGTCCATGACGACGATGCGGTTGTTCTTCACTGCTTCCATCTGGCTGGCGACAGGATCGGTCTTCAGGAATTCAAGCTTCTTTTCATGGTCGTCGGCCGGGAAGCGGCGGCGATCCATCCGGGCGATGACGATCATGGTCGGATTTGCCTTGGCAATCGTCTCCCAGCCGACCACCGGCCATTCCTCGTCGGACTCCACGACATTCCTGACCCCGAGCTTGTCCATCATATAGGCCGGTGCTCCCTTGCGCCCGGCAACATAGGGGTCGATGTCCATTTCGGCGCTGGAGAACCAGAACACGGCCGAAGCGTCCTTGAGGTCGAGAGCTTTGGCCTGCTCTATGGACGCCGCCTCGCGAGCTTTCAGCGCAGCGACCAGTTCTTCGCCCTTGTCCTGCACGTCGAAGATCGCCGCCAGTTCCTCGATGCCCTGATAGATGGTCGCCGTCGAGAACATCTCGCTGCGGGTACCATCAACCCCGACCGTATTGTCCTTGGCCACGCAATCGGCCGGAAGTACATAAGTGGGAACGCCGATATCGTGGAACTGTTCGCGGGTGGCCACGATGCCTTCCGGCCCGACATGCCAGACATATTGCACGGCCACGAGGCCCGGCTTCTTCGCCACCACGCTCTCGAAGCTCGGATCGTTGTCGGCCAGCCGCTCGACGCGATCATTAATATCCTTGAACTCGGGCAGCACTTCATTGAACCAGACCGAGGTGCCGGTGACCTTGTCGCCGAGGCCGAGCGAATAAAGAACCTCGGTGGCTGCCTGGCCGACTGTCACCGTGGTTGCCGGTGTCTGCTGGAAGGTGATGGTCTCGCCGCAATTCTGGACATTCAGGGGATAGGTGGTGGGCGCGGCGGCGGCGGCGACCGTCAGGAAGGCGAGGCTGGCGGCAGTGAATGCCATATGCTTGATTGTCATGACGCAAGGGTCTCCGATCTGTTGCTTGCAGGGCGCGAGCAGTTCGGATCGGGACGGCAATGATCGACCACACGTCCACATGGACGCGCTGACGCTGCATTCCAGGCTATGGCTGACATCATCAGGACCTCCCCGGACACCCCGCCCGGCGCGTTCAGTTTACGGGTGTCGGTAGGTCTCCTGACTGACGGGTCATTGTCCCTCTCGACCTTCCCGGACGCGGTGCGCCCAGTGGCATTGTTCGAGAAGGGACTGGCCGCCTACAGTTGCGGGGGCAGTTTCGTTTCGCCACCCCGAAGGGCAGCGCCGAATTCCCTGTTACTTCCTTGCGGAAACCGACGCAGCCTCCCTAGCCGATCCCGGCTCCGGCATCAAGCGGCCTCGATGCCAAGTTTTTTCCGGCGTTCGATATAGGCGGCGGTCTGGAGTGCGACGAGAACCACGATGGCGCCGAAAATCACCCGTGCCCCGGGAATCTCGCCGAAGAAAATGTATCCTGCAATGGCCGTCACCACGATCGACAGATAGCCGATGGGCGCCAGCACGCTGGCATCGGCCAGCCGGTAGGCGCGCAGGAAGCAATATTGCCCGGCCTGCGCCAGTAGCCCGATGCCGAGCAGCGGAACCCAGTCGGCCGCCTCCACCGGATGCCAGGTGTAGATAGCCGGAATGGCGGTGAGAACCACGAGGCCGACCGTATAGAACACCATCATCACAGTGGTGTTCTCCTCGCGCAGCATGCGCGTCTGGATGATCGCCAGCGAGCCAAAGATGACGGTGCCGGCAACAGCCAGCAGCCCGACATTCCAGTCCACACCACCGGGCGCCAGCATGACCAGAACGCCGCAGAAGGCGACGCCCGCGCCCGCCCAGCGTAGTCGGCTGATTCGCTCACCGAGGAAGACGGCGGCCATCGCCATCGTCACCAATGGCCGCGAAAAACTCAGCGCGTTCACGGTCGCCAGCGGCAGCAGCGTATAGGCCAGGAACTGGCTGGTCAGCGCGATCGCATTGCAGCTTATGCGCGATATGTTGCGCCAGGGGTGGCGCGTGTTGCGGATGTGATGACGGTGCCGCCAGATCAGCGGCAGGATGAACAGGAGGCCGATCAGCGCGCGGATGAAGACGAGCTGGAACGCCGGATAGACCACGCCCTGCGCCTTGACGAGCGCCGTCATGCCGCCCGACACGAGCACCATGTCGGCCAGCACCCAGGCGATGCCCTCACGGTTCGCCCTGCGCGTTGCCTGTTCCGCCTGCCCGGTCATTTTTCCGTCACGCAGGCTGGACGAGATTGGCCATCAGGCGGAACGCGCCCGGCACCAGCCGGTCCATCTGATGGTGCAGCACCAGGCTGGTGTGCGTATGGCGGCCGGCGCCTATCGCCGCCGAAACAAGCGCGCCAGTAAGCGGCTGCTCATTGGCGTCGTGCATGGACAATAGCGGCGTGTAGGCTTCATCCCAGCGCGACACGAAATAGAGGCCGCGCTCCTTGTCCCAGCCGGTCCAGTCCTCGGCGGTGATCCTGTTGGGCCCGTTAAGCAGCATGTGCTCCGGCTCGAGAACGGTGACTTCAGCGTCCCGGTCGGTGACGCGCCAGCGCAGCGAGGGCGAACCGATCTCCAGGCGTCGAGGCGGCGTCGCCAGCGGGTTCCAGCCGTCGCTCGGGCGGTGGTAGAGCGTCACCAGATGCCCGCCATCCTCGACGAACTGGTGCAGCCTTTGCGTGGCTGCGGCAAGGTCCTTGCGCAGGCCGAAGGCAAAGATGCCGACGACGATGGTGGTGTATTGCGACAGGTCGCCCGCAAGCTCCCGCGCGTCGAGCTCGGTGACGTCGAGCCCCATTCTGGAAAGCCACAGGCCCACCCTGTCGGCCCCGCCGCCGACATAACCGATGCGTGTGCCATGCGGCAGCTTGAGGTCGAGCGTCAGCACACGCAGCGCCTCGGGCTGCCGATGGATGACGCGGCCGACATGCGGATAGGCGATGGGTGTGAGCCGGAATGCATCCCTGCCGTCCACATGCGGCGTAACGCTCATCAGACCGGCTTTAAGGGTTTCAGGCGCGCGCAGTAGCGGGCTTTCGGGAGTGCCGGCCAGCGTCCAGCCGCCATCGGTGACAAGGGAAAGGGCTGCGTCGGAACCACTCACGC
>Ga0182738_1000967_pt1 | contig 37668 bp, 29 predicted proteins | sample eDN5th30CBELigMG_FD_128876 | JGI IMG/M metagenome (GOLD analysis project Ga0182738, IMG submission 128876) | Enriched Miracle-Growth compost microbial communities from Emeryville, California, USA - eDNA 5th pass 30_C BE-Lig MG (version 2)... ...
CGAAGGGCCTGAACGAGTCGGTAGGCCGAGGCATCATGGACGCGACGACCTACCCGCTGCGCGCGGCCGCCAGCGCCTACGACAACACGGTGGTGCGTGGGATGCGTGCGGCAGGCATCAATGCGGCGCCCCTGGCGCCGGCGCTGGTGCCCGAGGGCGCCAACCCCACATCGCTGACGCCGTTCTCGGACCAGGCGCGGAGGCTGGCGTCCCCCGCGCAGCCTGCACCGGCTGCCACTCAGGCGCAGGTGCGGGCGGTGGACAACGACCTCGCTCAGGCCGCGCCGTCCGCCCGCGGCTTCGCGCCTGCAACAACCCTCAGCACGTCGGCAGGCGCTCCCGGCGCCGTGTCGGTGCCGAGCGATGCACAGCAGATCGCCCCTGGCGTTTACCAGCACGGCCGGGGCAAGTACAGCGATCAGCCCAGCGGCATGGGCTTTTCCCCGGGATTCACCGGCCGGCCCACCGCGCAGAACATGGCAGCTGCCGATGCCCTGGAAGCCCGCGGCATGGCAGAGCGCGCCGGCCAGCGCGCGACCGTGGATGCTGGCGCGGCGCGGGGCTTCGCCCCGGGCGCGGGCCTGACGGTGATCGGCGACGACGCCCAGGCCGACCGCGTGCGGCGCCGCGCCTTCGGCGCCGCCAGCACGCCCTACACGGGCTCTCCGAATGGGCAACTCACGGCCAACCAGGTGCGCGTACTGGCCGGCATGGACGAAGCGAACGGGCGCAATGCCGTCGCGCGCGAGACGACCGCGGCGAACAACGCCGCATCGCTGCAGCGCGAGGCCATGCAGCAGGAAGGCGCAAACGCGCGCACCGCAGTGCAGGAAGGCGGCGCGAGCGCGCGTGCCGCAGCGAGCAATGCGGTGCAGCGCGGCGAGCTGGACCTGCGCCGCGAGGCCCAGGCACCGAACACCCGCGCCGCACAGCGCCAGGAGGCCCTGTACCAGCGCTACGAGGCTGCCAAGACGCCCGAGGAGCGCAGTGCCATCGCGCAGCAACTGCGGGACCTGAACGGAAAGGAGCCCGCCAACCGCTTCACCGTCGTGCCCGGGGGCCAAGAGATCGATCCCACCACCCAGCAGTCGGTCACGCGGCCGGCGCGGGTGTTCAACAATCAGACGGGGCAATTTGTGGATCAGGCTCCGGGGCAGGGTGCCGCGTCTGGACCGGCATCGATCACGAACGACGCCGTGGGCAAGCAACGGCTGGCGGCATTGCCACAAGGGGCTGAATTCATCGGGCCCGACGGAAAACTCTACCGCAAGTCGTAGACGCAAAAAAGCCGTCTTCCGACGGCCTCTGCGTGAAGAAATAGGCGATCAGGTGCCGTGTGGACAGCCCGCAGGGGCGTACTTTGCCTCGGCCGACGTCTTGCAGGACCAATTCCCATCGGCGGTTCGCGTCCATGTCAGCGTCGTGCCTGAAAGGGCGGCGCTTGCCGAATTGCCTAAACCCGCAGTGAGCGTTGCGGCTCCAAGTTCCCCGTCGAATGTCAGTGTCGGAGCGCCCTTGGTCGCGTCGACTGGGGCTGTCCCACTTACCGTGTTGCCGCCCGCCGCCAGCAAGGTGGAGCCCGTCGCGGTGCCGGCGCATGAAGCTACGGACGCTGTCAGTCTCGCTTCGGCCACACACAGATCGACAGCCGTTTTTTGGGCGCCTACCTCGCCCATGACCCGAGCCAACTGGCTCTTGGCGACGTAGGTCTGGTATTGAGGGAGTGCGACGGCGGCGAGGATGCCGATGATGGCGACTACAACCATCAACTCGATGAGCGTGAATCCGGCCTGGAGCGTTAGTCTCATGGCGCCTTCTTGCAGTTAAAAAGCCGCCCGAAGGCGGCTCATTTTGGGCGACGCTGTCTATTTAGGAGATGGTGCCGACCGGGCAGCTGTTCGGGGCGTACTTGGCATCGACGTCGGTTGCGCAGGTCCAGGTGCCGTCCGCATCGCGGGACCAACGAACCTTCTTGCCAGAGAGTGCGGCCGCTGCAGAGTTGCCAAAGGAAGAGGTCAGCGTAGCGACTCCGGTGGTGCCGGTGAACGCCAGAACCGGCGCGCCGCCAGTGGTGGGGGCGGCGCCGTTCACGGTGTTGCCCCCCGTCAGCAGGTTGGAGCCGGTGGCCGTGCCCTTGCAATCGGCGTCGGTGGCGCCGGCGGTGACCTTACCATTCAACACGCAGTCTTCTACGGCGGTCTTTTGCGCGCCCGTTTCGGAGACCACACGGCCGACCTGCGACTTGGCGACGTAGGTCTGGTACTGGGGAATGGCGATTGCGGCCAGAATGCCGATGATCGCCACGACGATCATCAGTTCGATCAGGGTGAAGCCGGCTTGGGCACGGCGGGCAATGGAACGACGGTTCATGAAGAATGCTCCTCTAGGGTTGGTAAGCGTCCCGGGCCTCCCCGGTACGGAGCAGATACAGCAGACGCCGTGCCAGCCCTGATACACACTGAAACATGAGCAAAACGTCTCAATTTCCGCGATGCCCGCAGAGTGTCGGTGAAGATGTCGCATCTTCAGACGCGACACTGACATTCCGGAAGATATGACAAACTGTAAGCATCATGACGGCCATTCCGAAACTCAGTCTTGACATATCTGCGGCCGTGACAGGCCTGAGCAAGAGGACGCTCCAACGCCGCATTGCTGATGGCCAAATGCGGAAGCTTTCCGAAGACGGGCGAGGGCGAACCATGCTGGATGCTTCTGACATCCTGGCGTTGCTGGACTTCTCTTTGTCTCCAGAGGAGTTTCAATTGCTGCTCCGCGCGGACGCTGGCAGTGTGGATGCGCAGTCGGACATGGCATGCGTCTTCCATGAGGCGAACCACCCGGAGGCGGCCGTCTATCTCTGGAAGTTGGCCGCCGAAGCGGGCAACGCCGATGCGACACAAAACCTGGGGCGCTGTTATGCATCCGGGGACGGCGTTGTCGCCGACGAGCACTTGGCTGTGATGTGGCTTAGCAAGGCAGCCGCGGCCGGCCATGCGATCGCACGAGACCAGCTCGACGGCCTGCTTAGGCATCGGGTGTCATAGCCAAAAACCGCGGGGCCGCTCAAGCGGGCGAGTCGCCCCCCGTAGGGTTCGCCATCGCGGGCGGCGGTGCTGACCATCCGGGGATGAGCGAACAGAACTGGTGGCAGCAGGGCGCCAAGCCCGTCGAATCGGACGCCTCCGGCGGCGACTGGTGGAAAGCCGGCGCCAAAGAGGTGGAAGACCCAAATGCCGACGGCGCAGCCACCCGCGGCTTCAAGACCGCCATGCGCCAGATCCCGCAGACCATCGGCGGGACGATCGGCCTGGTGGGCGATGCCATCGGCTCCGAGGGCGTGCGCGACTACGGCATGGGGGTCTACAAGAAGCAGACCGACGAAATTCAGAAGCTCTCGCGGGACAGCGACTCGTTCTCCAAGGTGCTCGAAGGGGAGGCCGATCCGGTCGAGTTCGCCAAGTACGCGGCGGGCTACACCGGCGGCCAAGCGCTCACCGCGCTCGGCACCGGCGGCGTGGGTGGGCTGGTCGGCCGCAAGGTTGCCGAGAAGGGCCTGGAGCGCGCCGTGGCGCGCGGCGCGGCCGAACTGGCGACCGAGGAGGCCGCGAAGCAGGCGGCCAAGCGCGGCGCCATGGCGGGCGCCGGCGCCGCGGCCTACGGCAGCAACCTCACGCAGGAAGCCGGCAGCATCTACCCGGAAGCGGTAGAGCAGGCGCAGAAGGACGGCCGCCTGCAGGTGGATGGTGGCCTGTCGGGTGCCGACCTGGCGCGCGTCGCGGGCTCGGCGGCGGTGGCTGCCGGCGTGGACACCGCCATGGAGGCGAAGATGCTGAAGGGCGCCCTGGGCGGCGCCTCGACCGCGCCTACGCTTGCCGGGCGGGCGGTGCGCGAGATCCCGAAGGCGATGGGCCGTGAAGCGGTCACCGAAGGCATCCAGACAGGAATCGAGCGCTTCGGCGCGCAGCAGAGCCTGGGTGACCAGGAGGCTATCCGCGACTACGTGGACAGCGCGGCGCTGGGCGCGGTCGGTGGCGGCCTGGGCGGAGCTGCCGGGTCCATTCGGCAGAGCGAGGCCGCCGCGCCCGCGGCGGACGCCGGCGCGGCGCCGGTAGAGACCGAGGCGGCGCCGGGCGATGGTCTGGCCCTCGCCCCGCTCGAGCAGACCGCTCCCGCCGCCGCGCCAGCTGGCGAACCGCTGCCGGCGGTGGATGGCGCCGCCGCGGTGCAGCGCACCTTCGATCCGCGCGACCCCAACAGCCGCCCCCCGATGCAGACCCTGCCGACGGCGCCGACCGACGGCCTGCTCTTCGAGGTCGCCGAGCAGCCGACGGAACGCGAGATCGACACCGGCGACTTGCGCCTCCAGGAGGAGGGACCATTCCCCGCCCTGCCGGCGCCGACCATCCAGGTCGACTCGCAGGGCAATGCCCTGACGGCTTCCGACCGCAACACCGCGCGCGCCGCGCCGGTGCTGCCCAGCCAGCAGATGGGCCTGGACCCCAGCGCCGGGCCGCTGTCCGCCGCCGCGGTGCAGGCGGTCGATGGTGGCGCCCACCAGGAGATGCTGGCGCGCCAGGCCGAAGCAGTGGCGCAGGCGCAGGCCGCCGAGGCGGCCAAGAGCAAGAAGCCGCCGGCACAGGCTCAAGCACCGGCGGGCCCTGCGGCAGCGCCGGCCGTCAACTCCGAGACGGGCGAACTGTTCACTTCGCCCCAGGACCGCGTCAGCGAACTGCAGGCCCGGCTCCAGTTCGTGCGCCAGCAGGCCGCCGCCAACGGCTGGGACCAGCGCCTGGTCGCGGAGCGCGATCGCACGCTGGAGGAATTGCAGGCGCTGGCCGTAGCGCCGCCGGCTCCTGCCGCCACGCCGGCGGCCCGCCCGACCAGCGTGCGGGAGGGCATCGCCCAGGCGCGCGCGCGTCGCGCCGGGCGGCCGACCATCACCGATTCCGCCGCTCAACCCACAGGAGAAGTCAGTGGCCCTCAAGCCGATGAAGCCCAGCAAATCGAAGCGCAACAGCCGCAAGCAGGAGGTGCAGCGCCTGCTGGCCGAGCAGCGCAACCCGCCGGAGCAGCCGCCGCGCCGGCTGGAGCCGGTGGCCTGGAAGCGCCTGGGCTGAGTCCCGAGGCCTCGGAACTGCAGCGCCAGCTGCGCGAGGTGGAGGGCAAGATCCTCGCTGCCGCGCCGGACGCACTGGGCGCGGGCGGCGGTGACATCGAGGTCGCGGCGCGCAGCCGGAAGGTGCCAGTGCCCCTCAAGGCGCAGCGCAAGCGCCTCAAGGCCCAGATCGCCGAGGCATTGCGCGCCGCGCCTGCACAAGCCGAAGGCGACGGGCTTGGCCAGCAGGCCCGTGCGCCGGCGGCGCTCTCGGCCGGCGAGAAGATTCCCGTTGGGATTCCGGAGGCTGCCGCCACTCGGGAGGCATCTGCCGGTGCGCCAGAAGCCGAGCAGATTCCCGTCGCGAAAGCCGAGAAGATTTCGGCTGCGGCCAACGAGGCGGCCACCAGCCCGCAGAACGACCTGCCCGAGCCCAGCCAGGCGCAGAAGGAGGCCGGCAACTACAAGCTCGGGCACCTGGCCGGCGCCGAGGTTCAGGGCCTGCGCATCAGCGTCGAGAACCCGCAGGGCAGCACGCGCAGCGGCACGTCGCCCGACGGCCGCGCCTGGTCCAACACGATGGCCGCGCACTACGGCTATGTGAAGGGCAGCGAGGCCGCCGACGGCGACCATGTGGATGTGTTCGTCGGGCCGCATGCCGCGACCGCGCCGACGGTCTACGTGGTGGACCAGATCAACCCGGACGGCACCTACGACGAGGCCAAGGCGCTGTTCGGGTTCGACAGCGAGGCCGAGGCCGTGGCCGCCTACAAGGGCAGCTACGACGCGGGCTGGAAGGTCGGCCCGGTCACCGCCATGCCGGTGGACGAGTTCAAGGCCGGGCTGGCATCGGGCCGGTTCATGAAGCCGCTGAGCGCCGACCTGGCACAGGCCGCTAAGTCGGCGGCGCCCTCGGCATCCCCCGTTGCCGCCCCCACCACTGGAGACGAGAATGACCGAAATGCAGGAGCTGTACCGCCCGAGCGACTACCCGGCGCCGATCAAGGAGGCGTTGCGGTCGATGCCGCCCCTGGCAACCGAGATCGCCAATCGGTGGATGATGGGTTGGCCCAAGCGCGTGCAGGCGCTGATCGCGGCGAGCGAGTACCTGCCGGCGCTGCGCCAGCAGGAGGAAGCCGAACGGGCGGCGTACAGCGCACCCGGGAATCGGCATCTGGCGAGGCACGAGATAGCCGACCTGTACGGCCTGAGCGACAGCCCGCCGACGCTGTAGCCGACCCGGCCACGGCCGAGTCGTCGCCCAAGCCCGAACTCGACCAGCCCACCGACCACACGCTGGACGCCGAGGACATCGGCAAGGGCGGGCTGACAAAAAAGTACCGCGACAACATCGCGGCCATCCGCGTCTTGAAGGCGCTGGCGGCCGAGGGCCGCAAGGCTACGCCCGACGAGCGAAAGCAGATTGCCCGCTACGTCGGCTGGGGAGCCCTCAAGGGCGTCTTCGACCCTCAGAACAAGCAGTGGGCGGCGGAATACGCCGAGTTGCGCAGCCTGCTGGCCGACGCCGAGTACAAGGCCGCGCGCGCATCCACCCTGAACGCACACTACACCGCGCCGGCGGTGGTGGACGGCATCTACCAGGTGCTGCAGCGGCTGGGCTTCACGAGCGGTCGCGTGCTGGAGCCCTCCGTGGGCACCGGCAATTTCTTCGGGCTCATGCCGGCGTCGATGCGCAAGCAGTCGCAGCTGCACGGCGTGGAACTGGACCCGCTGACCAGCCAGATCGCCGCCGCGCTCTACCCGAGCGCCAAGATCGCCCAGGCGACGGGCTTCCAGGACTTCCAAGCCCCGGCGGAGTACTTCGACCTGGCCGTGGGCAATCCGCCGTTCGGGTCCGAGCCCATCGTAGATGACGACCGCTCGCCGTATTCGGGCTTCTCCATCCACAACTACTTCTTCGCCAAGAGCATCGACAAGCTGCGCCCCGGCGGCCTGCTGGCGATGGTGGTGTCGCACAGCTTCCTGGACGCGAAGACCGAAACGGCGCGCCGCTGGATCGCGGATCGCGCCAACCTGGTGGCCGCCGTCCGCCTGCCGCGCACGGCCTTCAAGGAGAACGCCGGGACCGAGGTGGTGACGGACATCGTGGTGTTCCAGAAGCGCGCCGACGACGAGGACGTCGACCCCGCCTCCTCGGACTGGGTGCAGACCGGCCAGCAGACCCTGACCGACCGCAAGACCGGCGAGGCCACCCAGCACACCATCAGCAACTACTTCCTGTCCAACCCCGACGCTGTGCTCGGCACGCCGGCCGCTGCAGGCAGCATGTACCGGGCAGGCGAGTACACGGTGGAGCCCAGCGGCAACCTGCCCGAGCAGATCAAGGCGTGGGCCGATCGGCTGCCGCAGGGCATCTTCCAGCCCGTGGAGCGCACGCACGAGCAGGAGCGCGCCGACGTGGAAGTGCCGGACGGCGTGAAGGTGGGTTCCTACTACCTGGACAGCCAGGGCAAGGTGCATATGCGCGGCCCGGACTCTCTGGGCAACAGGACCGCCGAACCCTGGACGCCGCCGAACGCCAAGGCCGTGGAGCGCATGAAGGGCATGATCGCTTTGCGCGACGCGCTGCGCGCGCAGATGCGCCTGGAGCGCTCGGCCGACACGACCGAAGAGCAGATCGAGGCCCACCGGCGCGAGCTGAACCGCCTCTATGACGGCTTCCAGGCGAAGAACGGCTACCTGAACGATGCGACGAACCGGCGCCTGTTCCTGGACGACACCGAGTCCGCTCTGCTGCTGGCGCTGGAGTTCGACTACGACCGAGGCGTGAGCAAGGCGGTCGCGGAGCGCGAGGACATCGAAGCCCGGCCGCCGAAGGCGACGAAGGCTGACATCTTCACCCGCCGGGTGATGTTCCCGCCGGCCGACAACATCAAGGTGAGCGGCGCCAAGGACGCGCTGCTGGCCAGCCTGAACTACAAGGGCCGGCTCGACCTGGACTACATGGCGGGCCTGTACGACAAGCCCGCGGCGGAAATCGTCGCCGAGTTGGGCGATGTCGTCTACACCGATCCCGTGCGCGGCCTCGTGATGGCCGACGAGTACCTGTCAGGCGACGTGAAGACGAAGTTGCAGGAGGCGGTGGCCGCAGCGCGCGACAACCCCGCACTGCGCCGAAACATCGAAGCGCTGCGCAAGGTCATCCCCACCGACAAGCGCCCGAGCGAGATCCATGCGGCCATGGGTGCGTCGTTCATCCCGCCGGAGTTGTTCCAGCAGTTCGCCAAGGAGGTGACGGGGGCGGACGCGCGTGTGTCCTACCTGCGCGCGACGGGACAGTGGCTGGTGGAGTTCAGCGGCCAAGCCAACCCCGCCCTGAACACGGCGAAGTGGGGCATCACGAAGATGCCGGCGCAGTCCATCTTCCTGCGCACGATGGCCGGGCAGGGCGTGGTGGTGACGGAGACGCACCGCCACGCGGACGGCAGCACCAGCACGGTGGTGCTCGAGAAGGAAACCGAAGCGGCGCGCGAAAAGCAGGCCGCGCTCAAGGCCGAGTGGCAGCGCTGGCTGTGGAGCGACCCTGAGCGCGCCGACCGCGTGGCGGGCATCTACAACGACAAGATGAACCGGATGGTGGTGCGCAAGTTCGACGGCTCGCACATGACCTTCCCGGGGATGTCGCCGGCCATGGAGTTGCTGCCGCACCAGAAGGATGCGGTGTGGCGCGCGCTGCAGGACCGCCAGATCCTGCTGGACCACGTTGTGGGCGCCGGCAAGACTTTCGAGGTTGTGGCGTCGATCATGGAAATGCGCCGGCTGGGCATCGCGCGCAAGCCCATCGTGGCCGTGCCCAACCACCTGACGCTGCAATGGCGCAGCGAGTTCTCGCGCCTGTACCCGGCGGCCAACGTCCTGGCGGCCACGCCTGACGACTTCGCCAAGGGAAACCGCGAGAAATTCTTCTCGAAGATCATCACCGGCGACTGGGATGCGGTCATCGTCGGCCATTCCTCGCTCAAGAAGATCGCCCTCCCGCCAGAAACCGAGAAGGCCGTGCTGGAGGAACAGATCAGCGAAATTTCCAGCGCCATCGAGGACATGAAGCGCGCTCGCGGCGACCGCAACATCGTGCGCGACATGGAGGGCATCAAGGCCCGGTTGGAAGCCCGGATGAAGCAGCGCATCCAGGCGCTGGGCAACCGCGACAAGGTGGTGACCTTCGATGAGCTGGGCGTGGATGCCTTCGCGGTGGATGAACTGCACGAGTTCAAGAACCTCTTCTACAACTCGACCATGGAGCGCGTGCCGGGCATGGGCAACCCCGGCGGCTCGGACAAGGCTTTCGACCTGTTCGTGAAGATCCAGTACCTGTTCGACGCCCTGGGCGAGAAGGCGCCCATCATGGGCGCCACCGGCACGCCGGTGTCCAACAGCCTGGTGGAAATGTTCAACATGCAGCGTTTCCTCCAGTACCCCACGCTCAAGGCACAGGGGCTGAACGTGTTCGACGCCTGGGCCAAGCAGTTCGGCAGCGTGGAGTCGCTGTACGAGGTGTCGCCGTCGGGCACCGGCTATCGCCAGGCCTCGCGCTTCGCCAAGTTCAAGAACCTGCCGGCGCTGATGTCGATGTACCAGACGTTCGCGGACACCGTGACGCTGGACGACTTGAAGGCCCAGGGCGAGGCGCGGGGCGAGGTATTCCCGGTGCCGAATATCGCCGGCGGCCGGCCGGTGAACGTGGTCGCCAAGCGCTCGCCCCAGGTGGCGAACTTCATGGGCGTGCCGCAGCTCGACATCGAGGGCGGCAAGGTGCGCTTCGGCTTCAACCCTGCGGCCGGCGAGCGCGCGACCATCGCCCAGTCGGACGACGGCAACACCTGGCGCGTGGAAGTCGGCGTGCCGCAGGCCGACGGCAAGGAGGTCCGCACGCTGCTGGGCACGGCCAAGACGGAGGAGGACGCGAAGTTGCTGGTGGTAGAGGCGGCGCTGTCGCCCAAGATCAAGGTGGACCCGCAGTCCATCCTGGGCCAGTTCGCCAACCTCAAGCAACTCAACAAGGAGACGAAGGGCAAGGTCAATGCCCTTTCCCTGACCGGCCAGGCCAACAAGGCGGGCCTGGACTATCGGCTGATCGACCCTGCGGCACCCGACTTCGAGGGCTCCAAGATCAACCTGGCAGTGGAGCGGATGGTGGCCACCTACCGGAAGTGGACGGCCGACAAGGGCACCCAACTGGTGTTTTGCGACCTGTCGGTGCCGCTGTCCGCCCGCAGCGGCTTCGGCGCCAAGGAGCGCCGCGTGTACGTGCGCGAGGACGGTGCCCTGGTGCACAAGAAGGGCACCATGCACACCGTCCGCGGCTTCGAGGATCTGCCTTTCTTCGTGGTCAAGGAGACCAGCAAGACCGGCAAGGCCTTCACCGTCTACGACGCGGCGACCGGGTTGCGCGTGCATTCCGGGCTGCCGGCCAAGGGCATCGCCACGGATTGGGCGGCGCAGACGATGGCCGACTCGGCGCGCCGCCAGCGGTGGATCGATGCGCGCGACCGCGCGGGCGACATCCAGCAGGACGAGATTGACGACTACAACAACGCCAACGAAATCGACACCGAGGAAACCGAGTCGATCTCGCTGGCGGACATTGCCGGCATGTCCGGCGCGACGGCGTTCTCCGTCTACGACGACATCAAGGCCAAGCTGATCGCGCGCGGCGTGCCCGAGCGTGAAATCGCCTTCATCCACGACTTCAACACGCCGGCGGCGAAGGACAAGCTGTTCAAGGCGGTGAATGCGGGCTCCATCCGCTTCCTGCTGGGCTCGACGCCGAAGATGGGGGCCGGCACGAACGTTCAGCAGCGGCTGGTCGGCCTGCACCACATCGACGCGCCCTGGCGGCCGAGCGACCTGGAGCAGCGCGAAGGCCGCATCATCCGGCGCGGCAACCTGCTGTATTTCCGTGACCCGGAAGGCTTCGAGGTCGAAATCTACCGCTACGCCACCGAGCAGACCTACGACACGCGGCGCTGGCAGATCCTCGAGCACAAGGCGCGCGGCATCGAGCAACTGCGCAACTACGACGGCACCCTGAACGAGATCGATGACATCGAAGGGGAGGCTGCCAACGCCGCCGACATGAAGGCGGCCGCGTCCGGCGACCCGCTCATCCTGGAGGAAACCCAGTTGCGCAACGACGTGCGCCGGCTGGAATCCCTGCAGGCCTCCCACGCCGACGAGACGAGCGCGATGGTGCGGCGTGCACGCGATCAGCAGCGGTTCGCCGACGACTACGGCCCGCAGCAACTCGAAACCTACCGTGGCCTGCAGGCGGCAGCCGAGGCACACCCACTGGTGAAGGATGCCTTCCCCGGCATGAAGGTTGGCGGCAAGCCCGTCGCCGGTCGGGAGGACGCCATCAAGGCCGTCAAGCGCGCCATCGACCGTATCTGGATCGGCGAGGGCCGCGAGGTCTTCGAGTACCGCGGCGTGGAATTCGCGCTCGAGCGTGCGGGCAGCTACGTGGAACTGGCGTCCCCCACAGGCGACCTGGACACGTTCCGGCCCGAGCGTGACCCGCTGCCGTCGGCAGCCGGCTTCCTGACCCGCTTCGGGAACTACATCAACCGCATCCCCGCGCACATCACCGACCTGGCGGCGAAGATCGAGGAGGCGAAGCGTGCCGCCGTGGGCCTGCGGGAGCAGGCCGGCAAGCCGTTCGCTCAGGCGAAGGACCTGGAAGCCGCGCGGGAGGCGCACAAGCGCGTGCAGCGCCGGCTGGTGGCGAAGGGGCCCGACATCCCCGCGCAGCAGAAAGCGGTGCTCGCCGGCGCGATGGCAGAGCAGCGCCAGCAACTGGTATCGGAAGGCTTCGGCGATGCCCTGAGCGAGTTCGGCGGCCCGGCCGAAGCCGATGAGCCGCGCTTCCGACGTAGCGGCTTGCCGTTCACGCCGGGCGCCGTCACCCAGGCCGTGCAGGCGGTGACGCGCACCTCGGACGCCATCCGCGCATCGTGGAAGAACGGCCCGGAGGTGGTCGTCGCTTTCGACATGGCGGATCCCATCATCCCCGAGGCGGTGCGACTGGCCGATCAGAAGCAGCGCAGCGGCGGTGCCGCAGGCGACCCGGAGGGGTTCTACTACAAGGGCAAGGCCTACCTGATCGCCTCGCAGTTGAAGACCGAGAACGACGTGGCGCGCGTGCTGTTCCACGAGGTGCTCGGGCACTACGGTCTGCGGGGCCTGTTCGGAAAGGAACTGCGCAACATCCTGGGCCAGATCGCTACGATGCGCCGCGCCGAGGTGGATGCCAAGGCCATCGAGTACGGGCTGCGCGGCGTGACAGCGATGGACAGGCTGATCGCCGCCGAAGAAGTGCTCGCCGAAATGGCGCAGTCGCGGCCCGACCTGCCTTTCGTGCGGCGCGCCATTGCCGCCATCCGCACCTGGCTGCGGGAGAACGTGCCGGGCTTCAAGAACCTGCGCATGACGGACGACGAGATCATCCGTAACTTCATCCTGCCGGCGCGCGCCTTCGTGGAGCGCAGCTTGGGCGGCGTGCGCGTCGCCGCAACCGCACCCACGACGTTCAGCCGCGGCGCTGCCGAGCAGGAGCAGGCCGATGCGCAGGCGCCCGTGCGGTTCAGCCGCTCGACGGTGGCGGACTTCACGCGCAAGGCCACGGCCGAACTGAACAAGACGTTCAGCATCCCGGGCAAGCTCTCCTGGTGGCACAAGACCGTGGGCACCATGTACAACCTAGCGGAGCGCTCGCCGGCCTTCAAGGCGGTGTTCAACTCGGCGCAGGGCTTCGTGGACGACGTGAGCTACTACGCCACCGACGCGGCTGAACTGGCGCCGAAGCTGCTGCCCAAGTTGGAGACGTGGCGGGACATCAAGAAGGCGCCGATTAGCGCCGCCGACAACAAGGCGGTGGCGAAGCCGGTCTTCGAGGGTACCCTGACCTGGGCGCGCGACGAGTCGGGCAAGCCGGTGCCCGTGCAGTCGCTGATCGACGCCGCGGCTGACCTGTCCGCCGACCAGAAGGCACAGCGCCTGCTGCGCAATGGCCACCTGACGGAGCAGATGCTGAAAGCCTGGAAAGGCATGCCGCTGGAATCCTACGAGAAGGCCGTCGGCACCCGTTTCGAGTCGAAGATGTTGACGCCCGGCGTGGTCTGGACGGATGCCGAGCTGCAGAGCATGTTCGGCCTGACCGAAGGGCAGAGCGAGCTGTACCGCGAGTTCCGCGAAGCCACCGACCGCAGCCTGGACACGATGGCACGGGCCGACATGCTGCGCTTCGTCGGTGACGATGCGAAGGGACTGCGCGACATCGTGATGGATGCGCCTGACGTCCAGGCGGCCGCGGTGCTGCTGCGCGATCACCTGGTGCAAACGGCTGCCGAGCAGCCGGACCGGGCCACCCACCTGCTGAACGTCGCCAACGGTGTGATCGACCGCGCGGACAAGGTGCGCGACCTGCAGGCGCGCGGCTACGCGCCGCTGTCGCGCTTCGGGCGCTACACCGTGGACGTGGTGGATGCCCAGGGCGAGCGCCAGTACTTCGGCCTCTTCGAAACGATGCGCGAGGCCAACCAGATGGCCGCGCGCATGAAGGAGGAATTCGGGGAGGGCGCCGTCAGCCAGGGCACGCTGTCCGAGGAAGCCTTCAAGTTGTTCGCCGGCGTGACGCCGGAGACGCTGGAACTGTTCGGCAACGCGCTGGGCCTCGACTCGACCGGCGACAGCGCGCAGGACCAAGCATTCCAAGAATACCTGCGGCTGACCAAGACCAACCGCAGTGCCATGCGCCGGCTGATCCACCGCAAGGGCATCGCCGGTTTCAGCGAGGACGTGGGCCGCGTGCTGGCTTCTTTCGTCTACAGCAACGCGCGGCAGACCGCCGCCGGTCTGCACATGGGCGACCTGGGCGAGGCGGTCAATGCCATCCCGAAGGAGCAAGGCGAGTTGAAGGACGCGGCGGTGCGCCTGGCCGAGTACGTGAAGAACCCGCAGGAGGAGGCGCAGGCGGTGCGCGGCCTGCTGTTCGCCCAGTACCTGGGCGGCTCCGTGGCCTCGGCCTTCGTGAACATGAGCCAGCCGGTGGCTGTTACCTTCCCGTGGCTGAGCCAGTACGGAGGCGCCAAGGCGGCCGCCGCGCAGATCGGCCGCGCGGCCAAGGACATGGCGAACCGGGGGCGCAACATCGAGCCCGACCTGGCCGCCGCGCTCAAGCGCGCCGAGGCCGAGGGCGTGGTGGCGCCGCAGGAGGTGCACCAGCTGATGGCCCAGGCGCGCGGCGCCGGCTCGCTTCGGTCCGGCGACGGCACGCGCGCGGGCGACCTGCGCGCCCTCGGGCAGAACGCGCTGTCCCGTCTGTCGCTCGCCTGGGGCAAGGTGTTCGGCGCGGCCGAACAGGTGAACCGCCGGCTGACCTTCATCGCGGCCTACCGCACCGCGAAGGAGCGCGGCATGGCCGATCCGGCGGAGTTCGCCCGCAAGGCCATCACCGAAACGCAGTTCCTCTACAGCAAGGCCAACAAGATGGAGTGGGGCCGCGGCGCCATCGGCGGCACGCTGATGACCTTCAAGACCTACTCCGTGGCCTACCTGGAACTGCTGCACCGCATGTGGACCCAGGGCGGCCCGGAGGGCAAGCGAGCCACCATGCTCGCGCTGGGCATGCTGATGCTGATGGGCGGCGCCGGCGGCCTGCCCTTCGAGGAGGACCTGGAAGACGCCGTAGACGCGCTGGCGCAGATGATGGGCTACAACTTCTCCTCGAAGAAGGCACGCCAGGAGTTCCTGGAGAGCTTCCTGCCGCGCGGCATCGCCCAGTTCATCGACAAGGGCGTGAGCGGGCTGCCCGGCGCGCCGCTGGACGTGTCCGGCCGTCTCGGCATGGGCAACCTGATCCCCGGCACGGGTCTGCTGCTGGAGAAGACCAGCCATGCGCGCGACGTGCTGGAGATCGCTGGCCCGGCCGGCGACTTCGCCAGCCGCATCCTCTCCGGCGGCAGGCAGATCCTGACGGGCAACGTCGGCAGCGGCCTGCTGGAAATGTCGCCTGCGGCGGTGCGCAACGCCGCCAAGGGCGTCGACATGGCCGCGACTGGCATGTACCGGGACGCGAAGGGCTACAAGGTGCTGGACACCAACGCGCTCGAGGCGGCCATGAAGTCCCTCGGCTTCCAGCCGGCCAGCGTGGCGACGATCCAGGAGGCCAACAGCATCAACCAGGGCGCGAAGGCCTTCTACAACCTGCGCGCCCAGGAGATTCGGGCGCAGTGGGCACAGGGCATCTTCGAGGGCGACCAGGCGAAGGTGCAGGAGGCACGGGATGCGGTGGCCGAGTGGAACCGGAAGAACCCGGAGCAGCCCATGCTGGTGCGCATCCCGGACGTGATGCGCCGGGTTCGGGAAATGCGCAAGTCGAAGGATCAGCGCATCGCCGACACCGCGCCGAAGGCCATGCGCACCCAGATGCGGGAGGACATCGCGCGCACGCGCGTGGAACTGGCAGGGTAGGGCACCCCCCGTAGGGTTCGCCTTGCTGGCGCTTGGCGGGAATCATGCCCGGCCATGAAACGTCTTTTCGCTCCCGTGATGCTCGCTGTCGGCGTCCACGACCGCCTGAGTGCAGAACAGCGGCATGACGTGGTTCAGGCCGTAGGGCAGTCAACCCCTGGCGCCCTCGCGGCGGGCGGCACGCATATCGCCGGTTTGCCGCTGAGCGAGTGGGCGGTGGTGGTGTCGATCACGTTCATCGTCCTGCAAATCGCAAACCTCATCTGGAAGTGGCGCCGGGATGCGCGCCGCGAGCGCGAGCGGCAGGCCGCAGGCCGGCCGCCCGTGGACACAGACTGCGCGCCGCTGAAGGGACGCTGATGGCCGCGCCGGCTACTCGCCGCACAGTCGTTGCCGCCGGCGTCATCGTCGCCGGCGCTGCGCTGCAGGCCGCGAGCCCCAGCCTGCTGGCGTTCCTCCAGAAGTGGGAATCCGGCCGCGCCCGCGTGCTGGTGGTCTACCCCGACAAGCTGGCCGGCGGGCTGCCGACGGTCTGCAACGGCCTGACGCGGCATGTCACCGACACCCCCATCATCGTCGGCGAGCGATGGACGCAGGAGAAGTGCGAGGCCGAGGAAGCCGCGGCCGTCGCGCGCGTGCAGCGCCAGATCGCCCCCTGCTTCAAGCTGCCCCCGACGCAGGCGGTGTTCGACATGGCTTCCTCGCACGCCTGGAACCTGGGCGCGGCGGCCACCTGCGGCAGCGGCGCGATGGCAGCGTGGAACCGCGGCGACTGGGAGGCCGGCTGCCGGCGGATCAGCCGCGGCGACGACGGGCGGGTGGTGTGGAGCTTCACCACCAGGTACGTCGGCGGCAAGAAGACCCTCGTGTTCGTGCAGGGCCTGGCGAACCGCCGGGCCGACGAGACGCGCACCTGCCTGGAAGGACTCGCATGAGCGACGAAACCACCGCCGCCGCGCCGGACACCGTGCGCACGCGCCTGCTGGCGCTGCTGGGCCGGAAGTTCCTGTTGGCCGCCTTCATCGTGCTCGCCGCCACCGCGCTGCGCGTCGCCGATCTGCTCGACCAGGGCCGGCCTGCTGACCGCCTGGGGCTCGGCCCTCGGCATCTTCGGCCTGGCCAACGTGGGCCAGAAGGCCGTGAAGAAGGAGTGACCATGCCCGCGATGCTGCCCTGGCTGATGCTGCCCTTCTGGCTCGACCCGTGGGGCCTGCATGCCTGACATCCGCAACATCGCCATCTGGGTGCTGCTGGCGCTGGCTGTCGCCGGCTGGGGCGTGGGCTGCGCCGAGCGCACGCGCGCCGGCGTGTTGGCCGGCCAGGTCAAGAAGCTGACCGGGGAGCGCGACGGCGCCCGCGGTGAGCGGGACACGCTGGCCAGCGCCATCGAGGCGCAGAAAGCCCAGGCCGCGGCCACGCTGCGCTCGCTCAACGCCAGCGTGCTGGCCCAGCAAAAGCGAATCGACGCCGCCCACGCGGCCCAGGAGAAGACCGATGCTCAGAACCTTGCAACCGTGGCTGGCCTGCGCGATCAGCTGCGCCGTGAGCGCCGGCTGCGCGATGACGCCGAAGCTGCCGAACGTGGGGGCGGTGGTGGTGGCGCCGCAGGCTCGGCCAGCGCCGGCGCCGACCATCGTGCAGGAGGTGGCGCCGCTGCCGCTGGGCTACTTCCAGACCCGGAGGCTGCAGCGGATGAAGACGCCTACCTCGCCGACCGAGTGAACGAGGCCTACCGATCGTGCCGCGCGCGGCTGCTCGGCCAAGCCGGCGGTTGACGCTCACGCTTCCGGCAGCTGACGCTCTGTGCCCTTGCGCACGGCCTCTCGCTCCTCGTCGGGGTGGGCGCGAGTGCGGCACATCCAGATTTGACCGTGCTCGCTGATGTCCGCCGCCCCATTGTGCGCAGCCAGATCGATCCCAGCGATCATGAGCGCGCCGTCTGCGCTGGGCAGGAAATAAGGGTCGAAAAGAATCGGGCCGGGATGCCAAGAGCCGGCCGCGCCAACGCGCCGGTAGAGCGTCATCTTGCGAATCGTTCGCCGGAAATTGCTGCCGTTGGGCGGCGAGTCCTCCACCACGATCCTGCCGTAGATCGGCGCGGGCCACTTGCGCCTGGGTAGGCGTAGGCCCTCCAACCTGAGCAAGATGACTTCAGCGTAGAACACCGGACTCAAGCCCGGTCGGTTGGGCTGGGTGGGGTCCTAAATCCGCCTTCGCGGCCGCAGTTCCCGCACCGAGCTGTGTAGACCGTCCCGGGAGGCGCAGCGCCGCGGTGCTGCACCTCCCACGTCGCCGCGCACATCGGACAGCGCAGACGGGCACAGGACCAGCCGTCGGCGGACGGCAGAGGAAGGAAATCGAAATTCATGCCCATCTACCGTATAGGAAATGGTGTAGCTTTATTCCGAAGAAATTGATTTTCAGAGGGGAATTCAATCATCAAGGATCACAATGTTCATGGGTTTCCATTGTGCCTTGCGCATGCCCGCGCATCGGGGCCGCCGGGGCTCCAGAGTGCCCTTGGAAGGGCGTGGTGCCGGCGCGCCGCCTTAGTGCGGGCGCCCCAGCTGCCGGCGTCAGTGCGTGAGCGGCGACCCGGCTGCCTCCAGCGCGGCCAGCCGCTCCAGCTCGGCGCAGACCTCGTCCATGCGGCCGGAGATGACCACGCCGCCTGCGGCCGGGCGGCCTTGCTGGCCGCGTTCGACCAGCCGGGTGATCTTGAGCGGCCTGGCCGGCCGGATGGCCTGCTGCGCCGCGGCGCTGCCGTGCAGGCCGCAGGCCGGCCGCACGGCCACGTAGCGCAGCGCGTGGCGGCGGCGGTGCCGGCTCTCCATCCAGCGGCCGGCGATGGACTGGAAGGGCACGAACAGGTCGGCCAGGGTGAGCAATGCGATTCCCATGTGAACTCCTGAGGGAAGGTTGAACACAGGCAGGATTCGTCGGTGGAAGGCCGCGCCAGGGTGATGGCCTGCAAGAGCAGCCATACGCCCGCCACCTGGCACGGCCCGGAATCGGTGCGGGTGCTACATCAGCATCGTGTTGCGGATCAGGCCGACGGCCAGGCCCTCGATCTCGAAGGGCTCGCCGGGCTGCACCACGATGGTGGGGTAGTCGGGGTTCTCGGCGTGCAGCTCGATTGCGTCGCGGGTGCGCTTGAGCCGCTTGACCGTGACTTCCTCGCCCAGGCGCGCCACGATGATCTGGCCGTTGCGCGCCTCCCTGGTGGCCTGCACGGCGAGCAGGTCGCCGTCCATGATGCCGGCGTCGCGCATCGACATGCCGCGCACCTTGAGCAGGTAGTCGGGCTTGTGCTGGAACAGGGTGTTCTCGACGTAGTAGGTCTGGTCGACGTGCTCCTGCGCCAGGATGGGCGAGCCGGCCGCGACGCGGCCGATGAGCGGCAGCGCGAGCTGGGCGATGCCGGGCAGGGCGAGCGACATCTGGCTCGTGCGCGACTCGCCCAGGGCGCGCAGCGCATCGCCCTTCAGGCGGATGCCGCGCGAGGTGCCGCTGACCAGCTCGATGACGCCCTTGCGTGCCAGTGCCTGCAGGTGCTCCTCGGCCGCGTTGGCGGACTTGAAGCCCAGTTCGGCGGCGATCTCGGCGCGCGTGGGCGGCGCGCCGGTGCGCGCCATGACACTGCGGATCAGGTCCAGGATCTGCTGTTGCCGGGCGGTAAGCTTGACGGCGAAGGGCGAGGCGGGCAGGTTGAGCATCGGACGACTCCTTGCAAGAACGCGGATGACCGGGGCAGGCCGGACACTGATTGCGCATCCAGTAACTGTATTTTTAACCAGTTTCTCATGATTGACAAGTGCATCGCATCACCGCCGGGGTCGGCGAAGGTCGTCGTGCTGGGCACTGGCGGCACCATCGCCGGCCGGGCCGCCGTGCAGGGCGACAACCTCGGCTACCGCGCCGGCGAGGTCGGCGTGGACGAGCTGCTGGCCGGCATCGAGGTGCCGGGCGTGGCCCTGCAGGCCGAGCAGGTGGCCAACATCGACAGCAAGGACATGGATGCCGGGGTCTGGCGCGCGCTGGCGCTGCGCTGTGCGCACTGGCTGGCGCAGGACGTGGATGGCATCGTCGTCACGCACGGCACCGACACGCTGGAGGAGACGGCCTTCTTCCTGCACAGCGTGCTGGCGCCGCGGCGGCCGCTGGTGCTGACCTGCGCGATGCGCCCGGCGACCTCGCTCGCGCCCGACGGGCCGCAGAACCTGCGCGACGCGATCGGCGTCGCGGCCACGCCGGCGGCGGCGGGCGTGCTCGCGGTGTGCGCAGGGGCGATCCACGGTGCGCAGGCGGTGCAGAAGGTGCACCCCTACCGGCTCGACGCCTTCTCCTCCGGCGACCTCGGGCCGCTGGGCGTGATCGAGGAAGGCCGCGTGACGCTGGCGCAGGGCTGGCCGGCATCGCCGCCGGCGGCGCCGGCGCTCCTGCAGCGCATCGCCGAGCAGGCGCCGTGGCCGCGCGTGGAGATCGTGCTCAGTCACGCCGGCGCCGGCGGACGGCTGGTGGATGCGCTGCTGCGTGAACGCGCGCAGGACCCTGCCGTCGGCGTGCAGGGCCTCGTGCTGGCCGGCACCGGCAACGCGACGCTGCACCGGGACCTCGAATCGGCGGCGCAGCGGGCGCAGGCGGCGGGCGTGACCGTGGTGCGCACGACGCGCTGCCCCTTCGGCCGCGTGCTGGCGTCGGGCGCAGAGGCATTGCCGGAGGCGGTCGATCTGCCGCCGGTGAAGGCGCGCATCGCGCTGATGCTCTCGCTGATGCAGGCCGGCTGAGCCGGCCCGATGCGGCAAAAGAAAAGCCACTGCCCCGCGGGGGAGTGGCTTCGTCTTCGCGCCGCCGGCTGCAGGCCGGTGGGAAGGGGGCAGGCTCAGCCGCCCAGTGCCTCGAAGGCGCGGCGGGTGATCTCGTCGACCGAGCCCACGCCGCTGATGGCGCGGTACTGGGGCGCGCCGGCCGGGTCTTGTGCCGCCCACTGCCGGTAGTAATCGACCAGTGGGCGCGTCTGCTGGCTGTAGACGTCGAGCCGCTTGCGCACGGTCTCTTCCTTGTCGTCGTCGCGCTGGATCAGGTCCTCGCCGGTGGCGTCGTCCTTGCCTTCCACCTTGGGCGGGTTGAAGCGCACGTGGTAGGTGCGGCCCGAGGCCGGGTGCGAGCGGCGGCCGCTCATGCGCTCGATGATGTCCTCGAAGGGCACGTCGATCTCGAGCACGTAGTCGAGCTTGACGCCGGCCGCCTTCATCGCGTCGGCCTGCGGGATGGTGCGCGGGAAGCCGTCGAACAGGAAGCCGTTGGCGCAGTCGGGCTGGGCGATGCGTTCCTTGACCAGGTTGATGATCAGGTCGTCGCTGACCAGGCCGCCGGATTCCATCACCGTCTTGGCCTGCAGACCCAGTGGCGTGCCGGCCTTGACGGCTGCGCGCAGCATGTCGCCGGTGGATATCTGCGGGATGCCGTATTTCTGGCAGATGAAGGTCGCCTGGGTGCCTTTGCCGGCCCCGGGGGCGCCCAACAGGATGAGTCTCATGGTGTCCTCGGACGGTTCTTGGAATTCGTGCCGCGGTGCCGCAGGGCCTGCGTGCCGCGCGCGCCTCGCCTCGGGCGCCAACCGGTCGAGGATAGCATGCGCTCACGGGCTGACGGCCCGCTTGCAGGGCCGTTCAGGCGCCCGCCAGCAGGGCGCGCACGCGCTCCAGGTCGGCTGGCGTATCGACGCCCGGGCCGGGCGCGGCGGCGCTGACGTGCACGGCGATGCGGTGGCCGTGCCAGAGGGCGCGCAACTGTTCCAGCGACTCCAGCCGTTCCAGCGGCGAAGGCGCCAGTCGGGGGAACTGCCGCACGAAGCCGGCGCGGTAGCCGTAGATGCCGATGTGCCGCAGCGGCGGGGGCGAGGGCAGCCCGGTGGGGGTGCCCGAGGCGGCGAGATCGCGCGGCCAGGGGATGGGCGCGCGGCTGAAGTACAGCGCCATGCCGGCGTCGTCCGTCACGGCCTTCACGACGTTCGGGTTCAGGTAGTCGTCCAGGCTGTCGATCGCGTGCACGGCGGTGCTCATCGCCGCCTCGGGCCGGCGCGCCAGGGCGTCGGCCACGGCGTCGATCAGGGCCGGGTCGATCAGCGGCTCGTCGCCCTGCACGTTGACGACGATGGCGTCGTCGGGCAGCGCGAGCAGGGCGCAGGCCTCGGCCAGCCGGTCGCTGCCGCTGGGATGGTCCTGGCGGGTGAGCAGCGCCTGCACGCCGTGCGCCGCGCAGGCCTGCACGATGCGCTCGTCGTCGGCGGCGACGACAACGCGCTGCGCGCCGGACAGCGCCGCGCGCTGCGCCACCCGCACCACCATCGGCAGGCCGCCGATGTCGGCCAGCGGCTTGTCGGGCAGGCGCGTGGAGGCCAGCCGCGCGGGGATCAGGACGACGAAGCTCATGACATGGTCTCTACGCTTGCCACTTCGTGTGCGCTGCGTTCACAGGCCCAGTTCTTCGTCGGTCATCGGCCGGGCTTCGGTCTCGAGCAGGATGGGGATGCCGTCGCGCACCGGGTAGGCCAGCCGCGCGCTGCGCGAGGCCAGTTCCTGCTTCTCGGCGTCCCAGGTCAGCGGGCCCTTGGTGACGGGGCAGACCAGCAGTTCAAGCAGCTTGGTGTCCATGCCGGGATGATAGTTGGGCGTCCAGCGCGGAGAAGAAGCCGGGCTCGGGCGCGAGCAGCAGCGGCACGGCCAGCGCGTCCGGTGCCACGCGCCGGAGCTTGGCGGCGTCCTTCTCCGTGCACAGCAGGATGGTGTGAGTGGGCGGCTGCCAGCCGTCGAAGTCGTGGTGGTCGGGCAGCGCGATGCATGCGTGCGGCCGCACGCCGCGCTCGGCCAGCATCTCGAAGAAGCGCTGCGGCTGCGCGATGCCGGCGACGGCCACGATGCCGTCTCGCCCGGCGAGATCGGCCAGCGGGACGCGCCGGCCCTCGCGGTCGACGGCGTGGTCGTCCAGCCGGCGCGGCGCGTGGAAGCCGGCGAAGGCGGGCTGCCGCCCGGTGTGGACCACGATGTCGCAGCGGCGCGGCCAGGGCTCGCGCAGCGGCCCCGCCGGCAGCAGCCAGCCGTTGCCGATGCCGCGGTCGTCGAAGACGCAGATCTCCACGTCGCGCTGCAGGGCCAGGTGCTGCAGGCCGTCGTCGCTGACGATCAGCTGCAGTCCGGGCTCGCGCGCGAGCAGGGTGCGGGCGGCAGCGACGCGGTCGCGGTCGACCTGCATGGGTGCGCCGGTGGCCTGGTGGATCAGCAAGGGCTCGTCGCCGACGTCGCGCGGGTCGCTCGTTGCGATGACGGGCCTGCCGTCGTCGGTGCGGCGCCCGTGGCCGCGCGAGACCACGCCCACGCGCCAGCCGCGCGACTGCAGGTGGCGTACGACGGCGATGACCACCGGCGTCTTGCCCGCGCCGCCGGCCACCACGTTGCCGACCACCACCACCGGCACGGCCACCCGCTGCGAGCGCAGCCAGCCGCACGCGTAGGCGGCGCGGCGCAGCGCGGCCAGCAGGCCGAACGGCAGCGAGAGCGGCCACAGCAGGCAGGCCAGCGGGCCGCGGCGGGTCCAGGCGCGCTGCAGGCCCATAGGCTGCTCCAGTGCGCGAGGGCTCAGCGCGCGGCCTGCGCGGTGGGCTGGGTGGCGAAGGTGATCTGCATCAGGCCGCTGCGGCGTGCGGCCTCCATCACGGTGATCACCGACTGGTGGGCGGCGGCGGCGTCGGCGCTGATGACGACGACACCGTCGCGCCGGTCGCCCGCGGCGGCCTGCAGCGCGGCGGTGACGGCGTCGACGCTGCGCTCGGGCAGCACCGTCTTGCCCACCGCGAAGCGGCCGTCGGCGCCCACCGCCACGACGATCTCGCGCGGCCGGTCGCGCTGCGGCTCGGCGTCGGCCACCGGCAGGCGCACTTCCATCTCGGTGAACTTGCTGTAGGTGGTCGACAGCATCAGGAAGATGAGGATCACCAGCAGCACGTCGATGAAGGGGATCAGGTTGATCTCCGGCTCCTCGTCGCTGCCGTGGCGGAAGTGCATGCGGCTCATCGCGGGGCTTTCAGTGCGGCGGCGGCGCGGCTCACTTGCCGCTGCGCAGCGTGGCCAGGTGGCGGGCGAAGCGCTCGCCGGCCAGTTCCAGGTTCAGCAGGTACTCGTCCACGCGGGTGCGGAAGTAGCGCCAGAAGATCAGCGCCGGGATGGCGATGATCAGGCCGAAGGCCGTGTTGTAGAGCGCGACCGAGATACCGTGCGCCAGTTGCGCCGGGTTGCCGCTGCCCACGCCGCCGCTGGCGGGCGACTGCGAGCCGAAGATCTCGATCATGCCGATCACCGTGCCCAGCAGGCCCAGCAGTGGGGCGGCCGAGGCGATGGTGGCCAGCGCGGGCAGGTAGCGCTCGAGCTTGTGCGCGACGGCGCGGCCCCTGGCCTCCATGGCGACGCGCACGTCTTCCTCGGTGCTGCGCGGGTGGGTGTTCATGGTGCGGAAGCCCGCGGCCAGCACCTCGCCGAGGGCCGAGCTCTGCTCCAGGCGCGTCACCACGTCCGGGCCGGGTACGCCGCCCTGCGATGCGGCGATGGCCTCGTCCAGCAGCTTGGGGGGCAGGACCTTGGCGGTCTTCAGGCTCACGAAGCGCTCGATGACCAGCGCGAGGGCCAGCACGGAGCACAGGAGCAGCGGCCAGATCGGCCAACCTGCGGCAACTATGATCGAAAGCAAGAGGTTCCTCCGGGCCCGGGGCCCCGCGAAATGGCGGCGATTATGACCGAGCCCTCGAGCGTGAAATGCGGCCGGCAAGCTGTCGGACTTCGCTCACAGATTCTGTGGACAACTTTGTGACTAACCCCGTTGGCAACCGTCCGCAGGCCGCATCGGCCGGGGCCTGCAACAGATCGAACGATTTTTGGGCAGTGGTTTTCTCTTTTGAATCAACGGCTTGCACGACGTCGTGCGGCCGTGCGGTGCGTCGGGTGCCCCGTGCATCGCGGCTGCGGTGCCATGTGGACGACCGGGCGGCGCCGGAAGGGCTGCGTCATGGATGAAGGCCGCGCCGCGGCACCCCGCGTGTGGGCGGTGGGCGCGCTGTGCCGGGCCGTGGCCGACGCGCTGGCCGCCCGCTTCAATCCGGTCGCGGTGGAAGGCGAGATCTCCGGCTTCTCCCGGGCGGCGAGCGGACACTGCTACTTCGCGCTGAAGGACGCCGCGGGCCAGCTGCGCTGCGCCATGTTCCGGCGCGCGGCGGGCCTGCTGGACTTCGACCCCGCCGAGGGCGACCGGGTGGAAGTGCGCGGCCGCCTGGCCGTCTACGAGCCGCGCGGCGATCTGCAGCTGGTGGTGGAAAGCCTGCGCCGCGCGGGGCAGGGCGCGCTGTTCGAGGAGTTCCTGCGCCGCCGCGCGCGCCTGGAGGCCGAGGGCCTCTTCGATGCAGCGCGCAAGCGGCCGATCCCGCCCGTGCCGAGGCGCATCGGTCTGGTCACGTCCCTGGGCGCGGCGGCGCTGCACGACGTCGCGACGGCGCTCGGGCGCCGCGTGCCGCACATCCCCGTGGTGCTGGCGCCGGCCGCAGTGCAGGGCGCCGGTGCGCCGGCGGAATTGATCGAGGGGCTGCGCCGCCTTGCGGCCTTGACGCCGCCGGTCGACGTCATCCTGCTGGTGCGCGGCGGCGGCTCCATCGAGGACCTGTGGGCCTTCAACGACGAGGCCCTGGCCAGAGCGGTGGCGGCCAGCCCGGTGCCCGTCATCGTCGGCGTCGGCCACGAAACGGACGTCACGCTGGCCGACTTCTGCGCCGACCTGCGCGCGCCCACGCCCACCGCGGCGGCGGAGATGGTGTCGCTGCCGCGTGCGCAATGGTTGGCCGCGCTGGACGACGCGCAGGAGCGCCTGCATCGCGCCGTGACGGCGCGCCTCGACGCGCAGGCGCAGCGGCTGGACATCGCCGCCGCGCGGCTGGGCCGGCCCTCCGGCGCGGCTGCGCGCCAGCGCCTGCTGCTGGGCCATCTGGGGCAGCGCATGCACCATGGCGTGGCGGCGCGGATGGCGCGCCTGTCGCAGCAGGCGCAGGCGCTGCAGCACGACCTCGCCCGGGCCTTCGCCTCGGACCTCGGCCGCCGTCGCGATGCGCTGGCCCGCGCCGAACGCCACCTGCAGCTGCTGGACCCGGCGCTGGTGCTGGAGCGCGGCTACGCATGGCTCACCGACGACCAGGGCCGCGCCCTCACGCGCAGCGGCCAGTTGCAGGCCGGCCAGCGGGTGCACGCGCGCCTGGCGGACGGCGAGGCCGGCCTGCGCGTGGAAGAGGTGCGCGGTGCGCTGCCGCCGACGGACATCGCGCCTGCGTCCGACGCCGGGTCATTCAATCCTTCCTAGAATCATTGATTCGTTCTTCCTTCAACCCACCCCACGAGAGCACAACGATGGAACACGTCCTGCCCCCTCTGCCGTACGCCATGGATGCCCTGGCCCCCGAGTATTCGAAGGAGACGCTCGAATACCACTACGGCAAGCACCATGCCGCCTACGTCACCAACCTCAACAACCTGCAGAAGGGCACCGAGTTCGAGAACATGGCGCTGGAGGACATCGTCAAGAAGTCCAGCGGCGGCATCTACAACAACGCGGCGCAGATCTGGAACCACACCTTCTTCTGGAACTGCATGAAGCCCCAGGGCGGCGGCACGCCCACCGGCGCGCTGGCCAAGGCCATCGACGCCAAGTGGGGCAGCTACGACGCCTTCAAGGAAGCCTTCGTCAAGTCGGCTGTCGGCAACTTCGGCTCCGGCTGGACCTGGCTGGTCAAGAAGCCCGACGGCAGCGTGGACATCGTCAACACCGGCGCCGCCGGCACGCCGCTGACCACCGACGACAAGGCGCTGCTGACGGTCGACGTGTGGGAGCACGCCTACTACATCGACTACCGCAACCTGCGTCCCAAGTTCGTCGAGACCTTCCTGGCCAAACTGGTCAACTGGGACTTCGCCGCGAAGAACTTCGGCTGATCGCGCTGCGGCGCCTGCCCATGCGAAAAGGCCGGTCGATGACCGGCCTTTTTTCGTTGGGACGCCCGCGCCTCAGCGCGCCTTGTCGAAGAAGGGCGCGGCCAGCCGGAAGCCCGGCTTGATGTTCTTCTTGGCGAACCAGCCCTGGTTCATCTCCAGCACGTAGCGCACCGGCTCCCTGGAGCAGTGGCTGTCGGTGGACTGCGGCTGCATGTCCTCGATGTTGACGATGCGCCCGTCGTCGGCCACGAAGGCGGCGGACAGGGGGATCAGCGTGTTCTTCATCCAGAAGCACTGCGGCGAGCGCTCCTCGAACACGAAGATCATGCCCTCGGAGGCCGGCATCTCCTGCCGGAACATCAGGCCGACCTGGCGCTGCTGCGGCGTGGCCGCCACCTGGGCGTCGATCTGGTACATGCCGGCGGCGATGCGTACCCGCGGCAGGTCCATCTGGGGTTGCTGGGCGAGGGCCGCCAGCGGCGCCAGCAGTGCGGCGAGCAGGGCGAGGCGGCGGAGGATCGAAGTGCGGACAGGGGACATGCGTGGACCGTGCCGGCGGAGTGACAACGAAAAAAAAGCCCGCCGGAGCGGGCATTGTGCCGAAGACCGATGGGGCGTCAGGCCGCCTTGGCCGCCTTCCTGGATGCCTTCTTCGCATGGGCCTTGTGCTTCTTGGCCTTCTTGGCGGTGTGTTTTGCCGCCGGCTTGGCCGCCGGTTGGGTCGCAGCGGGGGCGGTGGGCGCTTCGGCCGGGGCGGCGGGGGCCTGGGCGAATGCACCGGCGGCGAACAGGCCGGCCACCAGGGCGGCAATGAGCTTCTTCATGAGGGTCTTTCCGTGAGGGATGGGATGTGAGAGTGCCCCTCGCATGGGGGCCTGTGATCAACGACAGGCCGATGCGGCGGTTGACGCCCGGCAGGGGGGCGGCCGACAAAAATAAAAAGCCCTCGGAGCGCCTTTGGTCAGGTGGGATTCAGGCGGCGTGAAAACGTCTTGTGAAAGACCGTGACGAGGCCGCCGCGGCATCCTTCACGCACCGGCCGACTCTTGCACGCGCCGCATGCGCCACCAATTCCACGAGGCCGTCCCGTTCACACCCGTCTCTATAGAATGAATTTCATGGCAACCCAAAATCCGTCCACGCCGCCTGCGGCGCCCGTGCAGCCCCGCAGGGACGACGGCGACGCGGTGGTCGCGGAGCGCAAGCCGCAGCGCACCGCGCCGCCGCGGATGTACCAGGTCGTCATGCTGAACGACGATTACACCCCGATGGAATTCGTGGTCGTGGTGATCCAGGAGTTCTTCGGCAAGGACCGCGAAACGGCCACCCAGATCATGCTCAAGATCCACCTCGACGGGCGCGGCATCTGCGGGGTCTACCCGCGGGACGTCGCGGCCACCAAGGTCAACCAGGTGATGGAGGCGGCCGTGCAGGCGGGCCATCCGCTCCAGTGCGTGAGTGAACCGGTTGAATAAGCCGCGCTCCAACCCATCTGAGCATGTAGTCTCAATTCGCAGCAAGGCAAAGGAAATCACATGATTGCCCAGGAACTGGAAGTCAGCTTGCACATGGCCTTCGTGGAGGCCAGGCAGCAGCGCCACGAGTTCATCACCGTGGAGCACCTCCTGCTGGCGTTGCTGGACAATCCCAGTGCCGCCGAGGTTCTGCGCGCATGCTCGGCCAACATCGACGATCTGCGCGCATCGCTCACCAACTTCATCAAGGACAACACGCCGCAGGTCGCCGGCACCGATGACGTGGACACCCAGCCGACGCTGGGCTTCCAGCGCGTCATCCAGCGGGCCATCATGCACGTGCAGTCCACCGGCAACGGCAAGAAGGAAGTCACCGGCGCCAACGTGCTGGTGGCGATCTTCGGCGAGAAGGATTCGCACGCCGTCTACTACCTGCACCAGCAGGGCGTGACGCGCCTGGACGTGGTGAATTTCATCGCCCACGGCATCAAGAAAAGCGACCCGCCCGAGCCCGCCAAGGGCGGCGAGGCGCCTTCGGGCGAGGGCGAGGACGGCGGCGGCGAACGCAACGAGAAGGCGTCGCCGCTGGAGCAGTTCACCGTCAACCTCAACGCGCAGGCCAAGGAAGGCAAGATCGACCCGCTGATCGGCCGCGAGTACGAGGTCGAGCGCGTGATCCAGATCCTGTGCCGCCGGCGCAAGAACAACCCGCTGCTGGTGGGCGAGGCCGGCGTGGGCAAGACCGCCATCGCCGAGGGCCTGGCCTGGCGCATCACGCAGGGCGAGGTGCCGGAAATCCTGGCCGAGTCGAACGTCTACTCGCTCGACATGGGCGCGCTGCTGGCGGGCACCAAGTACCGCGGCGACTTCGAGCAGCGCCTCAAGGGCGTGCTCAAGTCGCTCAAGGACAAGCCCAACGCGATCCTGTTCATCGACGAGATCCACACGCTGATCGGCGCCGGCGCCGCCTCGGGCGGCACGCTGGACGCGTCCAACCTGCTCAAGCCGGCGTTGTCGAGCGGCACGCTCAAGTGCATCGGCGCGACCACCTTCACCGAGTACCGCGGCATCTTCGAGAAGGACGCGGCGTTGTCGCGGCGCTTCCAGAAAGTGGACGTGGTCGAGCCGAGCGTGGCCGAGACCATCGAGATCCTCAAGGGCCTGAAGTCGCGCTTCGAGGAGCACCACAGCGTCAAGTACGCCACCGCGGCGCTGCAGGCGGCGGCGGAGCTGTCGGCCAAGTACATCAACGACCGGCACCTGCCCGACAAGGCCATCGACGTGATCGACGAGGCCGGCGCGGCGCAGCGCATCCTGGCGGCCAGCAAGCGCAAGAAGACCATCGGCAAGACCGAGGTGGAAGAGATCGTGGCCAAGATCGCCCGCATCCCGCCCGCCAACGTCTCCAACGACGACCGCAGCAAGCTGCAGACGCTGGAGCGCGACCTCAAGAGCGTGGTGTTCGGCCAGGACAAGGCGCTCGAGGTGCTGGCGGCTTCCGTCAAGATGGCGCGCTCGGGGCTGGGCAAGGGCGACAAGCCGATCGGCTCGTTCCTCTTCAGCGGCCCCACCGGCGTCGGCAAGACCGAGGCGGCCAAGCAGCTCGCGTTCATCATGGGCATCGAGTTGATCCGCTTCGATATGTCGGAGTACATGGAGCGCCATGCGGTGTCGCGCCTGATCGGCGCGCCCCCGGGCTACGTGGGCTTCGACCAGGGCGGCCTGCTGACCGAGGCCGTCACCAAGAAGCCGCACGCGGTGCTGCTGCTCGACGAGATCGAGAAGGCGCACCCGGACATCTTCAACGTGCTGCTGCAGGTGATGGACCACGGCACGCTGACGGACAACAACGGGCGCAAGGCCGACTTCCGCAACGTCATCATCATCATGACGACCAACGCGGGGGCCGAGACCATGAACAAGGCGACCATCGGCTTCACCAACCCGCGGCAGGCGGGCGACGAGATGGGCGACATCAAGCGCCTGTTCACGCCCGAGTTCCGCAACCGGCTGGACGCCATCGTCAGCTTCAAGGCGCTGGACGAGCAGATCATCCTGCGCGTGGTCGACAAGTTCCTGCTGCAGCTCGAAACGCAACTGGCCGAGAAGAAGGTCGAGGTCACCTTCAGCGACAAGCTGCGCAAGTACCTGGCGAAGAAGGGCTTCGATCCGCTGATGGGCGCACGGCCGATGCAGCGCCTGATCCAGGACACGATCCGCCGCGCGCTGGCCGACGAACTGCTGTTCGGGCGGCTCACCGAAGGCGGGCGCCTGGAGGTGGACCTGGACGACAAGGACGAGGTGGTGCTCGACATCACCCCGCTGCCCAAGAAGGAGGGCAAGTCCAGGCCGGAGGCCGAGGAGGCCGCCGCAGGCTGAGCCCCCGTTGCGCCGCCGTCCGCCGACCCGCGGGCGGCGCGTCATCCAGGGCCGGTAGCATCGCGCTGCCGGCCCTTTTCTTTTGTCCTTCGCGCAACCCGTGATCCCGTCCGAACTGAGCACCGAGTGGAAGACCGCGCTGTCGGTGGCGTGGAGCGCGTACATCGCGGTGCTGTCGGTGTGGATCGTGATGCAGCGGCGTGCGCCGGTGTCCACGCTGGGGTGGATCCTCTCGCTGGCGCTGCTGCCCTACCTGGGCTTCGGCATCTACTACTTCTTCGGCCCGCAGCGCCTGAAGAAGACCCGCCTGAAGCGCCTGCGCAGCCGGGCCATCGCCCATTCGCGCGACGACGCCGCCCTGCTGCGCGAGGCGGCCGAGCATGCGCCCGAGCCGCTGCGGCAGATGGCGGCGCTGGGCCGGGCGGCCTGCGGGCTGCCGGTGTCCAGCGCCACGGGCGTGCGGCTGCTCTCCGGCGGCGCGCGCACCTTCGACGCGATCTTCGAGGCGGTGGCGGCGGCGCGCGACCACGTGCACCTGGAGTACTACATCTTCGAGCCCGACCGCATCGGCACCCGCCTGCGCGACCTGCTGGTGGCGCGGGCGGGCGCTGGCGTGACGGTGCGGCTGCTGATCGACGCGCTGGGCTCCAAGCGCGTCGGGCGCCGCTTCCTGGCGCCGCTGCTGGCGGCGGGGGCGCAGGTGGGCTTCTTCCACCATTCGCGCATCGGCCGGCGGCTGCGGCCGGTGACCAACTACCGCACCCACCGCAAGATCGTCGTGTGCGACGGCGTGATCGGCTTCACGGGCGGCGTCAACATCACCGACGAGGAAGACCCGCGCACGCGCCCCGACGCGTACCACGACGTGCACGTGCGCATCGAGGGCGCGGCGGTGCGCTGGCTGCAGACCACCTTCATCGAGGACTGGGCCTACGCCACCGGCGAGCGCGTGCGCGACCCGGACGCCCAGCTCTCCCGCTACCTGCCGGCCGCCGAGCCCGGCGCCATCCCGGTGCAGATCGTCACCAGCGGGCCGGACACGCCGCTGGAGGCGATCCACCGCATGCACGTGGACGCGATCCACAACGCCACGCACCGGGCCTGGCTGACCACGCCGTACTTCGTCCCCGGCGAGCCGGCGCTGATGGCGCTGACCAACGCCGCGCTGCGCGGGGTGGACGTGCGCCTGCTGGTGCCTCGGCGCAGCGACAGCCTGATCGTCAGCGCCGCGGCGCGCTCCTACTTCGACGAGCTGATCGCCGCCGGCGTGAAGGTGTGGGAATACAAGGCGCGCATGCTGCACTCCAAGACGCTGGTGATCGACGACCAGTGCGCCATGATCGGCACCGCCAACTTCGACAACCGCAGCTTCCGGCTCAACTTCGAGGTGATGGCGGTGGTGTACGGCCCGGCGCTGGCCGGCCCGCTGGCCGGGCAGTTCGAGACCGACCTCGGCAGCGCGGCGCCGGTGCGCCACGGGCGCCGGCAGCCCTTCTGGCGGCGGCTGGGCGACGCGGTGGCGCGGCTGTTCTCGCCGCTGCTGTAGCGCCGGCGGCATCGGCCCGCGCGTGGCCGAGAATGTCCGGCTGATTCCCTTGCCCTGCCCATGTCCTCCCGCACCTTCCTCTGGCACGACTACGAGACCTTCGGCACCAACCCGCGCCGCGACCGGCCCGCGCAGTTCGCGGCCATCCGCACCGATGCCGAGCTCAACGAGATCGGCGAGCCGCTGATGATCTACTGCCGCCCGGCGCCGGACTTCCTGCCCAGCCCCGGCGCCTGCCTCGTCACCGGCATCACGCCGCAGGTGTGCCTGGAGCGCGGCCTGCCGGAGCACGAGTTCGCCACGCGCATCGAGGCCGCCTTCGCGCAGCCCGGCACCATCGGCGTGGGCTACAACACGCTGCGCTTCGACGACGAGGTGACGCGCTTCCTGTTCTGGCGCAACCTGATCGACCCCTACGCGCGCGAGTGGCAGAACGAGTGCGGCCGCTGGGACCTGCTGGACGTGGTGCGCCTGACCTACGCGCTGCGGCCCGAGGGCATCGAATGGCCGAAGCATCCGGACGGCAAGCCCAGCTTCCGCCTGGAGGACCTGACGCGCGCCAACGGCCTGGCGCACGAGGCCGCGCACGATGCGCTGTCGGACGTGCGCGCCACCATCGCGCTGGCGCGGCTCGTCCGCGACAGGCAGCCGCGCCTGTTCGACTTCGCGCTCTCGCTGCACAAGAAGGACCGGGTCGCGCAGGAGCTGGGCCTGCCCGCCACGCGCCAGACCGCGAAGCCCTTCCTGCACGTCTCCGGCATGTTCGCGCCCGAGCGCGGCTGCCTGGCCGTGATGTGGCCGCTGGCGAGCCACCCCACCAACAAGAACGAGCTGCTGGCCTGGGACCTGGCGCACGACCCGTCGGAGCTGGCCACGCTGGACGTGCCGACGCTGCGCCAGCGCCTTTTCACGCGCAGCGCCGATCTGCCCGAAGGCGTGGTGCGGCTGCCGATCAAGGGCGTGCACCTGAACAAGTCGCCGATGGTGGTGTCCAGCCTGCGCACGCTCAGCGAGGCGATGGCCGCACGCTGGCAGGTCGACCTGGCGCAGGCGATGCGCCATGCCGAGATCGCCGCCGGCCTGCCGGACATGAGCGCGATCTGGGCCGAGGTCTATGCCCGCCCGAAGGAGGCGACGCCGGACGTGGACGAGGACCTGTACGGCGGCTTCGTCGGCAACGCCGACCGGCGGCGGCTCAACGAGCTGCGCACGCTGCCGGGCGAGCGGCTGGCAGCCAAGCGTGCGGCCTTCGACGACCCGCGCCTGGAGGAGCTCCTGTTCCGCTACCGCGCCCGCAACTTCCCCGCCACGCTGGACGAGGCGGAGCAGGCGCGCTGGCACGCGCATCGCGTGGCGAAGCTGATCGAGGGCGAGGGCGGCGCCTACAACGTCGATCAGTACTTCGCCGAGATCGACACGCTGGCCGAAAGCGCGGACGAGCGCGGCGAGGCCATCCTCGGCGCGCTGTACGAGTACGCGGAGATGATCAGCCCCGAGTGAGGCGCCTCGCCGGGCGGCGGATCAGTCGAGCGAGACGCCGACCGACCTGACCAGCGCGCCCCAGTCCTGCAGGTCCTGCCGCAGCGTGGCGCCGAACTGCTCCGGCGTGGTCAGCGGCAGGTCGGTGAAGTTCAGCTCGTGCATGCGCTTGATCACGGCCGGGTCCTTCAGGGCGCGGTTGATCTCGGCGTTGAGGCGCTGGACGATGGCGGGCGGCGTCTTCGCGGGCGCGAAGACGCCGTACCAGGAGTAGTTCTTGAAGGGGTAGCCCGACTCCGTCATCGTCGGCACGTCGGGCAGCATCGGCACGCGGCCGGGACCGCTGTAGGCCAGGGCGCGCACGCGGCCGGAGCGGACGATCTCCACGGTGGACGAGATGTCGGCGAAGCCGGCGTCCACTTGGCCGCCCATCAGGTCCTGCACGCAGGGGCCGCTGCCCTTGTAGGGCACGTGGGTCATCACCAGCCCGGCCTGCTTCTTCAGGCTTTCCATCGCCAGGTGCCCGCCGGAGCCCGCGCCCCACGAGCAGTAGCTGAGCTTGTCCGGGTGGGCCTTCACGTAGGCCACGAACTCCTTGATGGAATTCACCGGCAGGTCCTTGCGCACCAGCAGCAGGTTGCCGCCGCGGCCGATCTGCGCGACCGGCGCGAAGTCCTTCACCGGGTCGTAGGGCAGCTTCTTGTACAGGCTCGGGTTGACGGCCATCGTCGCCGCGTAGGTGAACAGCAGCCGGTAGCCGTCGCCCGGGCTCTTGGCGACGTAGTCGACGCCGAGGATGCCGTTGGCGCCGGGGCGGTTGTCGACGACGAAGCTCTGCTTCAGGGCCTTGCCCAGCACGTCGGCGAACATGCGGGCGATGGTGTCGGTGCCGCCGGCGGCGGCGGTGGGCACGACGAGCGTGACGGGCTTGTCGGGGTAGCCGGCGGCGCCCTGCGCGGCGGCGGTGCCGGCCAGGGCCAGCGCCGCCAGGGCGGCGAGGGCGGGCCTGATGAGGGATGTCCGGGTCATGTCATGTCTCCGTTCTGGTGTGATGGGGGTGGCGCCGCTGCTCAGCGGATGCCAAAGCGCGCCTGGGTGCCTTGCTCGATCATCTCGGCGCTCACGCGGTACAGGTTGCGCGACACGTAGCTCTGCACCTGCCCGGCGCGCTCGCGCAGCCAGGCGGCCTTGAGCGCGCGGGCCTCGGCGATCTCGGGGGCGTCGCCGGGCGCGGTGGCCAGCAGGTCGATCACGTGCAGCGCCAGCTGCCACTGGCCCGCATCGGCCAGCGCGCGGGCGCTGGCGACCAGGCCGGCCTTGTCGCTGATGGCGCCGGCCACCGCCTCGGCCACGGCCTCGGGCGCCTCGGGGTGCAGGGTGGTGGGGTTGCGGTCCCACCAGCCGTTCTCCGAGCGGTAGATGTCGCGCACGATGTAGCTCGGGTCGCCGTAGGTGGGCTTCATCCACGGGGCGGCGAACAGCTCGTCGGGGAAGCGGATGCGCGCCAGGACCTGCTGCTCGTTCAGCCCCTCGTTCATCAGCGCCACCACCTCGGCGCGCAGCCAGCGCAGGGCGCGGGCGGTGTGGCCCAGCACGCGCTGCACCGCGTCCTCGCCCTCGATCACCGGGCCGAACTCGCGCACCGCCTTGAGCGGCCGCAGCGCGGCCATCGCCTCCAGCGTCTCGGCCCAGCGCACCGTGTCGCGCAGCGTGCGGAAGGGCGTGCCGATGTTGGGGATGGAGTCCAGCAGCGAGGGGCCGCCGTACAGCACGCGTTGCGCGGGGCTCCACAGCGCGATGGCGTCGTCGGTCTCCGAGGGCGCCCAGAACAGCTCGACGCGCCGGTCGCCGCTGCCGATGACGAGGCGCTCGTCGAAGGTCTCGGTCGGCGCGTGCATCGTGAGGCGGTGCTCGAAGAAGCCGGGCGAGCGGTTGAACTGCACCTCGGCCATGCGGTGCTGCAGCGCCTGCGTCTCGCGGTAGCGGGCGTAGCGGCGCGGCACGTTGCGGTGGGCGATCACGCGCGGGGCCGGGTCGCCGCGCTGCTGCGCGTGGGCCAGCCACTCCGGCACGCCGGCGTTGTAGCCGATGTGGCCGTGGCTGTAGACCAGGGCGTGCACCGGCGCGTCGCTGATCCGGCGCAGGCTGTCGATCATGCCGCGCGTCACGCCGCCGCCGGGGCCGGCGTCGATCACCACCAGGCCGGCGTCGGTCTCGGCCACGAAGGACTGGCCCTGGCCGCGCAGGATGTGCAGGCCCGGCGCCACCGTCTCGCTGCCGGTGCCGGTGATGAGGAAGGGCTTGTCGTCGTCGTGGATGCTCATCGTGTGTCCTTGTCGTTGTCGTCGTCGTCCACGCGCTCCAGCGGCGGCAGCGCGTAGCGGCCGTCGACCATCTCCTCGCGCGGCACGTAGGCGCGCAGGCACAGGTAGAACTCGCCGGCCGGCGCGGGCAGCCAGTTGGCGCGTGCGGCCTCGCCGGCGGGCTGCGCGTGCTGCAGGTGGATCGTCAGGCCGCCGTCCGCGTCGCGGCGCAGGCCGGGCGTGCGGTCGCCGATGGCGTAGCGGTCGATGGGGTTGTCCACCAGCATGTAGTCGCCGGCGCCGTACATCGTGATCGACCAGAAGGCGTCGACCGGCGGCAGCATGCCCGGCGCGAAGCGCAGCCGGTAGCGCGCGCCGCCGTGCAGCGGGCGGCCCTGCGCGTCGTGCCAGGCCAGCGGGTAGGTGGCCTCGCGGCTTTCCAGCATGCCGATGTACTTGAGCGCGATCTGCGCGCGGCCCAGGGGGTCGTCGCCGAAGCTGCCCTCGACCACGCGCGGCTGGATCCAGCCGGAGGGCAGCCGCTGGCCCGACTGCGCGGCGCGCAGGCGCGGCAGCACGGTGTCCAGCGCGGCCTGCAGGGCCTCGCGCTGCGCATCGTCCAGCGCCGCCGCGCCGGGCCCGATGCCGGCCGCGGCCAGGCGCGCGAGCAGGGCGAATTCGTGCGTCGGCGGCGGGTTGTCGCGCAGGGCCGCGTTCACCTGGGCGGCGAAGTGGCCGGCCGTGAGCGGCGCCTTCGGGTCGCAGGCCGGGTCGAAGGCGCGGGGCCGGGGCGCGGCGCCCGCCTGCCAGTCGGCCAGCGGCCGCACGGTGAAGCCGTCCTGCAGCGCGTTCACGGCCGGCACGTCCTGCGGGCCATCGACCAGGATGCGGCCGATCACCCACAGCCAGCGCGTCGGCGCCTCGATGCGCGCGCCGGGCGCGTCGAACGCCGCCGGCAGCTCGCCCTGCCAGCCCGGCGGCGTGACGACGAAGGCGCGCGCCGCCGTGCCCGTCAGCCGCTGGCCGATGTGGGCGAAGGGGTTGGTGTAGAAGTCCAGCAGCCCCAGCACGTAGTAGCGCCCGGCGGTGTCGGGCACGTCGATGACCAGCGGGCCGTCGCCCAGGTCGAGCCAGGCGTTGGTGTAGAGCGTGTCGTTGTTGGGCGTCACCACGCGGCTGGTGCCGGCGCGCAGCAGCTGCCGCGAGGGGGTGAAGAGGTTGCACCAGCGCGCGGGCGGCGGCGCTTCCTCGCCCGCCTCGGTGCGGTGCGGCGAGGTGGCAGCGCGCATGCGGCTCATCTCGTACAGCGGCCAGGCGTAGACCACCGCCTCCTCGGCCAGCGCGTGCAGGTCGGTCATGGCCATGACTCAGGCCGGCTGCGCCTGCAGCGGCGGGATGCGCCAGCTCTGCACGCCCTCGCGCGGGTAGTACATGCGCAGGATCAGGTAGAAGCGGCCGGCCGGGGCGGGCAGCCAGTTGGCGGTGTCGGCCGGGCGCGCGTGGCCCACCTCGATCTCCAGGCTGCCGTCGGCGTTGCGCTTCAGGCCCGGCGTGCGGTCGCCGATGGCGTGGCGCTTGATTTCGTTGGGGTAGAGGAAGCGGTCGCTGTCGTACAGCGTCACCGACCAGAAGGCGTCGGCCGGCGGCATGTCGGCGGCGTCGAAGCGCATGACGTAGCGGCGGTTGCCGTCCAGCGGCTCCTGCACGGCGTCGTAGTGCGCGGCGGCGTACACGGCCTCGCTGGTGGCCAGCGCGCCCAGGCCCAGGTAGGCGGTGCGGGCGCGGCCGAGGAACTCGTTGCCGTAGCGGCCGGTGGCGGGCGTCATGGCCCAGGGCTTGGGGCGGCGGTTGCGGCCCACGGCCGCCACCACGCGCACCC
>Ga0182738_1000969_pt1 | contig 37583 bp, 25 predicted proteins | sample eDN5th30CBELigMG_FD_128876 | JGI IMG/M metagenome (GOLD analysis project Ga0182738, IMG submission 128876) | Enriched Miracle-Growth compost microbial communities from Emeryville, California, USA - eDNA 5th pass 30_C BE-Lig MG (version 2)... ...
CTGCGTTTTTTATGAAACTAGAACTTTTTTAGAAAATTGTAAGATCAAATATCTCTGTCAGAACCCACCTTTCAATTCAATTGTCTGCAGAAATTTATTGATTTTTGAACTCAAAGGCAATATGCTGTGTCATTCTTCGAACTCCACATTTCTCATTTGAAGAAAGAGGACCCTCAAACGTGAACTCTCTAAATCTTCAGTCAGAAAGATTTTTTTATGTCTTTCACTGATGTTAAAGAGAAGTGGCCGAAAATTAGATTGTTTGATAATTAGATGAATAACGGTATTTGACTTTTCACTTGATATGCAGAGACTGAAAAGGGGAAATGTTTTTTTTCTGATCAGACTGATGAAAAACATTTTGGGGAAATGTTGAAAAATGAGAATTGGAAAAGTACCAAATACAGAAGGTTTCCTGTTTTTATCAAAATCAAGTTCATTTTTTTTTCCATTTTCACAGTCTCAACTTCAAATTTTCAAGATGTTCTAAATTCAAAATAAATACGGTCATCGAAATATTGTTCCAAGACGACAGGGAGATAACGTTCTTCACAATATGTCTTCTTTCTTCGATGCTGAATAAAAAAAAAAAGGCCCAGCTCTTTCTATTGTCTCATTTAATTACATTTGAAATCTTTATGTCTGCTTTCTGCTCTCTCTGAGAAAAATTTCCAAAACCTAACTTGAGGGAAGATGAAACAGTTTTCCTCCAAAAGAGGAGGAAGTGGACGAGAAAACATAAACAAAAGCTTTTAATTATTTTCCGGTAGCAGCTCAAAGTCAGAAAAGAAGTCTTTTACTCTTTAGGATAAGTGATCCTAAAATGTTAGAGACCGAATTTCTCTCATCTTATTGTTGATACCTCATGCTTGGCAAAAAATAAGTGAATTGAACTGGGCTGCTCATCTTTTTAGAGAATCAAACTTTCAGCGTTGGTCATTCATTGGGATAAAAAGCTTTTTTTTTTCATTTTCTGATCCTTCCTGACAGAGGTGCTTATTTCCAGCGCATTTGGCGCAATACAGCGAGAATCAGGATCTGAAAATGCAAGGCGGCGTTATGTTTTTTGAGATTATATCTCTTAGGAAAATAAAGTCTGGTTGGAAAATACGGTGAAAAAGTCATTTTTCAAGCATCCCTGCTTACTGGCAGAGAAAATTAAATAGATAAAATTTGCTTTATTTTAGAGAACGCAAAGAGGAACTTTAATCTTGGAGACCATTATGTCTGAATTTTGGAGAGTTGAAGTTTAATTTCCAATTGACAGGGTTCAAAAATGAGAAAATTGCTCTGACAGGGTTCTGACAGGGTTCCGACAGGGTTCAAAAATGGGAAAATTGCTCTGACAGGGTTCTGACAGGGTTCAAAAATGGGAAAATTGCTCTGACAGGGTTCCGACAGGGTTCAAAAATGGGAAAATTGCTCTGACAGGGTTCCGACAGGGTTCTGACAGGGTTCCGACAGGGTTCAAAAATGGGAAAATTGCTCTGACAGGGTTCAAAAATAAGCAAATCACCCAAGTAAGCGTACACACATTGAAAATTAATGCTAAGCAGGTAACGATTAATGCCAGCCAACCCAAAGTTAATTCTAGTGTGTATGAAAAATTAGCGCCTGGCGAATGAATATTGATGAAGCTCATATTTTTTTTGATTTTCGAGGGTATGGAGCGGTGAGGGAAATAAATAAAAGAACGTATAAAAGAGAGCAAATTAAATGGAATGGCGCAATAAGATTCTATTTCATTGTTCAAGTGAAAAAAATCTCAGTCTAAAGTCTACAAAAATTTTTTAGACAGCGCATTAATTCTTTTCTCCAGCCGCACAGATAAAAAGACAGGGGAACATTAATTGTTGATCTGGGATAGCAAGAATTTTTAAATAGCAAGTATTGATTTGCTAAAGTGCATCGCACTAAAATTTACTCCCCCAGCAAGAAAGTTTGACATGGAAAGAATCAATTTTCGACAATGAGGCGCGTTTTTTCGATTCTAAGGCAATAAATTAGAACAGTCAAGCTTTAATTCTCAACGAAATCTGCAATTCGAAGAGGAAGAAGTTTTGCAAAGTTTTTCATTGACCGAAAATTTTCTTCTCATCATCGTAAATTTTTTTTCGAATTGAAAATGGATTGACAGATCAGTAAATGACTCAACTTCGTCTGTTTTCTGTTCCTCGGGTAAATATCGAAAAATTGTTGATAATTTTGAATACTTTTTTTGAAAATAACAGATAATGTACTTGAGTAATTATTTACTGAACACTTTGGAGTCGTCAGCTTCTTTTGAAGCCTTGTGGTTTGCTCGGATCAATGCTCCCTCGAAGGATTTCTGTTCGCTTTTATAAATTCTGGTCTAAAGCCAAGTTTCCTCCGAACAACTTTTTGAGTTCCAGTTTCTCTGAAAGACTCCGAGCCTGTCCCTTAATGAAGATGATTTCCCTTAAATGATGAATTCTGATTTAGCATATTATTTTCATGTTTTTATGAGGTTTTTGAATTCTTTTTTATTCACAAAAGGGTAAATTATTTCTGACTTGAGATTACTGTAATTGGCCGCAAAATTCGGCTTTTTTTGGCAAAAAATATCCCCAAATTCGGCAAAAAAAAGCTGAATTTTGCGGCCAATTACAGTATGCCTAAAATACTCTTACAATGATTTTTTACTATAACCTGACAAAAAAATAATTCTCCTGCCTTTTAATTTTTTAATAAAGAATCATGAACGATAAGGTTTTTTTATTTATTGATAGATTAACACGGAAAAAAACCTAACTGACAAATAAAAATCAAGTTTTAAATCATCTTTAGAGTTGCAAACTTACTGTTAAACTTCCTCTCCCTTCAGATAACCTTCTAATCTCACATCTTCTCTGAAATTTTGTTGAAACTAACACTCCTTCTTTCTTCTCAAATATTCAATTATTCTAAATCTTTATTTATTTATATTGTTTCATTTAGCAAAGAGTTTTTCCTTTGCTTTATTTTCTCTTTGTAATTCTTTATTTCAACATCATGAAAGCCATCAACAAAGGAGTGAGTTTTTCTTAAATTTATCAGTCACATGGAAAAGCATTTAAAACAAATTTAAGGTCCTCTTGAATTTCTAACTTGAACTTGAGAACCGCTTTTTCTGCCAACAAACTAAAAATTCCGCATCCAACTTGCCTACCACTCCCATCCCACAAAGCTAATTTCTTCAAATTCACACCTAGTTTATACCCTCAGAACCTCATAACACTCATTTTTTAATACAGTAATTTTTCTTCTCTCCTTCAGCAAATCTCAATAGCTCTATGAAACAATCCATTTTCTCCTTTCTTCTCTTTAAAGAGAATCAAATAGATTCTTATATTAAGAAAGAGAGAGTTACAGTTCCTGACAATATAGAGTGGGAATAATTGGCTGATTAAAAATCCCAAACTCAACGTCTCGTTTTAAAATTGCTCTTGTTAAACCATATAACTTATAAAACTTTAATAATTTTTTTCCTTTTCGGTCCTCGACCTCCTCCTTTCAAGTCATCAATCAAACTTCACATTCTCTAATGGAACAAACTAACAACACCGATTGCCCTATCCCCACCGTCAAAAATTGGGAATATCCTCAACTCTCTGTTGATCTCTCCCAATTCCCTGACAAATCTCATGAAGACTTACCTGATGCCATGAGATGGGCTGACGCTATCGCCAAAGAACCAGCATGGTGCCCTCTTAAGGGCAAGGAACTTGCCGATTTTATCGAAAATTGGAAGTACTCTCAACCTTCTATTTTCTATTTTTAACCAAAATTCTCTCATTAGACACATTGAAAGCAGCGATGATGTTAGAGTTCCTTTTGCTTATAAAAACGGAGGAAAAACTGCTGAAAACCCTAAAGCAGTCTCAAAGTTAAGAGCAGTAGGAAAAGATTTCATCTACAAAGTCGGAAAACATATCCTTTCTGGAAACTTCAACCTCACCACCATCCCCTTCCCCATCAGAGCTATGATCCCCAAGTCATACCTTGAATACGTTGGCTCCACTGCCAGTAGAAATCTCCCCATTTCCCTCCCTTTTAATCCCTCTTTTAGCCGTCTTCTTCCCCTTATACATGAACTTGGCCCTCAAGACCTCTGACCCCGTCGAAAGATTCAAGCTTTACATCGTTTCCTCCCTCGCCTATTTCTACATGTCCAGCTCTTTCGCAAAGCCTGTAATATTTGTCTTCTAAAACTCTTTTTAACTAGATTTAGTTGAATCCAATTTTGGGTGAAACTTGTACTGGTTATTATGATGATGGAAGTCATTTCTACCTTGAACAGATCTCCCATCATCCTCCTATCAGTTATATGTTCTACGTTGGACCCAATGATGCCTACAGATTCTATGGTCCTAGTCAATATGGTGCTAGTGCCGGCTTCAACTCCATCACTGTTACTGCTAAAGCTTGGAGAAAAGTTACCTTCAAGGATAACAACCAAACTATCCATAACACCTTCCCTAATGTAACGAGTTTATTAAGGAAATTGAGAAATCTAACCACTGAATTATAGGAATATTACGATGGTAGTTTATTGGGCACAACTGTGCACTCAAGTATTGGTGACTTGGAGTTCACTGATGAAGGAAATGGCATTTATTGCAAGATTGAACTTGGAAAGGTTAAAAAGAGACCCACTGACTACATTGAAGGAACCATCACTGTTAATGGAGAACCTGTCTCTAAGCTTACTGGAACTTACTTAGGTACATTGAATGAGTAAAGAAGTCTGTGATTAACTTATTATTAGGATATCTTGAGTTTGATGGAAAGAGATATTTCGACTTCAGACACGTTCAACCTTTCCAAACTAAGCTTGCTACTTCTCCTTTACAATCTGATTGCCTTTATCGTCCTGATAGAGCTTTATTAGTTAGAGGTAAAGTTTGTGGTTAGCTCCTAGATATTTATTCATTTTCAAGGTCAATATGATGCTGCACAAAAAGAAAAGGAACAGTTGGAACATATTCAACGTACTGATGCTAAAATGAGAAAAGCGTATAAAGAAGAACAAGCCGCCAATGGCAATGCTGACGCAACTGCTACTGAAGGACATTAATCAAAAGTCCTCAAATATTTTTTTAAGGAGTTGAGTCAGTATGGATAACTTCTTTGAAGACTCAGTGTCTTTTTGTTGTTGACTGTTTCTTGATAAGATAAGATTCATAAATTGATAACTTAATTTTTATTCTGTAATTGAAAAGGAAAAAAATTATTTGATGATTTACTAAAAAAACTATGTGTTTTTGATTATTATGGATGTATCAATCACCTTCACAATCACAATCAATCATTGAAAGTATCCTTGATTGTTTTGTTTATTCAAACAAAAAAATTCCTTTCAGATTTATGAATCATAATAGCGCAAGAAAAGTAACTTTCAAATAATTTTAGGCGATCCATTTCCTTGTCATTAAAAATAAAAAGAGGGAAAAATTTTTTCATATTGTCCTTTGTCAATCTCTCTTCTCTTTGGGAGCTTTCAAACTCTTCTCTTGCTTCATATTCAAATTTGCTTCACTTTCAAGTCAATAATAATTCCTTTCCAAAAAAGATTTCTTTTTCTTGGTGATAATGAGATATAAAAATCTTCAAGACAGAGAGAAGAAGTGAGATGACATTTGTCAAAAAGAGGAAAGGAATAGTAACTCGGGGTAGTAGCTCAGATGGTAGAGCGCTCGCTTAGCATGCGAGAGGCGCTGGGATCGATACCCAGTTACTCCACTATTTTTTATTTTTATCAACAAATTAAACAACACACTTTTTGCAATTAATTGAACCAGATTATCTCAATTCAAGACCCTTAAATAATCTAGGGGTTTGTATTGTATCAGAAGAGTATTCTGTTATAATGTGAAGCCAAGAGCAGTTAGAGAGATCAAAATGTTTGGCTCTCAATTAATTGCTTAAAAAATTTATTTTGTCTGCTTTTTAAAAAATCATCAGATTTCATTAGTATCCCTCTCTACTTTCCTCACCTTCACTTGTCCTCACGTGCTGAGCCATTCTTACACGACTTGAATAAGAGAAAAACCTTCAGTGATATCAAAAATCGTAAAAGTTTTGAATAGTTTAACGTTTCTGCCAAGTATGAAATATTTCTCGAGAAACAAAAAGATTTTTCAGAATTCCTCATCAACTCAAACATTCAGAGTCAATTGTCTATTATTTTTCAATACTTTATGATTCTATTCCAACAAAAGCAAAAAAAATTTTTTTCAAGGCAATAATTTCAGAACTTACAGAGTGCCAAAATAAAGGTGCGAAATTATTTGAAATCCATAATCTAGACAAAGCGACTATTTAAACTTATCTCTTTTTATTTTTTATAATTTAATCAAACAAATCCAACCCTAATCTAACTTCTTTTCACCAGAAATGCCAAAAGGTGCTGCTAAAGGTATCCTCTCCCCTTCATCTCTCTTTTATTAACCTCCATCTCCCATTAGGTAATCAAATTGAAGAAGAAAAGGGAGAAGTCACCACTGTTATCACAACTGTTCTTCCTGCCCTTGATGACTTTGTTGATGGTTTGGGAACTTGGAAGGATGCCTTGAAGGACTCTTGGTCCCAAAAGTACTTCAATACCCTCTACGCTTTCTTGAAGGGTGCTTATTCCAAGGAAAAGGTAACGGCTTATTCGAAAAAGTCATCTAAAGAAAAATCAGGTTTATCCTCCCCCAAGTCTTGTCTTCAACGCCTTTAAATTAACTCCTATCAATAAAATCAGAGTTGTCATTATCGGTCAAGATCCTTATCATCAACCTGGTCAAGCTATGGGTTCCTATTTCTTCTCTCGTTTTAAAACCTAATCATTGCCTTTTAGGATTGAGTTTCTCAGTTCCTAAAGGAATTAAAATCCCTCCCAGTCTTTTGAACATCTACAAGAGTTTGGAAAGTGACCCTAACATGAAGGGATTCAAGAGACCTAACCACGGTGATTTGACTAAATGGGCTGAACAAGGAGTGTTCATGCTCAATGCTGTTCTTACTGTCCAAGACAGCAACCCTAATTCCCACAAAAAAGAAGGATGGAATACCTTTACTGATGCAGTTGTCAAGGCTATTAATAAAGAATGCAATAATGTTGTCTTTATGTTGTGGGGAAAAGATGCTGAAAAGAAAGCTACTGGTGTCGATGAAAAGAAGTAAAACGAGTTTTAATTGACTGAAATTAATATCTTTTTTATTAGACATCACGTGTTGAGAACAAGTCATCCTTCCGGTTTGTCTTATACTAAGGGATTCGACAAAGCTTGTAAGATTTTCTAATGAAAAAAGAAAGGTTGTTAATTTTTTTAATAGATCATTTCTCCAAGTGCAATGATTATTTGAAGAAGAATGGGCTTAAGGAAATTGATTGGACTTTGTAAATTTTATAAAGAGAGAATAATAATCATATTTAATCCGTAATTTTCATAAATATCTGAATCAGAATATTTTATTGTCATTTTTGCATATTCAACAACACTTTTTCCATCTCATAGAACATGACATAACTTTTAAAAAATTCACAATTTATTGAAAGTCTCTGAATGTTTTTTCTTCAAACAAAAAAGTTCAGAAAGTTTTCACAAATTTCGCATCTTTTGGTTGCAGGAGATTCAAATATATTTTTGAAAAGAAGGAAGAAAGAAAACTAAGAATTATCAAGCAAGCCTACTATAAGCTCAGAAAGATTACTTCCGACGGGTCAGTCAAGTTTTAAAGAGATAAATGGACCTTAAGGGTTATAAAAAGTCCATTACACTTTTAAAATAGCTTTAGATATATGTATTTTTTTTTATATAGATAGTCCTGAATGAAGTTTTAATTCTCTTTTTTATAAACTTATTGGCTTTCGGTCTTGCTGACAGCCTTTTTAGCGGCGTCATCCAAATCATTGGCGACAGTAATGTTATATTTGGGGTTTTCTTTCACGAATTTATTGATGATTTCGTTAGCACCTTGAGCATTAGTACCAGTCAATCTGATAACAATGGGGTGTCTAACTCCAACAATTTGGGCAGCTTGGGTAACACCGTTGGCAATCATAGCGCAATCAACTATACCTCCGAAAATGTTGACCAAAATAGTCTTGACTTGAGGGTGTTGAGTCAAAATTTCAAAGGCAGTCTTAACTTGTTCAAGACTGGCACCACCACCGACGTCCAAGAAGTTAGCGGGGCTTCCACCGTGGAGCTTGATGACGTCCATGGTAGCCATGGCCAAACCAGCACCGTTGACCATGCAGCCGATGTTTCCGTCAAGAGCGACGTAGTTCAAACCAGCGTTAATAGCCTTAATCTCATCGGGATCAGCATCTTCAGAAGCAACAGATTGGCTTCTGAGGTTGACGATTTCAGCTTGTCTGAATTTAGCAGAGTCGTCGATGTTGATCTTGGCATCAATGCACCAAAGTCTGCCCTTTTCATCGGTAGCCCAAGGGTTGATTTCAATTTGAGTGGCATCGAGGGAGATGAACATCTTGTAGAGGTTGAGGATTTGTTGAGCGGCATCTTCTTGTTGGTCGGGAGAGATGTTTAATTTTCTGACGACTTCCAAAGCGTCTTGCTTAGAAAGACCCTTTTCGATATCGAAGGGCTTAGTGATGATGGCATCGGGATGGTCCTTGGCGACTTCTTCGATTTCAACACCACCTTCAGTAGAGGCGATGATAGCGGGCTTTTGGGAAGCTCTGTCCAAAATGAAAGCGAGGTAGATTTGCTTTTGGATATTCACACCTTCGTGGACCAAGACAGCCTTGACTTCCAAACCTATCAAAAAAATTTTACTCACTCATTATCAGCCTGAAGTCTTTACCGTCCTTGGGGGTTTGCTTGGTGACCAATCTGTATCCAAGCATTTGCTTAGTGAAGTCAGCGACTTCTTGAGGGGTCTTGCAGATCTTAACACCTCCCTTAAGACCACTGCTCAAAGTTCCTAACATCATCGATTCAGGGCGAGATCTAGCGAAAATAATTACCCTTGCCTCTACCACCAGCGTGGACTTGAGCCTTCAAGATGAGACCACCAGCGGGGTCCAACTTGTGGGAGACCTTTTCGGCTTCTTCGACAGTTTGGGCGAGGAAACCCTTTTGGACACGGACATTGTACTTTTTCATTATATCTTTGGCTTGATATTCGTGGAGATCAAAGAATCTCTTGGAGACATAGCCAAGGTTCTTGGAGTTTTTGAAACTAGAAACGAAGCGACCAAACATTTTCTAAGATTTGCTCTTGTTATTTAAAAGCAAAAAGGATTTTAGTTTGTAATTAGATAAATTTATTAGATAAGCTTGGATATATAAACGCCCAGGAATTAACAAGTGGAACTTAATTATTATAAAAAAAACTTTATATTATTATATCTTGGAAGGCCGAATGTATTCAAAACAAAATCTTTTTGCTACCTTGTAAATTCCATTCACGTTCTCTCTCCATTCCTTCTTGATTACACTGAAAATTGCTTTGGAAAATTATTTTCAACATTTCCCAGAAGGAATTTTTTTCTTTAAAAAATTTCTAAAATACTAAAAATTTGTGTATTATCTCCACGAGTATTTAGTATTTTTGAATTATCTGCCACGTTTATTCGTTTCAAATAAACGATCAAATATTGGAATTCTTTCCTAAAATTATTTTCCCTCATAAAAATTCTTTCCTTCCCTCTTTAACCAGTATACTGACTTTCAAAGACAACAAATGCCATCCGAATTTAGAGAGAATAACACCCTCTGTCATGATTGAAAATCTCCAAAACAATACTGCAAAATTCACTTCTGTACTGTATTAATTAACAAAAATTTACACACAGGAGAAATCAATCTTTTTTAAATAAAAATTATTATGTTAAAATCCACGTGTAATTAAAAGTATTTTGCGCAGATCCAGATTTAATTTCCTCTAATTAAATCCTCAAAAATATCTTCCCCTTTCTTGTCGTTTCTATCTACTTTCTCTCCATCAAATCTGCTCTCCACCTTTCATTTTCTTTTCTTTTTACAGACTGTAGCTTGTTTTCCCAAGTCTTTACTTGACCACCCTTTTGTGTCATAACCTTCTCAATCTCTGCAGTATCAAGTCATGAGAGAATGGCTCAAAGGAAGAAGGAAAAAACATTTTTTCTTGAAAAAATTTCAAGAGGAAATTTTCTTTTCTCTGATAAATTTCAAAAAAATTTCTCAGATCTGATCTCAGAGGGAGACTATCCACCCCATCCCAATTCAAAAAAGAGATTTAAAAATTAGTTTTTGCCAAGTTAATAATAAATCATGCAAGTTACAAATCATAATGAATCAGATTCTTTCCCACTGAAAAAGTTATGCATTCACACAAATGAAATATATAAGTAGAACTAATAAAAATCTTTATGTAAAATCTGATTATCTTTTCTTAAAAAAGGGAAATTGAGATTCTATATCTTGTTTTTTCCAATCATTCAAGATATAAAACTCTTTCCTTTTTTCTCTTTAAAAAAATTTCTTTATTAAAAAAATGCATTATTAATAAATAGTTTTCCTTTTACAAAAGTCGTACAAAGGCTTCTTCCTGTAGAATTTCCTTCTTCACACCCAAACTTAGGTGTTTTTAATTTGATCGAGGATATCATGGTTAGAAATGAAGCTGACTTCAACCATTTTATTCTTGCAAAAATCATCAGGATCAACAGTAAAACTGATCATCTCATCAAATTCTCCTTTGCCTCCTTTAGCTTTCTCATTTCCTCTTTCGCCGCCATTCTCCAACTTATTTTGACTATCAATGTCTTCTCCTTCGGAGCTATTCAGGTTTCCCAAAACTTCCTCGTTATCTTCTTCTTCGACTTCTTGTTGTTGGTTCTTCATTTTCAACACATTTGTTGCATTTGGCTCAAGAACCAACTTCTTTCTCTCAGAAACATACTCAAGAGGATTACTCAATGATCTCTTGAGCTTGTAAATTGGCTTAGTGCTCAACTGATTCGTGGAGAACTTTAGATTTTCCAACATCTTCTTGGCCATTGAGGACTTTTGCAAATTAGTATTCACGTACAAGTCCTTGGCAAGATTCAACAAGAAAATCTTGCATTGATCCTTTGAAAACTCAAACACATTGCTTGGCTTTCTTCCCCTTTCAACAGGAGGGCGGTCCGCCTGTTCATCATCTTCATTTGCTTCCAATATACTCACATTAACATGCTTGCCGTTCTCCTCATTAGCTCTCTTAAAGTCCTTGATCATCTGGCTTGGATCAGATTCAAACTCAGGAAGAGGCCTGCCGCCTTGAAGCTTGGAGAAATTGTGGAGCTTAGGAGCGGAGACAGAGCTGCTCTTCATGTGAGAAACAGGGCCTCTGGTGATCAAGTCAATGTATTTATGGTAGAATTCCTTGTAGAATTCGAGAGTGTAGAAAATCTTTTGCCATTTTTCTTCGTATCTTCTGTTGGCTTTGATCAGGGTTTCATTAGTAGAAGCAACTTGGATCAATTGCTTCTGAACCTTGGCGAGTTCTTCGCAAACCAATCTGTTGTTGATCATCTCATGCGATAATCTCTTTCTTGCTAATTCCAATTCATCTTCCAATTGCTTCAACTTGTCAATGGCATTTGCGTTATAACCATTGTAGTTCTGTTGTTGAGGTTGAGTCAACTTCTTGGCGTATTGTTCTTGAATCTGCTTTGCCTTTGATAAGTCCAATTTTGGCACTGGAGCCTTTGTTTGATGAACTTCTTCGTAATTATTTGAAGGTAATGGAGAAGGCAATGGCGAGTTCTCATCCAAAAATTCAAGCACAGGTTGGACTATTTACAGGAATTAATATTTTGTTGCATAAAAATCTCTTTTACATATCATTGGAGCTTGGCCAACGGAGCCAATCAAATCTCTACCGTTTCTGCCTAATAAAATAATTTAGAAATCTATTCGAAAAAAATGCTTTACCCATCTTAGGAGCATTCAAAGGACTAGCAAAAGTGGCTTTAATTTTAGCAAGCTCATTGGTTAAACTCTACCAAATTTAGAAAAAACTGATTTAATAAAAGCTTCTTACAAAGTTAAGAGTCATCAGTTCTTGCTTTTCAACTTGGATCTTGTTGAGTTCTTTAGAAACCTTGGCCAACATGCCATTGAGAGAGTCAATCTCGTTATGGAATCTCATATTTTGCTCACTGGGGTTCAACACCTATCATGGTAAGTGAAACAGAAAAATTGCGTTAGTTTTACCTCTCTGTATTTGATAACAACGCCTTCTTGTTCAGGAATTGGCTTGATTTTCTCCAATTCTTGAATGGCATATTCCTTATCTTGCAAAAGCTTACGAAGATCAGTAATCTTCTCTTCAAGCTCATGAACAGTTTCTGACTCACGTCTTTGAGACTCTTCACAAATTTGTTCACTAATCAAAGCCTAAAGAGAATAAAGTCATCATTAGTAGAAAAAGATATTACTTTGCTTTGAGCGATATTTCTTTCTCTCTTTGCCTTCTCAATAATTTCCAGTAACTTGGAATTTTCTTCTTGAAGCTGTTCAACAAGAAGTTGCAGAGTTTTAGAGTTGTCGCGGTTAGAACTGACGTCGACAGTACTGGCAGTTTCGTTGCCCACTGGAGATTTTGGCTTAGGAGCTTGTTTGGGTTGTTGGGATGTTGCTATTCTAAGGGCTTCTTTGTTGATTTTGACGATTTGTTCAAGATCACGAGCATAGTCCTGAGCTTGTTGGAGCTCTTGTTGAAGGAAGATAATCTTGGTAGATTGTCTGCTGTTTTGGAACTCAAGAGGATCAGTTTGTAAGATTAGTTCAGTCATAGGAGCGAATGCTTAACTAACTTATTAATGAGTTTATTAATTTGTGTGTTTCCTTTTTCTTTTGCTCTTTTTATTAACAGAAATTTTTATGCCTACTCCTTAACTCTAAATCAATCAATCAATCGTTATATTAAAAAATCCCTCTAGTCAAAAGATCCCACTATTGTAGATCTCTCAAAATTCCTTCATAACTCCTCCTTTTTCACTTCACCTCTCGAGAAAAATTGTCAATAATCAGGCAATCAATCAAGCTCTAAATTCATTATGGAGATTCCTCCGATCCCTCCCTTTGGAAAGGTTGGTAAAAGGTTTGAGGATATTTATTTGAGTTTAAAGGACTGAAATAATTCAATCATTTTGGTGCTTTTTCCGAAAGGAAAGGCTTCATATAGAGTATTAATTACAGGCTAAATTAAAAAGAAATGAAACGAAAAAGTAACAGACGGTGTTTGATAGCATTCATGATTAAATATTATTTTGGCAGTTTAATGTGAAGTCTCCAAGGGGACTTCACCATCCTTTCGCTTGTATATTTGATAGAAAAGGCAAGTTTCGCTATCACTTTCTACCTCAGTTAATTCTCCAGTCCAGAGAAATTTAAAGAATTTTTGTCTGATGGAGCTTTCGAAGTAGTTTCAGTAACACCTCAGAGATGACTTTAAGAATAGAGGAGATGAATCAAAAAGACAATGGTTCAACTGAAGTTTTGATGGCACCTCACATTTAATAAAAAATTAGTCCTTTATTTCTTAAAAACCAGGCAAATGAAAAGCTACTGGATCAGGAAGTTCTTTCTGTCATCAACTTGGGCTTTGAAAAAAAAAAAAAAAATTTGAAACGAAAGAAGTATTCGAGTAACAATTCGAGATGCCTTGGAATTTTTCAAATCAAAATTTTGATAACGCTTTATTGAAATTATTCTACAAAGTTGTTACAAAATTTGAGTTTAATAGTTTAAAATAATGCTGTTACTGATCTAGTAAATAAACGGATTGTCATGGATGTCGAACATTCCTCTCTTTAATCTTGCAACTTCTTTCACTGTCTCATCATTGTTGAGATTGAGTTTTTTGAGTGAAAGTATTTCAATTTACCTTGAGAGATGTGGTGCTAAGGATATCTGAAAATTTTTTTAAAGTATCTCTCACAAGTTTTTTTCGACAAAAAAAGTCCTTTATCGAACTTTATTGTTCTGCTGAAGAAGGGAAAATGACCGAAATCTTTGGCACATAAAAAAAAATCCAAAAAAGTTTTTGACATTTTTTTATGATTCTCACAAATATTCATGAGGGTACTTTGCGACAATATTCTGATGTCTGTTCTCTAGAAGCTCCAAAATCTCATGACTTTTTGATAATTTTTCTTGTAAAATTTTTTTCAGTCTGTCCGACTCTAAAAACTTTTCTCTTGTGAATTTTTCAATTTTTGTGTAAGAAATTTCAGACAAGTGAGATTTACTGGTCATCGTTTTTTTATATGATTATTTTGCTCTGACAAGAATGAAATTAGCCCATTTCAGAGAATTTATTACGTATTTTTTTCTGATCAATAAACCCTCTCTATTGAGATGGGAAAAAATTATTCGCACACAAAATTCGATTTTTCTCAACAGAAATTCTATCTAACAAACCTGAAAATTTTCAGGGGCAGAATTATTGTTGTCATTTCTCATCATTAAATTTCATTTTTATTTTTACAGACTCTTAAAATTAATAATTAACCTCAGCCAGAACATTCTCTTTTCGAACACTGTCTGAAACATCTTGACCTCAATAAATCTTTGAATCGCTTTGATATCTCCAATTTCCCCTAAAATTTTTATTCCATTATGTTCTCTTCTCAACAAGTCAGATAGACAAAATAAACGAAAAAAAAAATTTAAAGCAAAATAAATCGAAATTCTGATTCTGCTCAATATTGAAAAGAAATCATTGATCATCAAGTTCGACAAGAATCTGATCAAAAAGATCTCACTCAGCACAATTATTATATAGCTCCCTCTCCAATTTCTTCTTCGCCCTTCATTTTCAAAAATACCAATCAAATCTGATAAATCTTCATCCTTGTCTCTCCTCTTCCAATGAAAAACACTTTCTCATCTTTCATTCTGATATCAGATCATTAGATCAGATAAAACCAGCTTCCCACATTCAAAACAAATCACAAAGGGTTGAACTTAATAAATTAGCATGTGATTAAACAGCTCAAAAAAAAAATTTAATCAAACACAAAAAAAAATTTTCTTCTATTTTTAACTTCTATGTTTAATCAAAAATTTTTTTTTTTGATTTTGAGGGATTTAAATACCAACTGTGCAGAGTCTTAATCACAATAAATAATAATTATATTAATAATTATTGTTAACTTCGACACACCAAAGCCGTGTAGCCCTACCTACCTTTCAACCTTTCTTCAAAAACCTCATCTGACAACATGAATAATCCGGAAATGTAAGTGTATAGTTCTCTTCTTTCCCTCTTACCCTCATAGGGAGATCCATAAAGGTAATTATGATGAAATCATCCACAATATGAGAAGATTACTCGAAACCTTCTACGGTGATTTCTCCAAAGAACATGTCTCCTTCTACTCTTTATTAAATAAACTTAATACAGATGTTAAAAGGAACCCTGAGCTATCGTCCCGCATCCAACAAGCTAAACACAGTCAAAATGCTGCATGTACCTTCACATAATTGTATAATGCACTCTCCTGTTTACTGCTTACTAGGCCTTCTGCCTTTTGTATGTTTTATACCCATTTTTGTTTGTTTTATATCCCTTTGTATCCTTCCACTTTTTGGAAGCATTATCTCAGTCACAATCTCTTCACGGGGTCCAATACACATAAAACATAAACCAAGAGAAGCGATGATCCACAAGCTGGCTACTGTAGAGCTTCACCTCCTCTGCTATTATGACCACTCAAAGATCCATTATCACTTGTCAAAAAATAATAGTCAGGGAAAATCATCAGCCACATTGACTATGGCATGGCTAGGATCTTCTATGAAAAAGCTTTTACGAAATCAGCTTAAAAATGACACTTACACTGAAAAAATAATAACCCATTTCTTCTTGTGCTTTGTGCTTTTGTTTATTGTTTATTGCTTGCTTATTTGCTTTTAAAAATTATATTTTCACCAAAACGAAAACTCCACGCATATTTAACTGTATCCCTAAAGACGAACCTTTTGGGCGTCCTGTTTAGGGTACTAACATCCTAGGAGTTCTTTTTTCTATCCACTTGAATTGTATTTAGATACTTCTACTAGAAATATTTCTACAGTTGATGGAGAACTTTTCATTGTGATTTACTCTGTGTATAAAATGAAGATGAGTCCTCTCATGTTTGGAGCAATAATAATAAATTACTTACTAATGAATTACGAGAATAAATTTACATCGGAAAAATGAGTGATCCAACTTGCGTCTCCATAAATTAAAAATTAGCAAAAAGACAAATTAATACACTCTTTCCCGAAAAGAACTTCCTGAGTGAATTGGTACCATAGAGAAACTCTCATTCAAGTGCAAGCAGACAAGCTGACAGGCTTGAGAATCTATTCTGAAAAATTTTCAAATAAATTCCCTGTTTTCTTGAGCCAATAAAAAGTCATTTTGTGTTGTGAGGCTCTGTCAAATTCTTCATAAAAAAGAGGAAGTGTGCGAAAATAAGAAGAGTAACTCCTTAGTCAGACTCTGCGAACATAAGTTTTTTTTTATGCTTCATAGAGATATTTCTTCTGTATTTGTATACAAAATATTTTGTCTTGAATTTTTAAGGCAAACGAAATTTTGAAAATGAAAAACGTTTCATCAAAAATATTGAGATATCTCATTTTTTCCCTCCAAAGAGATCAGTTTGTAACCAGACAATATTTTGGGAAATTTTGAGCAAGTAATAACTCGAGCCATCCAGATTGCTTCCTTTCAATACCTTCAAAATTTTTTTCTTTCATATCAAATGAAGAGCCAGAAAAAGAGTGGCAAAAGAAAAACTCGTCAAGTTCCTCTCAAGAACTTCTGAATAACAAGCCTTGCCTGTCAACAATGTTTCTGAGAGGAATAATAAAATTTATTTAATAAATAAAAATTAATCATCTCAATATTTATTTTGTATATTTTCCTCAATGAGGGCTTCACAGAATTCATTATAGATTTCGGAGGAAACATAGAAATTTATCCGATAGTTCAACTAATCAACACAAATTCGTCGCTTTTCGCAATTTTCATTCTTCCGTTCTTCTCGTCTAGCTTGGAAAAAAAATCTTTTTCTCATTCCAATCTTCTAATACATCTAATACACGAAAGTCTTGTGTAAAAATCGGAGTCTCCACTGAGAGGAGACTCAACCAAGACTGTTTTTTTAACAATTTTTTTTCAAATAAATTTCTAGATTTGATGTGAATTTTAGGGACTAGAGTCGAGAATTACTTTCAACTGAATACAGTAGTAATTTTGTATCTTAATGATATCCTTAAGGAGAAAAATAATATTTATCAGAGAGAAAAAAAATGATGCGAGTTTATTTTTGGATTTACAGATAAATTTTATAACAAATCAAAAACTAATAATATACGCTTGAAAACACCATAAATCTTCGAATTAACTAATCATGGTCGACGCTAATTACAGTTTTGACAAAATCCTCAAGGAAGGCTGGCTTTCTAAGCAATCCAAGTTCCTTAAAGATTGGAGAAAGTAATATCCTTCTACAAACTCCTCTAAAAACCTCTTTAGGAGATGGTTTGTTCTCACTCCCGAACATTTATTCACATTCAAGAACGAAAAGAGCTATAAAAGTCCCACTGAAGTCCTCATCTTAAAGGACTGCACTACCGTCAAATCTGCTGAAGATGAAATTCACAAAGAAAACACCTTTGTAAGCGCCCTTTAGAGAGAGTCTTTTTACCATTTTATTAGAGAATTGACTCATATAACAGAACTTTCTATATCCAAGCCAGCACTAGCTCAGAAAAGGAATCCTGGATCGGAGCCATCGGTAAGATTTAGCTTGTATTTTGACAATAATAAACCTTTCTTAAAGGCAAGGCAATGGTGACACCAAATATCAGAAAATATGATGATGAAGATGATGATTAAACTAGTTAAAAGGAAAGGGAATGGTTGGTAAATGTGAAGGAAAAGAGCAAAGGAGAAATTTAAACAAGAACCAGAGGAAAAAAGTCTTGAGTGAAGAATGTCGTAATTTACTATATGTCAAAAAGGGGCATGTGAATAGTTTATTTATATAAATCAAGTTCTTTTATATTGAAATATATATTTATTAAATCCTTATTTTGCTAAATTCTATATGAATAAAAAATCTTTTGCAAATTTTCTTTCCATCTTTGAAAAATGTTTTCTCACTGAATGACAATGTTTTTAAATCAGAGTGGTTAGTTTGAGTAAAACTGACTGATGAATATTAAGGAAGTGTATGAATGAAAAGTTTATCCTTAATACTAAAATAACCCGGAAATGATAGATACATTTTATACTACTACTTGTATAAAACTTCACCAAAAAAATTTATCAATAAAACTCTTGTCTTTTCCTTTTCTTTTAATCATCCTTGTTCAAAGTGAGAGCAACACCTTGTAAAACCTATTCGAAAATATTAATATAAAACTTTAAATAGTGCTTACCCAATGACTTGGATGTTCTTTGGTGTGAAGATCGGCTTCAAAGACCATACCAACACCCATAGCGTTCTTTCTGCTTTGTGTGACGTACACAGGAGTTCTTAAACTGTCTTTAAGCTTCAACTTATTAGCTTCAATAGGAATGATTTGCATGATTGGCATTTCATAGATCAATTCCTTGGGGTTTTGTCTTCTAAGACGTCCTTTATCAACATCCCAACCAGCACCTTCAAGGTACAAGCCGGTAATGTAACAACCATGTTCTGGCTTCTTCTTGAATTCGTTCAAATTGTAAGTCTTGAGGACTGTGGTGTATAAGGTGGACTTATCGAGGGCCCAATGCTTGATCTTGCAACTGGCCTGGACCAAAGCAGTCAAGTAGGATTCTGGGATATGAAGACCAGAGAGCCACATGACAGCGGGTTCTTCCTTTTCCATCCAATCAGAGTATTGCTTAAGTCTCTTGAGGAAGAATTCCATCCAGGAGCCTAATTTCTTGTTGGTTTGTGGAGTAAGCTTTCTCCAAATATTTGGCAAGAAACCGTTAAACAGGGAAAGGGAGAGCTCATCAAGTTCGCTGGACATACCGATCTCACCCTTAAGTGCTCTTCTGAGATTGATAAGAGAGCTGGACATTTTTGAGATGAGGACGTTGACTCTTTCAAGCTCTTGAAGAAGGACGACAAGAGTTGGAGGGAAATCATCAGTGAATCTTTCAGTGGCTTCTTTTCTCTTTGTAAGGACATCAAAGAGTTTAGGGAGCTTTTCTTGGATATCAACAGCAATCTTGTCAACATATTCTTCCTTGTTAACTGAGGCACCGCCGCTATCGCCAGAAGCTTGCATTAAAAGAAGATTTTCCCAAGTAGCCTTGGCGGCATTAGTGAAGTAGGTAATTTCAGCATTGGGATGTAAACCAAAGACTTCAGGACTGTTGATAATAGGGAGTTCTTGAATATTTTGCATGAAACCGTCATAGCTGAGGTTCTTGGGAATACTGTAAGCATATTCCTTGGTCTTGGCAAAGAAGAATTCTCTGTTTTTATCAAACAAGAAATCTCCCATGTATTCATCAAGATAAGTGACCAACACTCTTCTATCGTAGTCATCAGTGACTCTTCCTCCGTACATAGCCTCACCGATGAGGTATCTAAGACTGCCCCATGGAATAACTTCATCCTTGTTGTTGTAAGCCTTGCTGAGGTACATGGAGAGAAGTCTGAAGGAAACTCTGAAATCAGAAACGTTAAAGTCATAAGAAACGTTCCAACCGATCTTGCCGTACTTTCTTCTATCTTGAACGATAGCGTGGAAGAAAGAGAGAACGTAGATGAGGGGTCTGAAGGCATAGTGAGGACATTCTTCAAGACTTTCTTCGGAAAGTTGGGCAAAGATGGACTTCATGTTGAGCTTAATACCATCAGGAGGTTCAGTGACGACCTTGAGGGATCTCTGCAAGATACTCAGAGGGAATCTATCAGTTGGCAATGTGGTGAGCCAAAGTCTGAAATCAGCATGAGGTTTAGTCATTTGTTCGAGGATCTTTTCAAGCTCTTTGAGCCACTTAGGCAATAAGTGACAGTTCATGAGCATGACCCAGTTACCTCTTGCACCACTGAGTTCGACAATACTCTTGGCGGAAGCTTCAACACCTTGGCCGAGAGACAAGAACTTGAATTTATTACCGCTGAAACCGAGTTGTTCTCCGAGTTTTTGGACATCGGATAAAGGATCAGCACCAGGACTCAGAATGAAGACGATAGGAGATTTGCTGTTACTTTGAGCATAAATCTTTTCGATTTGGACAGTAGGAGGAGTAACGTAATGCTCGTTATTGTTGAAGTGTTCAATGATAAATCTCTTGATACCATTGATAACTCTATCAGGTCTAAAGACTCTGAGGATCAAGAGGTTCTGGAACTTGCTCAGATTTTTGAAGTCTCCAGGCAAAATGGCGTCTTCAGGTCTTTCAAGTTCGTACCAATCTCTCCATTCTTTTTCATTTTCTTCAAGGTGGGTGATGAGGTTCACGTATTCAGGGCCGATATCAACAAGGGATTGCATATCTTTCCAACCACTGTCTTGGATCCAATCGAAGGGCTTTCTTCTTCCACTAGCTTCAAGTTGAGTGTTACCCTTGAGGAAGAAGTCCAATTCTTTGCGGTTGAGGTTATTGTCACCATCCAAGATCATAATGGTCATTTGGAAGGAGAACATCAGCTTGTGAGTTTCGAAAATACCCAAAGAAGTGTAGTTGTAAACATTCATTGTAAGCTTATCAATGATGTTTCTAAGACGATTTTCTGGGATAGGATCACCTCTAGCTTCTTTAAGGGATTGACTGAAGACTCCAAGATAAGCACCCAAACTGAATTCGTACATTTCAGAAATGGAAGAAAGACCGGTCATAGCAAAGAAGAGAATTGAACCTCTCCAGGCAGCAGGAAGATAAGCTTGACGGGCTTGTTCAATTTCTTGTGAGGTAATTTCACCTTGCTTCAAAGCTTCAAAGATTTCGACTGACTTGTTCTTGGTGTTTTCAAGTGTCTTGATAAGCTCATCGTTATCCAATAATGAACCTTGTGATTCAGCCAAACCTTTCAACAATGCATCCTATGGATTTGGGTTAACAAGAGTCAATTAATAAACTTCTCAGTACTTCTAATTCTTTCAGAGTTTTTCTGTTTTCGGATTGTTGGATAATGAGATCCTTTCTCTGCTTTTCCTTTTCGGGCTTTTCGAATTCGACGACGACGTTCAGAAGTTGATCACGAAGACCAGTCATGGTGACGGTATAATTGATGACCATGGTCTTACTCATGATTTCAGGAGTGTAGTTAGGATTGGCAAGCTTGGAAGTAAGGAAGAGTCTGAAACCTTTTTCGTTGTATTCGATTTCATTATCACCGATCTTGATAAGCTTTTGACCAGCCTTGGTGATAATGTTCTTTTCAAGAACTGGATCAATAATGGGATCCAATTCGTTATCAACACTTTCAAACAAGAACTATGTTAAATTAGAGGGAAACAAAAAACAATTTTATGTTACGGGTTTGCCGAAGGCGATGGCCATTTCGAGCATTTTGACGAAGTTGGAATCGTTGAAGGTGTGGACCTTGAGATCTTTTTCTCTTTCTTTGATCCATTGGACAGCTTGGAGCTGAGGATCGATACAGAGAGGCCATCTGCTGGCTCTGGTTGTCAAGATACCATTTTGAATGGAGTGTTCATCTCCTGGGAGACCTTCAGAAGCCCATTGACTGGTTTCGACATCAGTAGTCAGGATTTCTTCGATTCTAAAGTTGTCGGAAAGAGGAATTCCTCTGTCTCTACAATCGTTCAACCAATGTTCATAAATCATCTTCTTTCTGAATGAGAAATCAAATGGACCAGCATAACTCAGGAAAGAGCAACTGACCAGGCAGTCACCGACGAGCTTTTCCTTTTGAGATTGAAGTTTCTGACTATCTTGGGCCCATCTTTCTTGTTCGTGTCCGAGACCACTGATAAGCTTCTTGGCGGCAGTCAATCTGCGCTCCATGAGTTGGGCTTCAGCAGTCAAACGATCGAGGATGGCTTGCTTCTTTTCTCTATTTTCGTTCAAGTCGTACAAATCTTTGTTAAGTTGTTCCAAGACGACTTCAGTTTCCATCAATTCTTCTCTAAGGGCCAAAGCCTTCTTTCTCATTTGCTCGACATTCTTCTTGAGAGGTTCGACTTTTCTGTGCACTTCGTAGAAGTTAATTGTGGCATCAACCCACTTGTACAAAGACTCAGCAGCCTTGGAAACGGCACCAAGACGGTTAAATTCTTCTTGCTTCTCTGCAATAAACTTCTTGACTTTTTCGACGTGAGAAGGTCTGATGTAGTTAATTCTGGTGGTGGCATAATTCACCAAAGCATTCTGGAGACCCTTGGGATCAGACAAAAGACCCTTAATGGCACCCCAACCTCCTTCTTCGGCATCACTATCCTTGATTGATGCAAGAGGCTTAAGCATGAGCATGGTCTTACCGACGTAAATAATACCAACTGGAGGACTGGGAAGACTTCTAAGGTATTCGAGTTCCTTCTTATCGATTTGTTCGACCAACTTCTTGGCAGCTTCGAGTTCGGGTTGAGCTTTAGCCAAGATTTCTTCGGCTTCTCTTTGTTGCTTATCGATTTCGACGTTTTCAACATCCAATTGGACTTTCTTTTCTTGAGCTTGGTTTTGCTTTTCAGAAGCAATTTTGGTCTTTTCGTGGATTTCATGCAAAAGATTTTCGACCTCTTGCTTTTCAACATTGACTTGAGCTTGTTTAACTTGAAGGTCAGCCTGCATGACTTCGACTTGTTCGGATCCTTCCTTCAATTTCAAAAGACCGTTTTCGTATCTTCTAATCATTTCAGTGTATTTCTTTCTGTTATCTTCGAGCAACTTTCTGTAATTACTCAAGAAATCAAGGTAATTCTTGGGAGTAGAGTAGTTCTTTCTCTTGAGTTGGAGCTCGAATTCTTTGGAGTATTCTTGCACTGAAGTATGAACCAACACGAAATGGTTGACGATTTCAGTTCTCTTCTCCTCAGGTAAATCTTCTTCTTTGAGGTAGAACTCAGCGACTGAGGTCAAGGCTTCTTCGGGCCAAGGGAAGAACCAATCGATGTTGGTGTTGGAGATGAGACCAGGGAAGTTTCTGCATCTAATTCTGAGGTTCTCACCAGCAGGAGACATGGCCAAGACAATGTGAAGATTATCTCTGACCTTTTCAACCAAGAAGTTCCATAAATCATCTTTTCTTTCAGAGATACCAAGTTTCTTGGCTTCATTCTTGATCTTTTGAGTCAAGGAGCCCTTTTCGTCTTCTCCGAACAAGGCAGGGACCATACCAACAGTCAACATATTGTTGATGATTTCCAAGAAACCTTCTTCAACGACATGAGCATCAGTGAACAAGAAGGTTGTGGGCTTAGTACACAAGGTATCGTAGAGTTTCTTGATATCTTCTCTAAAGTCCTTTTCTTTATAACCTCGAGAAAGAGTAATCATAAAGAGCTCATATCCTGCAGTAAAGGTGGCCAATCTTGTCAGACTTTGTTTACCAGAACCACCGAAACCGACCAAGAGGGCGTTACCTCTTGGTTGTCTGATAATTCTCAGAATCTTGGTAAGATGATCTAGAGCATCCTTGAAAAGAACCAAGTTCATTTCTTTGTTGTTGTCAGCATCATTGTAATCGACCAAAAGCTGCTTGAATTTCTTGGCAACGGTGTCCCAATCGGGGATTTCTTCGTAGATCTTGGGATCTTCAACTTCGGGGTCAGCAGGGTTTGTCTTCATGTAATCACCGAAAATCAAGGGTTCTCTCATGACAGTTTCAACACTATCAGGGAAGAACTCCTTCACGATATCGCCAATAGCCTTATTAGAGATCAAATCACGATCTTCAGGAGTGACCAATTTGTCAACGAAGACACGGAGACATTCGTTTCTCCAGAGTCTAATGAAGGCGTCCTTGCTTCTGAATCTATCGTAAACTGAACGAGTCAAACCTTCGTAGATTCTACTGAGATCTCTAAGATTGAAGATATAGTGGAACTTGACAGGAGTTCTGGGAAGATTTTCGACAACGAAATCGTAAAGCTTGAGGGTAGCTTGAGTGATCTTGGTGGTCAAGCCCTTCACTTCTTCAGGGAAGTTTTCAAGATGTCCTTTCAGAATGGAAGAGTAAATTCTTTCAACGGTAGCTTGAGGAGGGAAGCTGATGCAGAAGACGTTGAAAAGACTGAGGAATCTAGGATCAGTAGCGTTAGTACCACCACCAGGAGGAAGACTGGCAGAGACGAATTGAGTATCCTTGATGATCTTGGGTTCAAGAGTGACACCACGGTCATAGATGAAGCCCTTTTCGATGAGGAATTTGAGGATAGCAATGGGTTGTTGAGTACCATAAGTATCAACGTTAGGCATATGGACGTCATCAACAAAGACCATGAGGGTCTTACCAAGAGTGGGACCGTAGATTTTACCACTTCTCTTATCGATGTTATCTTCAAGAGTGCTTTGAACATCAGCAGAAGTTGTTCTGGAAGAGAAGTTGATGTTTAGCTTAATGTATTTTTCAGGGTCCAAAGAGTTGAGGTAGCTTTGGAGGATGACGGTCTTGGCGGTACCAGAGTGACCAACAAAGAGAACGGGGAGTTTTTGCTTGGTGGCCAATTGGTCAAAGAGCCAGCTGAACTTGACGGTATCCATAGTGGGGACGAGGATCTTGGAGAATTTACCGTCCTCAGGAGGATGATATTCAAGAGGAAGCTTCTTGTCCCAGGAAGCCCAGAGCTTGGTGTTCATGTAGTCATAGAAGCAATCAAAGAGAGAAGCAGATTGACCTTTGGAGGAGACTTTACGGATATATTCTTCGAATCTCTTTTTGGAGAGGTCAGTAAGGCAAGTACCAACGGACCAGAGAATACAGAAGATGAAGAGATTTTCAAGGATATCAGAATCAGGAGGAGTTTCATCTTCAGGAAGCAAGGAATCGAGGAGATGGAGCATTTGAGTCAAAACATTAAGGTTAGTTCTGGGAATAAGGAAGTTGAGAGGAGCCTCGATTTGTTCTTCTTCATTTTTACCTTCATAGACGAATTCAATGGTTGGCTTAACGTATCTAGCATATAAATCTTCAAGATTTTGAACGAATGGCTCCCAAGTACGTTCTTCATAGTCAGCGTCCTTCTTCTTGGCGTTGTTGGCAGCTTCTTCGTCCTTCTTCTTATCGTACTTCTTCTTCCATTTGTAGAAGTATGGTTCAAAGCCGAGATCCTTGGGGTCAACGTACACCATACCGCAACGAGAAATGGTGGCAGGAGAAGCATATTGAAGATCGTAGACTTCGAAAAGAAGCTTACAGAATCTTTCTAATCTGATACGCTCACCGTTAAACAAGGTCAAAAGTTTGTTATCATCCATGACGGAGTTCATGTTTTCGACCCAGACAGCATCGACATCACCATCGAACAAGATCCATCTGTTTTCTTCCTTTGTGGGCTTTTCGTTACATGTTCTGAAGATCTTTGACAAAAGACCATCTTTCCACTCACGAGTTTGTGGATCTAAGACACCATAAAGTTCATTGACAGTAATAGCCTTGGGGTTAAGGACATGAATGACGGTATTTTCAGAGGACTTTCTGAGAATTTCGATAATGACGGATTTACCAGCACCAGTAGGACCGACAACCATTGTTGTGTGTCTGGTAAGCATGGTTTCATAGAGTTGGATACATTTATCGACTTGCTTTTCTTTATGCATGAAGTTTCCATTGATGATATTCTCCTCAACTCTGGCCTTTAGATCAGCATAACCGACTCTTGAGATCTTCAAGTCAGGGAAAAGATCGGAAATAAGACCGTTAAACAAAGGAACATCCTCATAGACGAATTTGGGCATGTTCATATCTCTGAGGGCTCTCATCAGGACCATATCTTCAGGAATATTTGGTGAATCTCTCTTCAAGGTACCAGCCATAACCAAGACGGACTTAAGAGCTCTGAGACCGAAATCGTAATGGTATTGCTTAGAAAGCTGTTCTCTGGCCAATTTATAAAGGACGACCATCTTCTTGGCAAGGACTCTGGCTTCAGTGAAACCTTCGGACATAAGCATGATTTCACAAATCATATTAAGATCGGGGACAACCATGACGACTGGTCTAAACAGGGCTTTAAGATTATCAGGGAGTTCAGATCTTCCAGCATAACCAGGATTCATGGTAACGAAAATACCAACAGTAGCAACAACGCTAATTTCCTTATCCAAAAGGTCCAAGGTCTTTCTTTCGTTAATCAAAGCATTTTGAATAGTCTTGACTTGAGCAGCAACAACGGACAAGACTTCAGGTGAAATTCTGTTGAACTCATCGAAACATCCCCAGAAACCAGTTTGGACCAGACCTGAGAAAATTGTACCCATGGCCTTGTAATCGAGACCATCACCGCAGTTGTTAACGACACATCTAATGGCCAAAGATTTGGCAAGATCCTTAACTGTTTCGGTCTTTCCTGTACCAGCAGGACCAGCGGGAGCACCTCCGAGCTTGAAAGTAAGGGCAGTAGTGAGGGTCATGACACATCTATCGGTCAAGGGAGTGATGACCAGTCTTCCGTTAAGGCCTTGATATTCGTAGCTGTACTTGAACTTTCCTTGAGTTTGTTCGACGCTGATGTCATCAATGTCGTAGTTCCAGTAGAATCTGAGTTGGGATTCCCATTCGAACTCCTTAGCGTCCAGGATAGAATCTCTGACGAATCTATCAACGATATCTCTAGCGTGCACGTCGAGAACAATAAGAGTATTGATGTTCTTTCTATCATTGTCGTTGAGGTCAGATCTGACTAAAGCAATAAGGTCTTCGAGATCCTTGGTCTGCTTTTGGGATTCTTGCTTCATGGCGTATTTGTTACCTTCACGGACCTTTCTGAAGACGTCTTCGACTCTCCAAGTCCACCAGATCTGAGTACCAACAAGGGTGACCATACCAAGTTGTTTACGGACCCATTGAGTTCTTTCCATCTTGTGGTAGTTGTAGACAGCTTCTTTGGTGATCTTTTTAAGAGTGCTTTGCATTTCTTGATCGACTTTAGTCATCCAGTTTTCAACAGCACCTTCAGCTTTTCTGGGTTCTTTGAGGTCAAAGGCTTCTCCTTCATCGGAAACCATACCAGTGACGACTTTAGCTTTGGAGAAGATGAGCTCTTTAACGTTATCGAAAAGCTTAAGAAGATGGGGTTGGATAGCTTGAGTATCAGAAGAACCGAGAATAGAAAGAAGCTCATCATCGGAAATGAAGTAGAATCTGGGGAAAATTGTTCTTTTACCATCCAAATATTCACTCAAGGATTTCTGGCATTTATCCAAATCTCCTGAAAGATTTCTCAGTTCACCAAGACGAGTCTCAGTAAGGACACAGCAATTACGGATATTGGGATTTCTGGAGGTGGTTTCCATGATCTTTCTGAAAGCTCTATCGGTCTTATCGAATCTCTTGGCTTCATCGGGCAATTGTTGTCTGATATCATCAGATCCAATGAAGATTCCTTCGAGATAAATCCACTTCTTTTGGACCATAAGCCATAATTCAATGACTTCGGAAATTCTATTAAGTGACTTTTCCCATTCTTTAACTCTTCCAATAATAGCAGAGACGAATCTGGAAGAAGCGACTTGTTGAATGTTGGTCAAATGATCTTCCAAAGTTTGTTTAATATCATCAGTACCTTTAAGTAAGAAACCACGCTCTTCGTTACCCTTCTTATGGGGAACCAAGCCAAAGTTAGCAGTTTTCCAGAAGGATTCAATCTTGGAGATTTCCAATTCATTCTTGGCTTCATTGTTAGCCTCAGTGACAATTTCATCGACTTTATCAGGGAAGTTTTGAAGATTGAGAGCAAAGACTTGATCAAGAGTCATTGTCTTGAAGTTAACTTCAAGCTTGATGCCGGTTTCTCTCATAAGCTTCTCCCAATGGACGCCAGTAACGGAACCAGCTCTTAATTTCTGGATAAGAGGGACGGATTCCTTGAAAGCAGTGATTTTAGCGGCGAGCTTTTGGAAGACAGGATGATCATTGTATTCGTTTTGGAGTCTCTTTCTGGTCTTGTCGAATTTATCAGCTCCTGCTGTTAATTGATCAGCATCAAGTTTATTCCAGAGCATAGAGGACCATTCGCTGACGTGATTCTTAAAGTCCTTGTAGATTTTGTAAAGGTTATCTAATCTCTTGTTTTCCTTTTCAATGGCAACCAACTCGTCGAATTGTGAAATTGGAAGCTCGAACAATCTTTCAGCAAGGACCAAATCTTCTCTCTTCTTGTTCATATCAGCAACGGTTTGTTGATAATGAGCAAGGAGTTCAAGACCTTTATCAAGGTCACAGTTAACTGAACCAGGTCCGGACTCAATATAAGCTCTGTAAAGTGTGGAAATTTGAGCTTTGAAGTTGGCGACTTCTTCTCTAGTGACGCTAGCGAAATATTTCTTGTATTCTTCGAGTTTAAGGTTCTTGACTTCAGCCTCAAGAACCAATTCTTTCCATCTTTCATCAAGTCCCATAGCTTCTTCCATGATGGTAGGTTCAACCTTTTGGTTGTAATTCTTGAGAATACGGAACTTCTCTTGGACATCAGCAATTCTGAATTCCATGTTCATGGTAAGGTTTTTAATTTCGGCAATAACGTTCAAGAGCTCCTTAAGAGTTTCTCTCTTTGAAGGGTTTTCTTCTAATTTCACTCTATAAGCTTCAATTTCAGCCTTGATTTGGTTCAAATCTCTTTCTCCCATAGCTCTAAGGACATTACCGTGCCTGTCAAGCCAATCTTTAGCTTGGTTAATGAAGCTGTTGATGACCTTGGAATAGTCAACAATGACGTAATCAGCCATCTTGATGGGAGGTTGTTGCTCGAATTCTTGGATAAGATGCTTGAAACGAGCCATGATAGTTTCGATTTGTTGAGTGCTGTAGTTCTTGTCACTCATTTTGTCGATTTGACTCTTACTCTTTTGATCCCAAAGTTTCTTGTATTTATCATCTTGCCAAAGATTCTTCAAAAGTCTGATTCTTTCTTGACACTTGTGGATAATATCGTTGATTTCAGCGACAATGTTGAAAATAACGGGGTTAGCATTGATATCTTGGTAGAAAGTGTATTGTTCCTTGTATTGCTTATCTTCTCCACCGTTGGGATTGGCAGTCATTGGAGGGAAAAGACAACTTTCATCCTTCCATCTGGGGAATTGTTTGGTTAATTCCAAGACATCCTTGTAGATTTTGGTGACGGTTCTTTCAATTTCGACTTCAGGAGGAATGGTGTTAACCATAGGATTATCATATTCAGCATAAACTTTGAACAAACCGACTTGCTTATCAGGAGGTCTGGTGTAATAACATTTAAGGGTGATCAAAGCTCTAAGGACCATCTTGACAAGAGCGTTGTAAATTCTTCTTTCCCAATAATAGTAGTAGTCTCTCATAGCGGGAGCGCACTTAGTACTGGATTCAATAATGGTTTCTTCAATAGTTTTAAGATGGTCGCTGACTTTGGCGTGGTTAGCGACGAGATCGTCAATGATTTCTTGTTGATGCTTCTCAAAGAAACTGAGGAGTTCAAGATGAGTGAAGGGGTCCTTTCTTTCAAGATTCTTTTCATTGTAGGAATTGATTTCAATAGGAGCTTGGGGATCTCTTCTATTCCATTCAAAATCTCTAATCAAAATGGCATCTTCGATGGACATGATCAACTTTTCAATGTATTGAGAATTTTGGGAGACGGTCTTGTGATCACTCTTGAAAGTGGAAATTTCCTTTTGGCATTCAGCAATAAAAGTAGCAATACCCAAAGAGTTGAAATTAAGAGATTCAGTACCAGGTCTGAGTTTTTCGTTCAATTTCTCAATCTTATTGTAAAGAAGATCTCTTTCGACTTCGGTAAGTGAGTCAATAGCTTCATGATATTCATTAAGCATATTGTTGAGACGATCGACATAGCTGAGATACTCCTTTTCTTGAAGGGCGATATTGATGATAGTCTTGGAAGGCTTAAGACCCATCTTTTCAAGGTATTTGACTTCTTTGATCAGGATACGGAATTCCTCATCAAAATTGACTCTATACCTTGGGATCCTCTTTTCCTTCTTGGAATACTTGATTCTCACAAGGATCTTTTGGTTAAGGAAGTTCAAGGCACGGTCAATAATGTTGTTTTTCCATTCTTCGTAGCGAGAGGCTTGGTACTCGTCAATTTCTTTTGCCAATGTCTTGTATTCATTCTTGACTTTGCCAAATAAGGTCTGGTCTTGCTCAAAATCGTTGGCTTTGGCCATGAATTTGAGGACGGGTTGTTGAATACGATTGAAGATTGATCTGGCCCAGCTGATAGTACCAGCGACTTTGGGCTTATTGAGTGAGAGAACATCGCTTGCTCCGTTTTTGCCTTGATTGTACAATCTTTCGTTGTCAGCAAGTTCTGTGGAGTATTGCTTCAAAACTTCAGAATACTTTTTCTGCATTTTATCAGAAATGGTCTCGAGAGTAGCAATATTCTTGAAGTTCTGCAAAAGATCAAAAGCACCTTCAGATGATCTCAAGTTGTTGAAAGCTTTATCGATCAAATCAGTGGTCTTATCTTCAATCTTGCTTGATTTTCTTCCAAATTCGTTATAGATTGGTTGCCATGCGGATTGCCAGTTCTTATCAAAATAATCATGATTAAAATTGATGAAAGGATCGACGAGAGCCTTGACTTCTTTGATAAGATTATCGATAGCTTCAGTATCACCGGTGATTCTTTTGAAGTCAGGACCAAGGAAAACGAGGAATTTCTTGAGAGAATCAGTCATTTTTTCCAATTGTTCCAAGACTTCATTCATATAATTGTTCTTGGCAAGAATAGTTGCAGGGAAATCCCATCTTTCAGCATGGTCATTTTCAATTGATCTTCTTGTTGCTTGATAGTTTTCTTTCCAGCTGATGAGGATTCTTCTTCCTTGTTGGATAAGCTTAAGAGCATCTTCTAATTGCTCCTTATAGTCAACATCTTCTTTAGGAGTGAAGAGTTTCTTGATTTGGATGTGCTTTTCAACCTTGAGGCCGATTTCATTAGTAATGGTCTCAAACAATTTTTCCATCTTATTTCCAGTCTTGTAATGTCTAGAAATGACCCAAATCAACTTTAAACCATTGAACAAAGAAGGAATTGTTTCCTATATGGAGGTTAAGAGTGACATTAAATAAGTTGTCTTACTTCGATGATATTGAGGTCTTCAATGTCGGTACCTTCGAGAGCAAGGTTTTTGAATTGTCTTTCAAGAGTGGTAAGAAACTTCATGTTATCCTTGGCTTCATTGTATAAATTGGTAAGGAGACGGAAGTTTTCTTCGAAATCTTGAATGTACTGGAGATTTCCAGCATTTTCCTCTTGATATAATCTCAGTCTGTCAATGACAGTGTTGACTATAGGAAGAGAAAGTTGTTGATGAAGAGTGCTCAGAGTAGCGCTCTTGTTACGCCAAAACTCGATTTCTCCCAAAGCGTAATTAGCTTCAGGCTTTTTCTTGTTCTCAGCTTCGAGGGTGTCCTTAATTTTCTGAGTCCAATCATTCTAATGAAAAAGGTTAGAAAAACTAATTCGGACAAGTAAAATACTAATAAGCCTTCGTATCTCATCATTAACTCTTTATTCTTGATGGCGACTCGATCAGAAAGATCATCCTTGGGAGGAAGCTGGATGGAAATGGAACCAGTGACCTGTTGAATAGTATGGTCAATATTGGAAGCGAATTTTTTAATAGTGGTCATCATGTTATCAGTCTTTTGTTTTTCGAGAGGAACAATGATGTTCTTCAAAAGACTTGACAAAACAATCAGAGACTCAGTTCCATGACTCTGAGAACTGCCATTGGAACCTTTGTCGTAGTTGCCTTGGTAGCTCATATGATTTTTTTTGAAACAGATTTAATTTTTAAAAAATTATAATTAAAAAAATCTTATATTAAAGCCAATTCCGTTAATCCCTTCTTCTTGGCTTGCTTTTGGGCTGGTTCTGGGAGCTTATTGAAGGTTCTTGAAGGTTGATCTTCTTGGGCGATTATTCTAGCGTTTTGGGGATGTTCAAAATTTTTTGAACAAAAAAATCCGAGTCAGAGTTTGAAAATTGCTTTGAAAAAGACTCTAGAATTTTTCCGAAGCGAACATTAATTCAAAAATCCCGACAGAATTCTGTAGTTTGAGTTAACAAAAAACTGACTAGAACATTCTTCACTGATTCCGATTACGGAAACAAAACTAATCAACGAGTCACTTGATCAACAAATACCTTTTTAGGAACTGATAATCAAGGTAACCCAAACTCAAACACTCTTTCTAAACAAGAAGAATTTTGTAGCAGAAATCAAAAACTAGGCTCAGTAATGATCTGGGAACATTGCTTAAATGCGCGTCCAAAGAAGGAAGGTATCTGTTTAAATGAAAAACTTCAACTGAGGTTGAAATCATAAGGAGGAAAGATATGGATTTTTTGAAAGGAGAATTTTTCTACAGGAATATTTTTTCTCTGGAGAGGGTGTGAAACTGATGAAAGAAAAATCGGTAGGTGCGAGCAAAATATGGAATGTAATAGATTTATGGCAGATTTACGATGAGATCCCAAGGCAAATTCAAATTATTTCAAAAAAAGAAACGAAGAAGAAATTAATATCAAGTATTATATCTGAGTAAGGAGTTATCCTTAATTTCAAATTAAATTAAAAATTCAAAAAACTTTAGCAAAGGTCGAAACCTCATTTTGCGCGAAAAGCAGAAATATCTTCAAATTTTTCTTCTGAGCTTGAAAAATTGTTTGAAAATTTTCTAAGGAATGAGGGGGAAAAAAATTACACGAAAAAATTTTTCAATAGAAATTCATCATCAAACCTTTATTCTTGAAAATTTTCAGTGGAAAATTTTTTTGTGAAGTGATTGGGAAAATTAAAAAGAATCTCTCGCGGACATTTTCCCATCTCAGTCAATCAATTTTTTTTCCAACTCATGAATGAATAATTTAATTTAATTGAATTGAATATATTACAACAAAACTGCATACCATACCAAAGCAAAGCAAAATATAAAAAGATAATATGGAGAATTATCAAACCCTTCGAACAATCAATAAAGCCATTTATTTCAACCCCTTCTATCATAGAATTGTGAGTTCACAAAAGTGTTATCCATTCATTTAATTTTACAAATAGTAGATAGACAAGGTAGCTATTAAAAAGAGACAAACTGAATTTGAACACCAGATCAGACTCATTTTTTTTCGTTTTTATCATGTAATAATCCCTCTAAAAAGTTCATAATTCTCTTTATTGTTGTCTTTGAATTTAACGGTAAATTGCTCTTGATTTTATTCTCATTCACATCTTCTTCATGAATTTCTCCATTCTGCTCCTCCATCATTCCGCCGTTTCCGTTCTGTGAAGGCTCCTGCTGTTCTTGTAATAACAAACTCTGGTAATTCTCCTCTAATAATTGCTCCACACAGCCCAACAACTTCTCTTCATATGTCGTTCCTTTTTTCCTAAAATTTTTGTGAGTAAATCACTTACATAGATATTCAATAATACCATTTCTCTTGGAATTTTACAGTTTTTTCTGTTCGTTTATATTCCGTTAATACTGCTTCCTATTTAAATTAGTTTCATTTACTCACTTTTTCTTTACAATTTGTTCAAGATCTTGCAGTAATATCTCTTTTGAAGGATTCAGACTGAAATTAAGCTTGTATGTCTGATTATTAAACACATGGAACACAAACACCTCTCCCTTCATCCTTGCTGAAGCAGATCTTTCCGTTGAATATGGCCCAATAATGACGCCTATATAGTGGTGCTCTTTATAATGTATCTGATGTGACATATGTGTCTCTTGATCTATCTGTGATGGTATCGACTAATTCATTAATTATTATGCTATCCTCAGCCAGCGGATCTTTACCTTGAAGGTGGGATGACTATGATACCATCCTAATGTTTTATATCCCATCTTTTCCAACTTCTCTTGTGATTCCACCCTATTGATTTATGAGTTCAACCAAATAGCTTCCATCTATTACTGAGATGCAGGATCCATTTCAACAGAATGTGTATTGCTAGATTCTGATATATTGTTACATGGGACAGCTTCATGTATCACAATTTCTATTTATAATAAATTTTTTCCCTTTCGAATCCTCTTTTACCATCTTCTGAGACAACGGTGCCACCCAAAAGACCAATCACTTCTAACGTTGACAAATGAGCATGAATGTTCATCATCAGTAAAGCCCTATAGATTTTTTAATCAATCAAATATCTCCAATTAATGAACCAACCTGAAACCTATACTAATTTTGATTTTCTCGGTTTTATGTTGCTTAAACTCAACAAATGTAAATCCAAAATCCGTTCTATAATCAATAATTAAGCATTTCTGAAACCTCTTTTAACATACCCAAAGATTTTATTCTCGAAACTTTTGGGAGGTTCTCGTTTTTCTCTCTGAGATCTCCGAGGAAATTCTTCGCTATATCCTGCAAGTCCTTCGTATCTTTCATGCATTGATCCTTTCTTTGAAGAAAAGCCTGCCGAAGTCTTATACTCTACTTCGCTGTAAGGGCTCTTTTCATCATCTCCTTCGCCTCTTTCGACTTTCATCTTCTTCTTAATTCTTTGTTCAAAATATCTTTCAAAATCATCGTCTGAGTTTCTCTCTCCTCTTCTGAAGCGATTATCTTCAAAACTTCCTCTTCCTCTTCCTCTTCCATAGAATCTCCCCTCTCCTTCCTTTGTTCGAACTTTGCTTAAATCATATGGCATCTTAAATATTCTAAAGGGCGCCTTCTTTGATTTATCTTCTCTTTCCATTTTTATCTCTATTTCCTCCAATCTAATATGAAAATTAATATGCCAAATCACAATACACATTATACCCTAATCCTGGGCGACGATGTTTGATGGTAAAAATTTGTCCAGTTTTAGAATTATTTGTTATTCTCTTTGGCTCAATCTCGGATTTCTGATTATGTACTCCTTCTTCTTTGACTTGTCGGGTTCCATTTACAGTCTCTTCTTCTTCTTTTGAAGCTTTTAAATGTTTTATTATTTGATCCAATGCGGACATGAATTCTAATGATGGATCTTTATTCTCAGTAACGTCTTTATTCTCTTCTTCTTTAGATGTTGTTGGCGCCTCTTCTTCTTCCTTTTTCAAAATTTCACCATTTATTTCTTTATTTTCCCCTTGTCTATTATCAGAAAACTCAATTTCCATATCAAACATCGAAGAAGAACTGAGATCATCAAACGTATTCTTTTTTTGAAGCTTATTTGGTGAATATTCATTCCCAAATGTAAAATCCTTCTCCAATACAGTAAATGATCTCCTCTTCAAACCTGTCTCATCCTCTGCCACATTAAATTCTAGGTCTACTTGATCTTCATCTATTACATTATTCAATAAATAACCCCTTGCTTTCAAAAATATACCCAGAAGATCCAAGCAATATTTATCTGATCCACAATATGGAGAAGTAAAATCAGAGCTTAAATATTCTTCTTTTACTCCCAAATCATCCAGGTCCGAGCCTCGATTTGACACAAAATCTGTCGATTTTTTACATTGTCTTGCCTCATCATTCGACAAACTCTTTGATTGCTCTTTATTCTCTTTATATTCACCCTCTTCCTCCCCTTTTAGGTCTCCCAGGTCAAAATCCTTCAGTCCAGCATCATTTAGGAAATCTTCCCTTGTGCCTGGCTCACCGCCATTTATCAATTTATTCGGAGAATCTTGGAGGACTCCATTTATATTTCTACTTGGTTCAGCTTTTTCCTGACTAGGTCCATGTAGCTGTTGGGGTCCTCCTCCTAAGAATATGAATAGATAATCTATACTCGTAAATACGTTGGGCCTTTTCAGGAGTCTTAAAAGGATTTTCATCATCTTCTGGAGTTGCTTGATTCAAAATCGGCTTTTTAAGCATCTGCCATACTCTATGTATTTATAATTCTTAACTTTATTCAAATAAAAATTATTTTTGCAACCAACATTTTTTGAGTTTTGTTTATTGTCATTGGACCTCTCTGATCTCATTGTCAGTCCCATTCTTGTCTTTTCAACGAGATTCAATTCACTTTTCTCAATTATTTATCAATAAAGCATTGAAAAGATGAGTCTCTCTAAAAATTCCTTCCCAAATCTCTTGAAGAAAACTTGGCGGCCTTTAGAATGAACAAGTGTCATATGTAGAAAAGGTATTTACAAAAATATATTTAAGCTGGCGTTTGGTCTAATTTATCACGATTTCTGGCGTACTCTCCTCAAGGTAAAGAGATATTACAAAAGGTTTAAGAAGTGATCCCAATGTCAATAGAAAGGATTTTCTAAGGAGAGGAGAGAATACGAAGGGAGAGTGAAATTTGAAGGTTTTGAAAAAGGAGGGAAAATTAAGAGGAAGATGTGGATTTTTTGAAAATATTGGAGGATTTAAATTAAATCTGATTAATGATTAAGACGAGTGAGAGTGTGCTCTCTGAGGACAAATCAAATAATTTAGATTTAATAAATCAGGTTTCAGATTACGATATAATCTTGGTTATATTAATTTTGATTCACTCCATTGTCCCTCAAAATTTTCTCATTCTCATTTCTTTAAACCTCTTGATACAGAGCCCTTTCTTGAATCTACTCCTCAGATTTTGAATTAGATTAGAAAGACTTTGACCCCCTTCTTTGCCTTTTCTTCCAGAAAAAATCAGTAGTTTATTTTTATTGAATCTGAGAAGTAGTTCTGAGAAAATGACTCTTTTGAGCCTCAAATATTCAGAGGTATATCCAGTTTGGATCCCATCTCTAAGCAGAATTTTTTAATTTTCAAAAAAATTATCGAACCCAAATTTGATTAATTAATCGCATCAGCAATAAAATTCATCTTCAATTATTATACTACGTCATCCTTTTACTTTATAAGAGGTAAATAATCAAAACATTTGTACAAGCTTCTGTTTTGATCAAATCTTCAACGAGATTTTATTTTTCCTAGTTATCTTGTTCTATGGACCTCAAAAATCTTTCTGGTAGAGATTTTGAAGGAAAAGAGCAATAAAGCTAGAAACTTGAACCTCTCTCTCCCTCTTTAACTCCAAAACTTACATACCATTCTTCAGGAGTTTATTTCCTTGGCCTCATCTTTTAGGAACCAAAATTCTTTTTTGAAATTTGTATAAAGTTAATTTCTACTGTTCTGTGGTCAAATCAAATGATTGCTTTTTAATTGTTGGAACCTTTTGATTTTAAGCTCGCTTGATCGAGATTTGCCTTTTTCTACAATTTTTTTTGGAGCGAAATTTTTTATGAAAATTTTTTTTTCAATTTCTAATTTCAAGAGGTTTGGATGAGATTGAATATCAAATAAATCCTAGAAATTGAAAAGATCCTTCCGAAGTTTTCCAAAAACTGACAAGTAAATTTCTATTCAAGTTCTTATCCAGAATAAATTTTCAGCCCAAAAAAAAAATCCAAAAAATCTTTGGCGAACTCGTTGAAATTTTTTTTATTGAGTTCGTTCTTTGAAATCAAACTTCAAGAACTCATCCACATCATTGCC
>Ga0182738_1000971_pt1 | contig 37571 bp, 28 predicted proteins | sample eDN5th30CBELigMG_FD_128876 | JGI IMG/M metagenome (GOLD analysis project Ga0182738, IMG submission 128876) | Enriched Miracle-Growth compost microbial communities from Emeryville, California, USA - eDNA 5th pass 30_C BE-Lig MG (version 2)... ...
ATTAACTCAAAATCTCCCCATACGACGATTGGGTTGTCTTTTCTTAATTGAATTAAAGATTGATAGCAATAAAAGACAGAATTTGGATCTTCTAAATTATTTTTCACATTTATTTCCGTATAATTTGGGTTTACGTGCAGCCAAGGTGTTCCTACTGTAAAACCGCTATTTTCTGTATCATCCCATTGGATAGGCGTTCTTGCATTGTCTCTTCCCTTTGCATTAATCGAATGGACGATTTCCTCTTTTGTATAGCCTTGCTCTAATCGTTCATAATACATATTAATGCTTTCAATATCATTTACTTGGCTAATATCAGTAATCGGGCAATTGGTCATCCCAATTTCTTCCCCTTGATAAATATAAGGAGTTCCTTTCATTAAATGTAAAAGGATAGCGAACATTTTTGCACTTTCTACTCGATACTTCTGATCATTCCCCCAACGAGACACAATTCTCGGCATATCGTGGTTGTTCCAAAATAGACTATTCCATCCTTCATGACCTAATGATGTTTGCCATTTAGCTAAAATTTCTTTCAATTTGTTGATTTCTAAAGGTTTTAGATCCCATTTTTGTTTTCCTTCTTGCTCATCTAAAGCACTGTGCTCAAATTGAAAAATCATTGATAACTCTTTTCTCTTAGGGTTGGAATATAATTTAGCAATTTCAGGTGTCGCTCCCCATGTTTCCCCAACTGTTAAAACATCATAATTACCAAACGTTTTTTGATGCATTTCTTGGAGATAATCATGAAGCTTAGGTCCATTTCCAGTAATGCCCTGATCTGGTTTCTTCCCTACTAAATCAATCACATCCATACGGAAGCCACCGATTCCTTTTTCTAACCAGTAGTTCATCATCTTCCAGACTTCTGCCCGCACTTTTTCATTTTCCCAGTTTAAATCTGGCTGTCTCTTACTGAATAAATGCAAGAAATATTGACCACTTTCTTTATCATATTCCCATGCAGAACCGCTAAAAGTCGATTTTAACTCATTGGGTACTTCTCCATTTACCGGGTCTCGCCAAATATAGTAATCTCGATACGGATTGTCTTTTCCTTTTTTTGCTTCAATAAACCACTTATGCTCATCTGATGTGTGGTTTACGACTAAATCCATGACAATTTTAATACCCTTTTCATTCGCTGTTGCGATTAATTCATCCATATCTGCCATTGTTCCAAATTCATCCATAATATCTTCATAGTCACTAATATCATAGCCATTATCATCATTTGGCGATTTATATACAGGGCTTAGCCAAATCACATCAATTCCTAGCTTTTGCAAATAATCAAGGCGATTGATGATACCTCTTAAATCACCAATTCCATCTCCATCACTGTCTTGAAAGCTTCTTGGATATATTTGATATACAACCGACGTTTGCCACCATTTCTTTTCCATTTAAAAACCTTCTTCCTTTTAAAATATATACCTAAACGTAAAATTCAAAAAAATTTAGTAATCCCTTTTACTCACGGAAGCTCTTTCCACTATAGCAAATGGGAGCATTTCTGTTTTTACTGTTATCTTTTGCTGAATAGCCTCTATTATTTTTAAACAACCCTTCTCTCCCATTGCCTGAAACGGTTGCTCTATCGTTGTTAATGGAGGGACTGCCATTTCTGCAACTCTTGTATTATCATAGCCCATGACAGATAGATCATCTGGTATTTGTATGCCCAGTTCAAAGGCGGCTGAAATGATCCCAAGTGCTACCTCATCACTTACACAAAATACTGCTGTTATATCAGTCTTTTCTGCATGGAAAGCATAGAGCGCTTCTTTTCCTGCTGAAAAACTATAATCTCCTGCTTTTATATAGTTGGCAGAGAAGCTTATTTCATGATCACATAATGCCCTTTTATATCCTTCCATCCTTGCTATCCCAGCTACTCGATCAGAGAAGTCCACACCTGCCAAGCCAATTTTTTGATGTCCATGATCGATTAAATACTTTGTGGCAGCATACGAAGCTTCATAATCATCTACTTTTATAAAAGGTATTCGCTTATTTTGGGTATCTGTTGACAGTAACACATACGGTATACTCAATGATTCAATTGCTTGAATTTGTTCTTCCTTTAGTGGAATGGATACAATAACAAGCCCATCCACTTTTCTTTCTTCCAGCATTTTTAAGCAGTCTATTAATCGATTACCTTTTTCTCCTGCATGGGATAAAATAACACTAAATCCATGTGCTTGCGCTACCTTTTCCATTCCATTAACAATGTCCGCATAAAAAATGGTCGATACACTTGGCATGATAATCCCTATTAAATTACTCGATTTTTTTACTAAACTTCTTGCCATTTCATTTCTCCGATAGCCTAGCTCTTTTGCGATTTGCAGGATTTTAATTTTTGTCTCTTCATTGTAACCACCTGCACCGTTTAACACTCTCGAAACAGTTGCTGTAGATACTTTTGCAGCATTTGCTATATCTTTAATTGTTATCGTCACTTCTTTCACCCTTTACGTAAACGTTTACGCAACTATACTTTAACACAAAAATGGAACGCTTACAATCAAATAGTATATAAAAATGCATGCTTTGGTAATGGTGTAATTAATACCAAAGCATGTAGCTTATTTTAATTTTAGCTTTACATCTCCTTCGATATAATTAGGGTAAAATGTCAATTTCATTTGCAATGGATTTTCGTACTCGCTATTTTCGAAAAACATATTCCAATATTTTTTGTTTTCATGATTGTAAAATTCAGTTGATGGTATACTTAGTTCTTTTCCTGTTGCATCAATAGCCTCATCAAAGATAGTATACATATCCTCTGAATCAGATACCATAAAAAATTCCGCTTGTGCTTTAGACGTTTCTCCTAATTTAAGTTTACCGTCTTTCGGACTTTTTACTAACATATTTGCTTCCGTATCTACAATAACCACCGCATCTTCTTTATCAATTGCCATTAATTTATTTACCCGCAAATAAAGTTCTTTCGGCTTTTCGAAATAATTAGATTGTAAATAATACATTTTCTCATGCTTACTCAAAGTCCTATTTACAGTACCATTTGCAATAGAAGTCCATACCTCACCGTTTTCATCTTCCAATCGCATATCTTCAAATCCCAAAATTTCTTTTGTATTTGTAGGATCAACTGCTACCTTCACACCAATTCTTAAAGGATATACAATAATTTCTTCTATCGTGATTTTTTGATTCTCAACTTCCACAACTTGGTCTATTGGATAAGTAATATTCTTTTTGACATTTTCCTTTAATTCAAAAGGTATCAAAAACTTTATTTCTTTGTTGTCCATTACTGTTACGAATTCAAAGTTAAACTTTAATTCATCAAAAGAAAAAGAGTCCACAAACTGGTACTCGACCATATCTTGAAATTCATTTTGGATATTATCAGGGAAATATACATTATAGCTACGAGAATGCTCAGGAAATTCTTCTTTATTAAGGAGATTAATATACTTTATTTCTCCTCCTGTGAGAGGGTTTGTTGATTTCAATGTATAAAATACATTCATTCCTGATTCATCCATAACCACTCCATCTATCGTTAACGTCAAATCTCCTTTTGTCTCAGAAACATCTACCTTTTGATAATAATCATTTTCTATAATGGCGGAAAAGCCTTTATCTTGTTCAATAAATCCAATCATCCATTCCATCCCAGGGATAGATGTGAGCGCATTTGCAAAAGTTGGGGATATTCGAATGGAAGTTACAAAGGAAATGATAATAATGACAGCAATCGCAAGCCCTACTAATCTTTTTTGTTTTTTCTTAACCAGATTTTTTTCTCGCTTAGCTTTCATAAATCCACTTAAAATGGCTTCATCGGCTTTTTCTATCGGTAAACTTATTTTTTCTATGTCATTCTTTAATTTAGACAAACTTTGTTCCTCTTGTTCATACATGATCACTCTCTCCTTTCTCCTTAAAATATAGTCTTAATGTTTTCAGTACTTTATGTAATCGAGACTTTACCGTTCCTTCTGGTATTTTTTCCATTGCGGCAATTTCTTTGATTTTCGTATTTTGAAAGTACTTTAAATAGATTAATTGCTGGTCAGCGTTGGATAGCATCCCAAGCGCTTCCTTTAGTTCAATCAATGATTGGTCTTGGTAAACAGATATATCATATACTTGGCTATCAGAAATAATTCTGTTGATTCTCTTTACTTGATCTTGACAATAATTAATCATAATCCTTGTTAGCCATGTTTTTAGATAGGCTGGCTCTTTTACCGTATGTATTTTTTTATAGGCTCGATATGTCACTTCTTGCAATGCTTCTATTGCTGCATGTTCATCTTTTAGAAATGCTAATGCAGCCCTTAGCAATGATTCTTTATGTAATTGCATTACTTCCAAAAAGGCATCATCATCTCCTTTAATAGCTTTCTTACTAATCTCTAATTCTTCCAATTAATCACCTCCCCTGTTGTTCTATACATTAGACCTTGTATCGAGAAAAAAGTTCACGAAAAATAGTATAAATTTTTTCTTTTTATCTAAGAGCAAATTATACATGAAATTTCTTGCATAAAAAAAGCCACTAAGACAAAGTCCTAGCAGCCTCCTATTATCCTTTAATACAATCCCTCTGTTTCTTCTTTCGTTACGATGTAAATATTTTTCGTTTGGGTATAGCCATCCAATATACTCTTGTATGTTTCTCTGCCAATTCCTGATTTTTTATACCCTCCAAATGGTGCTCCTGCTGGAAGCTGATTATATGTGTTCACCCACATACGACCTGTTTCCACGCTTCTAGCTACACGTAGTGCTGTATTAATATTACGGGAGAAAACTGCTCCTCCAAGTCCAAATTCAGATTGGTTAGCCATCTCAATAACCTCTTCTTCGGTCTTAAATTTTATCACTGTTGCAACTGGGCCAAAAATTTCTTCTTGAGCAATGCGCATCTTATTTGTAGCATCCGCTAAAATCGTTGGTGCCATAAATGCCCCTTTTTCCAGTCCATTGTTTTCGAGTCGGCAGCCTCCTGTTACAACTCTCGCTCCTTCTTCTTCCCCGATTTTTACATATTCTAAAATTTGTTCTAATTGACGCTCGTTTATTTGTGCTCCCATGATAACATCCTCTTCCCAAGGCAAGCCAACTTTTACATCTTCAAATGCAAGTTTCATCTTGGCAAGGAACTCATCATATATTCCTTCCTGGATAAAAATACGGGAACCAGCACAGCAAACCTGTCCTTGGTTAAAGAGAATTCCTAATTGAACCCCTTCCAATGCTCGCTCCATTGGTGCATCATTAAAGATGATATTGGCTGACTTTCCGCCTAGCTCAAGTGTTGATGGGATTAGTCTTTTCGCTGCTGCAACCGCAACTTCTTGACCAATTTCCGTTGATCCTGTAAAAGCAATTTTTGCAAATCCTTTATGATTTAACATATAGTCTCCAGAATGAGAACCACGACCTGTAATGACATTGACTACTCCATTTGGCAATACTTGATCAAATAGTTTCGCCAATTCCAATAAGCTTAACGACGTAGTAGAAGATGGGTGGATAACTACTGTATTGCCAGCTGCGATAGCTGGTGCAATCTTCCAGGCAGCCATTAATAACGGGAAATTCCAAGGAATGATTTGTCCAACCACCCCAATAGGCTCTTTTATTGAAATAGATAAGGTATCCTCATCAAATGCTTGGGCAGTTCCTTCTTCTGAGCGGATTACCCCAGCAAAATAACGAAAATGGTCAGAGCTTAATGGAACATCAATATTTCTTGTTTCTCTGAGCGGCTTCCCATTATCCAATGTCTCCACTAATGCTAACTTTTCCGCATTTTCATCGATTAAATCTGCAATTTTTAATAATAAATTGCTTCTCTCTATCAAACTTACTTTCTTCCATGTTTTTAAAGCTTGCGTTGCAGCCTCTACTGCTTGATCAACATCTGCATAGGTAGCATCTACAAAATCAGCCAACTTGTCTCCATTACTAGGGTTATAGCTGCTAAGGAGATTACCTTCTGAACCTTTTATCCATTGACCATTAATGTACAGACCATACTCCTTGTCCAATACTGTTGTTGCATCTAAAGCAGTTACCATTTTCAAAACCCCTTTTTAATATATTTAAAAATAAGGCATAGTAGGAAAAATGCTTTTCTAATAATTTTAGACCTTATTTTTATCCTGGTTATTAAACTACTTGCTAAGAATACGTTTACATAAGCTATCAAAAAAAAGTTACTAGTTTTAAATAATGTGATTATTTTAACAAACTAATTAAATTATAGATTCCATTAAAAGGAATGTCTATTAATAACCGTGTACTTCTTTTGGTTACAAATCCTCGATGAGCAGTGAGAATTTCTATCTGTCTTTACTTCTCTCTTTTCAAAAAACTTAAAGCAAGAAGAGCATGACATGTGGCTCCCCACACGTCATGCTCTTCTTGCTTTAATAATCATAGTAGTTGGAAATTTTCTTGCTTTGTATAAGGAATAATAGCGATCAGAGATTTTTGCCTCTACTTTTTCAAAGTTTTTGGAAACCTCACTTTCTATAACGGAGTCTATCGTAAATCCAGCTTTAATTAGTTCATTTATATAGGTGCTCATTTTTCTTTTTGGTATCACTACTGGTGCTTCTTCCCCTTTAAACCTTGGATATGTTGTTATACCTTCTTCCTGATAAGAACCTGTAAGAGAGATTTGACCGTTTTCACTTTGCATATATGCATATAGCGGATGGTCCCAACTAAAAATAAACGCTCCTCCTGGCTTTAAATACGAATAAATAAGGTTAAATGTCGTAGCTAAATCCGTTGTCCACCCAATGGCATAAATCGAATAAACTATGTCGAAATATTCCTTAGGAAGGGCAATATCTTTTTCCATCGCAGCACAATATAACTGGGAAGGCATATCTTTAAGTGTTTCTTTTGCTGTCTCTATTTGCTTTTCAGATAAGTCTACACCCCATAATTCACTAGCTCCTTTGTCAGCCATATACAGTAAAGAATGTCCGCTGCCACAGCCGATATCAAGCACCTTTTTATTTTTTATCTCTTTAAATAACCTTAATTCTTCTTCTGTTTGGCAAAAAGGGCCATAACTAGGTAGTGCGTCAATTCCGTTAAAATGATGGGCTACTTTATCCCAGCTTTTCTTATTTTGTTGTAAAATATCAGTCATCCTTTTTATCCTCCTCCGTCTTTCTTACTGATTCTACATTCCTCTTTTACTTACCTGCTTGCATTTTCATATGCCCCCCCCCAAAAAAGATAATGGGTTCGAATACTTGTCACATTTTATGATAATGCATTTAAAAATGTCCTTCTGTTTGCTATACCCTTTGTCCTGCAAAATGCAGGGCTTTTTGTTATGTGTAAGAACATTACAAAGTGTGGCTAAAAGTATTTTAGGTCCAAGTCTCAATAACTGAATGTTCCTTTCACCGTGACTGAAAATAAACGTAAAAATTCCGCTTAAATTGAGAAATACTCATATTTCCTTAAAAATAAGGTTAGTTTTTCCGCTTATATGCTACAAAACTCTTGATTTTGTCTAATTTAGAGGGGGTAACCGGAAAATTTCCGCTTATTTCTGCTTTTTATGCTTTCTTTTGTACATTAGCCGAAAATTCTCCGCTTATGAATTCTCATAGCTATGCGAAAACCAACAATTGCCAAGACCGAAATTGGAATACAGTTTCACGCCTATTTTTATAATTTTTTCCGATTTATATCAACAGAAAAAGACCATCAAATTCTATTACAAATTGATAGTCTTTTTCATATACATTTTTAGTTTTTGTGATAGGCAACAGAACCCGTCACATAACGGACGAGTTTTTTGTCATTCTTACCTAATTTTTATCGTTTCCTATTAAGCATTCTCTTGCTTTAAACCATCAATTATATTTTCTTTCTTAATTTTGCTGACTGAATAGAGCATTGCAGAAGCAACAATGATAAAAATTGCGATTACTACAAACAGAATACTCAACCACGGAAGTTCAAAGCCATATTCAAATGTATTGCTTATAGACCAATATAGTGCAGCTATTACTCCTATACTAATGGGAATACCATACATCAATGCTTTTATCCCATAAAAAATGCTTTCAAAATAAATCATTTTATTAAAACCAGTTGGCGTCATCCCAACAGAACGTAGCATCGCAAATTCCCTTTTTCGTAAGGAAATACTTGTAGAAATGGTATTAAAAATATTAGCAATACTGATTAAGGAAATAAGGGTAATAAATCCATACATAAAGACAGACATAATCATAATCATCTGTTCAGATTGCTTACGATTCTTTTCCACATTGTATATATACATGGATCCTGACTTTAGATCGTCTAATTCTTCTTCTGCTTTATCCGGATTATCGCTGTTTAAATAGAGATTGTAGTTCATCGTAATATTTTTTTCATTTTCAAATAAATTTTCTGCTACTTCATTAGAGATAATCATTGTTATCATTCTATAATTATCAGCATTCATTCCCATGAATGTTTCATTTGTAAATAAGCCAATTTGAACCTTATTAAACATCTCTTCCTTTTCGCTGCCTTCCCTGTACATATAGAGATCAATATAATCCCCAGGTTTAGCATTCAGTACTTTTTCCTCAACAAATTTCTCTCCATATGGATCAAAATAAGATACATTTTCGATCACAATCCCTTTTGGTTCAGCTGGATTCGTATATTCGTTGATATTAAAGCCTACTTCTTGAGCATATTGCTTAAAAGCTGATTCAGATAGAACAAAGAAATTCACTGTAAATGGAAGTTTGCCTTCCTCTAAGAACGCATCACCATTTTCAACCGATTTTTTATTATTTTCACTTAAAACACTTTTATCTAAATAAGTACTTACATATGTGCTTTTAATTAAATTGCTTTCTGTAATACTAGGAACATTTGCTAAAATCTGCATCTCTTCCTCTGCAACGTTTGATTCAGCAGACACAGTAATATCATAGTCGATATTTTCTTGTGACAGTTCAACTGATTTTTTCATATTATCAGTAAAATAAGATACGACTAAGAAAAGCAAAATACTAATAATTAAAGAAAAAACGGTTGTTTGATATCTACGCTTATTCCGTTTTAAGTTTTTTAAACCAATTTCAGCTTCTATGCCAAATACTTTGCGAACAAATTTGGATGTTTTCACTTTATTCCCTGATAATTTAATATCTTGTGTTTGTCTAATTGCATCAATTGCTGAAATCTTTGATGCTTTCCTAGCTGGCAAATAGGTTGAAATAAAGATTGTTACAATGGAAATAATAATAGAAAATAGGATGGAATAAGGCGTTACCACTACATTTAATCCTTGTGTAGAGTTTAAGGCATCTTGCAAATACTTATTGATAAAAGTGAAAGTAATTCCAATTCCAACGAGTCCAGCAATTATTCCTAATGGAATGCTGATGCCGCCTATCACCGCACCTTCAAAGAAAACAGAATTTCTTTTTTGCTTCTTCGTTGCACCTACACTTGATAGCATCCCCAAATGTCTTGCCCGTTCCGACACACTAATGGCAAATGCATTATAAATCAGTGCTACAGAACCAATAACAATAACAAGTATGACAATACCTATTAGAGAATACATCGTTAGAAGCAGGTTATCATTCGATGATACGCCATAATAACGCAGTAACTCATTATTAAAATCCACTTTTGCAATAGCTAATTTCTTTGCCAATGATTCCGAGTCCTCATATATAGACTGCTTTACCTTTTTCATCACAACACTTGCATTTACGCTACTACTAGTTGTTAACTTCTTTTGATCTAAATAGCTAATAACGGTATATCCTGGTGACCAGGAAGATTCCCAAGATGGTGTTTCCATAATACCGACAATTTTGAATGTATAGGATTTTGCCTGCTGAATTTCCTCGACACTTTTTCCTTCTTCATTCCTTTGCAAAGGATCTGTCTGTGTTAGGATGGAATCTTCTTCCTCTAATTGAAAGTGTCTTTCCCCAATGCTAACATTTATCTCCTCACCGATGGCATACTTACTATTCCCCTTCTTCCTCATTTCATCAGGTATGATAATTTCATTAGATGCCTTGGGGAATGTCCCTTCTTTTAAGGTAATTAAAAATTGTTCAAATCCTTGCTCATCATATTGTTTAAAAAATAAATACGGTTTACTGTCATTTTTTGAATCCTTCCAGTTCGCATAGCCCAAATTATTGGATAGGATAACTTTTTCCATGTTACTATCCTTCCTTAACTCTTTGGCTTGCTCATTATTAACCCCAATAAATTGTGCATGCCACTCACCGTCTCTTGCAATACTGTCTCTTTTTAATAAATCGATAAACGAAACACCAAGTGTCGCAACAGCTGTCAACATACTGACAGCTATAATGACACCAATAATCGTCACTAATGTTCTTCGCTTGTTCTCCTTTAAATTTCTTAAAGTGAGTTTATTCATTATATTCATGGACGAATCACCTCATTTTTGGCGATTTTTCCATCTTCAACAGAAATCACACGATCTGCTTGCAGCGCAATCCGTTCATCATGGGTAATAACAATTAATGTTTGATTATAGGTTTTATTAAACATTTTTAATAGTTCCATAATCTCTTCACTATTTTTACTATCTAAATTTCCTGTAGGCTCATCTGCAAGCATAATAGCAGGGTTGCTAATAAGTGCACGTCCAATGGAAACACGCTGCTGCTGTCCCCCTGATAATTGATTAGGCAAGTGATCTAATCTTTGTTGTAGACCTAATATAGAAATAATGCGATTAAATTGCTCCTTATCTACTTGATGGTTATCTAATAGAAGCGGCAGCGTGATATTTTCTTCTACTGATAGAATGGGAATTAAGTTATAAAATTGATAGATAAGTCCAATTTGTCTTCTTCTAAAAATAGCTAATTGTGTTTCATTTAATTGATAAATATCTGTATTATCCACAAAAACTTTTCCACTAGTCGGCCTGTCTACTCCACCTAACATGTGAAGCAATGTAGATTTACCTGATCCAGAAGGTCCAATGATTGCCACAAATTCACCTTTATTAACGGAAAAAGAAACATTATCCAATGCTTTTACAGCCGTTTCCCCTTTTCCATACACTTTAGACAAATTTTCTATTTTTAAAATTTCCATTTTATCGTCCTCCAATTACTTGATGCTCTTAGTGTATCTGTCTAAAGTGACTCTCTAGTGACTTTAAAGTGACAATTTAGTCACTTTCGAATATGCGTATGGCTCATCTGTGCTTTATATATGGAGTTCGAGTTCATTCGCTTGATGATGAAGGCTATCTTTTCTTGAAGTACTGCGGATTCTGGTTTTCATCCCCTTTATGAACACCACTTTTCCTTGGTGCCTGGCGGTTTCTGGTTTTCATCCCCTTTATGAACGCTACTTTTCCTTGGTACCCGGCGGTTTCTGGTTTTCATCCCCTTTATGAACGCTACTTTTCCTTGGTACCCGGCAGTTTCTGGTTTTCATCCTCCTTATGAACGCCACTTTTCCTTGGTGCCTGGCGGTTTCTGGTTTTCATCCCCTTTATGAACACCACTTTTCCTACCCGGACAGCAGTTTCTCGCTTTCATCCCTTCTTAGAACGCCAATCTCTTATATTTATTGCCACTTCTTTTCGCTTTCTTTAATATTCCAATCACACTAAATAACCTGTTTATAAAACTTAATATGAAATGTAGTCCCTTCCCCTAACTTACTTCTCACTTCAATATCACCATGCTGGCTTTTGATCATACTATATGCCATCGCCAGCCCTATACCGATGCTATCTTCACTTGCGTTTTCTCCCTTATAAAATCGTTTAAAAATATAAGGTAAATCTTTTTTTGCGATGCCTTTTCCAGTATCCTGAATAACGATTTCTGTAAATAATACATTCTCAGAAAATCGAATATGTATTTCTCCACCTTCTGGGGTATGCTCCACACAATTTTTCAAAATATTAATAAGCGCTTCTGCTGTCCAATTAAAATCTCCTATAAAGGTAACATCCTCATCTCCCATAATTGCATGAGCCTGTCCCTTAATATCCATGGGAATTAATATTGGTTCTACTGCCTTATAAATCAATTTTTTGACATCCACTTGCTCCTTTTTAAAAGGAATCGTCCCGGCATCCATTTTCGATAATTTTAATAAGGATGAAACAAGCCATTCCATTCTTTCAAGCTGAATCGAAATATTGTTCGTAAATTCACGTCTTCTTATTTCTTCCAGCTGCGGATTCCTTAATAAATCAGTCATGACAAACATGGAGGTAAGTGGTGTTTTCAATTGGTGAGAGATATCGGAAATTGCATTTGTTAGCTTTAACTTTTCCTCCTGTAGAAGTGCACTCTGCTCCGATAGCATTAATGTAACCTTATAAATATTGTTTTTTAAAATACTCAATTCACCTTCTACATTATCCCGAATATCCAGACTTTCATCTCCGTTGCTTATTTGCTGCAAATAACTCGATAGCTTATCTATTTGCTTATATCGATATCTTGTAAACTGATAAAAACAGCCCAAAATGATAACAAGCACGCTAAGTAAATACACTGCGACTGAAATAGAATAGGCTAAAGCAGCATAGACAATAGCAAAAAAACTAGTGATTAATAAAACAATAGTGAGCATTTTCACTTCTGGATTACGAATCATTTTAATCCCCTACCTTGTAGCCAAGTCCACGAATGGTTTTGATAATGGTGGGCTTTTGAGGATCATCCTCTAATTTCTCGCGGAGCCTTTTAATATAGACTGTTAAAGTATTATCATTAACAAAATCTCCCGCCACGTCCCATATTTTCTCTAATAGCTGGCTTCTTGTTAATACTTGTCCGATATTATTAGCAAAAATGAGAAATAAGCGGTATTCTAGCGCTGTAACCATTACTTCCTCATTCCTTTTATAAATTTTCCCTTCCAATGTGTTAATCCGTATAGAATCTATTTCTATTAGTGGATTGTTCTGCAACTGCTTATTATACCGTCGCAAAACAGATTTAATTCTTGATAGAAGTTCTCTTATGCGAAATGGTTTTGTAATATAGTCATCTGCTCCCATATCGAGTCCCATAACAACATTCACTTCATCATCTAAAGCAGTCAAAAAGATAACAGGCTTATCCGATTTTCTTTTTACATACTCACATAGCTCATAGCCAGAACCATCTGGTAGAGACAAATCAAATAAACATAATTCAATATCTGTTAGTTGCTCTTCTAAAACTCTTTTAGCAGTTTTTGCGTTAAAGCATGTAATTGTTTCATACTTTTCACTTTGTAAACTATATTCTAAACCCGTGGCAATGGTTTTATCGTCTTCCACTATTAATATTTTCATTATCTTCTCCTATATATTTTCTTTTTTCTGTATTATTCTAAACGATTGATGTACAGAGGGAAAGCAATTCTCCTATTAATATCAATCAAACAATCGGTACATACACTTAGCATACAATAAGGAATGATGGAGAATAATAAAATAAAACAAATCAAAGGAGTTTTGTCATGGACACGCGTGAACCACTTAATATACGTTCAACAAAAACTGCCCTCACTGAAAAGCTTACATCAGCAGAAATGGGGAAACTTTGGGCGACTTATACGGGAAACAGCATGTCTAAATGCTATCTCCATTACTTCCTTCAGCATGTGGAGGATCGAGAGATTAAAAATTTATTAAAAAAAGCATATAAATTATGTAGCGAATTTTTGAATACAACAGAAGCCATATTTAAGAAGGAAGAGTTCCCAATTCCAAAAGGTTTTTCTATAGAAGAAGATATTAATCTTGACGCCCCTCGGTTATTTGAAGATGAATACTATGTGCATTATCTTAAATATACTGCTAAAGCAGGGATGAGTATTTATAATGTAGCTTTACCACTAGTCTTTAGAGAAGATATTAAGGAATTTTTTATTTATTGTCTAAAAGCTACGATGGCTTTAATGGAGCAAATCAAAGAACTATTAATGAAGAAAGGACTGATTAGTAAACCATCTATTATTCCATTACCAGAAAAAGCGGATTTTGCTCAAAAGGGTTTTTTAAATGGATATATCGGGCAAAAAAGACCTTTACATGCATTAGAAATCGCCCATCTTTATGACAATATCGAAAACAATGCTGCAAGTAAAGCATTAATAATGGCATTTAGCCAAGTTTGCAAAAAGGAAGAAACGCGTGAATTATTTATTAGAGGGGAAAAGTTCACTCACCAGCATGTAGAGCTTTATATGGAAAAACTACATAATGAAGGCTTATCAGCCCCATCTTTTCTTGACCATCTAGTAACAACATCAACCGTGTCTCCTTTTTCAGAAAAAATAATGCTATTTCATAAAACGGATATGTTTTCCATGAAAATTAGATCATTTGGAAACTCATTAGCTGTGAATGGAAGACATGATTTAGCTTTCATGTATACAAAAGGGTTAACTCAAATAGCAAAGTTTGTGGAAGATGCAGCAAAAATTATGATTAAAAACGGCTGGATGGAGCATCCACCTTATGCAGCACAAAGAGATATGTTAAGTAAATAGCGGAAGAGGCTGGGACAAAAGTATTTCAACCAACAACAAAGACGAACTATAATGTAATTAGATTACATTATAGTTCGTCTTTAAAGATTAGTTAATTAGTTTTGTCCCAGCCCCTTATTCCCTTTTATCTCCTGTTAATTCCTGCAGCTCATTAACAGTAATAAATGTATAGCCTTCCTCTGTTAATGTTTTTAAAATCCCTTCGATTGCTCTTATTTCCTCCCCTGTTTCATCATACATTGGGTGCATTAAAATAATGGAGCCTGGGTTCACAGATTCTTTTACATAGTTTACTTTATGTTCAACACTTTGATAATAAGTATCTGGTTCGATATTCCATAGAATGGTATCCATATTTGCTTTTTTTAAATAATAAGGAAGTCCAATAAGTTTCTTCCCATTTGGCGGTCTGAAATCTATCTCCCCTGTATAACCCGCTTTTTTAATTAATTTATTTGTATCTTCTATTTCAGTTTTTATAAAGGATTGCGATTTAAAAATCATTCGATTGTGAGAGTATGTATGATTCCCAAGTTGATGCCCTTTTTTTGCTATTTCCGCTGCCATTTCAGGGCTCTTTTCTATTTCATTTCCGATAAGAAAAAAAGTAGCTTTTGCATCATAGTCATCTAGCAATGCTAGAATATCGTCCACATTTTTTGTTGGTCCATCATCAAATGTTAACGCAACTACTTTCTCCTTTGTCTCCACATGATTGGTTAATCCACCAAACAACTGAAAGGTTCGTGCATTCATTAATTTATAGGTACTAAATAAAAGCAAAAACAATATGCCAATTAATATTATCCATATTTTTTTCATGCTAACAGCCTTTCTTTCTCCTATCTTTCAATATTCTATAGTATATCTTATGCAAACAAAATAGATAACCAAGAAACTCCAAAGGCAAAAAAGAGAAGAATGCCTAAACACTCTCCTCCCTTCCCATTTCTATATATAGGAAACAATCGTTATTCTTCGTCCTTTTCCTTTTTCTTGTCAATCGTTCCTTCTGTTAAACTCTCTTTTGCCTGGTCATGGGTTTCTTTCATCCCTTTTGAAGCCTCATCCTTCTGTTTCTTCTCATTAGGCTCATGTATTTTCCCTGCTGGACTTGTAGTTGATTCTTTACTCAATTTTAACGCCTCCATTCTAGTTGATATAAACTTATCTACTAGTTTTATACCACCTTTAATCGAACAGAAAACATCGTCTTTTTACGAACCTGTTGATCGATAGTGTCGTACACCAACTATCCAGACAAAAATGCATGGAAGGATAAATATTATACCTGCAAGCGGCGTTAGCATATATAGCCATCCAGCCTCTCCTCCCTTACCAAGGAGATATAATAAAGGTAAATAATTGACACTTCCAAAAGGAATAACAAAAGTAAAAAAGCGTGTCACCCATTTTTGATAAATATTTAGAGGATACTGAGCCATTTCTCTGCCGCCATCTGTAAAAATATTGGCAATTTCCAAACCTTGTATGGTCCAAAAACTAAGCGTGGCGGCCAAAATAAAAATTCCCGTAAAGATGAATACCCCGCTTATGATCATCAATAAAAGCGTTAGAACTTTTATTAAACTCCAATCGATTGCTAGATTACTTAAAGCCCAAGCTAAAACGATAACACTTTGCAAAAGTCTACCTACTCTAGTAAATTCAAATTTTGAACCAAGAACCTGTACAAATGTTGTCCTTGGTCTAACAAGCAATCTATCAAAATCACCACTTGCAACGAGACTGGAAAAATTATCGAATCCTCTTGCGAAACATTCACTTAATGCAAACGCCATGTGAATGATGGCAAAGCAAAGAGCAACCTCATAAAAATCCCAGCCCTTTATTTGTCCAAATCGCTCAAATAAGAAGTATAATCCAGCAAAAGCAGAAAACGGAACAAGAAATTGCCCTAATGATAACAGCCAGAATGATGTTCGATACTGCATTTGTGATTTAAATAATACGAGAAGGTATTGAAAATAAAGTTTCATCTAGCTTCATCCTCCTTGCACAATTATTTTTTTCATCGCCTTTTGTAATGCTATCTTCCCCAAAAAAGCAAGTACGAACAGCCAAGCGAGCTGAATAAATATACCCTCAACCGCTTCTCCATTGGGAATATTCCCTGAATAAACACGGAACGGAAAATCAGCCGTTAATCGAAAAGGAAGGAGATAAACAATTTGTTGGAGCCACTCTGGCATTAATGGAATAGGAACAACCATCCCAGCAAAAAACTCCCCTACTACACCAAAGACTAAAAGTGACCCCATTGGCGATAATGTGATAAAAACAGAAATATAAATAAACATAGAAATAGCTACTAAAACCAATAGTCCTAATAAAAGAGAGAGACAAAATAACAAGAACGTTTTTACATCTGGAGGCAACATCAACCGATAAGCTGGCGGCAGCAAAAAAGCCAGCAATAATATTGGAAAACACCTTAATAATGCGCTAGCCAATCGCTGGGCAAGTAATTTACTAAACCAATATTCATATATCCCAATTGGCCTGCATAGCTCATAAGCAATATTTCCTGTTGTGATTAAGTCAAATAATTCATTATCACGAAACCATAGCATAATAAAAGCTAAAAAAGATTGCTGAAGCCATAAATAAGTAACCAATTCTTCTAAAGAAATTGGTTGATTTGAACTTGCTTGGGCATAAAACGCCTGAAATATCATGATATAAATAAATCCCCAGAAAAACTGTGTAGCCACTCCTGCCAATGCAGCGGCCCGATACTGCATCCCATTTAATAATCGCAATCTTAATACAGCAATATACGGTTTCATCGTCCTCATATCTCATACTCCTTATAAAGCTGTACAATTATATCTTCAATTGGCTGGGATGTCACTGAAATATCAACTAAATCAAGGGAATGAGACAATTTCATGATTACTTCCGATACAGAGACTATCGTAGTATCCACACTTATTATGGCTCTTTCCTCTGTCCAAGAAATCGGAGTAGTACCAGGAATTTGAATGGGACTAGTACTTGATTTATAGTCAAGTGTTATAGTGCGATGGGAACCAAAACGGCTTCTTAATTCCTGTAAATTTCCATCATATAATAAGCTCCCTTTCCCTATTAAAATGACTCGATCACAAAGAGCCTCAATATCGAACATATCATGTGTTGTAAGGATAACGGTTACGTTCTTCTGCTTATTGATTTTTTTTATAAAGTTTCTTACAGCAATTTTGCTTACTGCATCAAGACCAATCGTAGGTTCATCTAAGAAGAGAATTTGTGGATTATGTATTAAGGACGCAGCAATTTCACAACGCATTCGCTGTCCTAAACTGAGCTGTCTTACTGGTGAATGTAGAATATCCTTTAATTCAAGTGTTTCTATTAATAGGGATAGCGTGTCGTTATACTCCGTATCTGGTACCTGATAGATATCTTTTAACAAGGCAAAAGAATCGATTACCGGGACGTCCCACCATAGCTGGGAACGTTGTCCAAAAACAACACCGATATTTTTTACATATTCTACTCGATCCATCCATGGTGTATAGCCCATTATTTCACAACTGCCACTATCAGGAACTAAAATACCGCTCATCACTTTTATCGTCGTTGATTTGCCTGCACCATTTGGCCCGATATAACCAACAATTTCTCCAGGATTAATCGTAAAACTCACATCATTTAATGCATGAACAATCTTGTGCTCTCGATGTATGAGCGCTTTCAAACCTGCGGCCAATCCCGTTGTCCTTTTTGCAACCTTAAAGGACTTATTGATACCTTCGACTTTAATCAATGCATTTCCCTCCTTTTTCCAAAGAAGACTATAATAGCATTCTAGTTAAGAAGGTGACAATTAGTTTTTTGATTTTTTAAAATTTATCTATTATGCAACAAAGAAATAAAAATTAAAAACCCCAACTAAGCACGAAAAACTAGATTAATATATATATTAACTTATACTTTTTTTCAAAAAATATAGACAATTACAATAAAAACTATTGATTTTTATCTTCATCCTCCTTTATTATATTGTTGTAAAGCGCTTACAAAATTTGTTAAGAATTACAACCAAACTAATTAGGAGGTATTTATGAAGAATATTTTTCGGTATTTAGTAGTTTGTCTTGTCTTATTACTTGCTCTTCCTAGCCCAACACTTATCCAAGCTCAAAGTAGTACATTTACTAGTAGAGAATTAAAAATGGCGGATGCAAATGCATCTACGTATTCAAAGGAACTATTTGCATTTTTACAAAATAGCAGTGGTGAACAAATCTTATTTGGTCAACAGCATGCTACTGACGAAGGGTTAACATTAAAAGAGTCTGGAACCCGTGTTGGCTCTAAAGAATCTGAGGTTAAGAATGCTGTTGGCGATTATCCGGCTATCTTTGGATGGGATACTGGCAGTATTGATGGAAACGAAAAGCCAGGAATTCCAGGAAATATTCAACAAAGCATTAAAAATACAGCTACTTCCATGAAAACTGCTCATAAACTTGGTGGTATTATCACGTTAAGTATGCATCCGCGCAATTTTGTTACAGGTGGTAATTACAATGATACGACAGGAAATGTAGTAAAGGAGATTCTTCCTGGTGGTTCTAAACATGAGGAATTCAATGCTTGGTTAGATAATATAGCTAGCCTTGCACATCAATTAAAAGATGATAATGGAGAGCCTATTCCGCTAATTTTTCGTCCTTTCCATGAACAAACTGGTTCTTGGTTCTGGTGGGGAGCGAGTACAACTAGCCCATCCCAATATAAAGCAATATACCGATATACAGTGGAATATCTACGTGATGTAAAAGATGTACACAATATTCTATACGGCTTCTCTCCGGGCTCAGGATATAGCGGAGATACAGAACGATATTTAGAAACATATCCTGGTGACGAGTATGTAGACATTTTCGGGATAGACAGCTATGATAACAAATCGAATGCCGGCTCTGCTTCCTGGCTTAACGGACTCATTGACGATTTAAAAATGATTGTCCAATTGGCAGAAGAAAAAGATAAGATTGCTGGGCTAACAGAGTTTGGTTATAGTGCATCTGGTATGAATCAAACTGGAAATACACTTGATTGGTATACTCGTGTATTTAACGCGATAAAAGGAGACACGACTGCGTCAAAAATTGCTTATATGCTGACATGGGCTAATTTCGGATGGCCGAATAATATGTATGTTCCCTATAAAGATATTGACAGTGAATTAGGTGGCGACCACGAGCTCCTACCTAACTTTCAAAAATTTTATGAAGATGACTATTCTTCTTTCCGAAATGAAGTAACTGGAAAAGTATATGGGCAAGGAATTAACTATACAACAGCACCACACGGAAGCCTCCTTTATGTATTATCACCAACTAATGGAACAACCATAACAGAACAAACAACTACCTTACGAGTAAAAGTAACTAATGATCCTAATGCTATGGTAACATATAAAGAACTTGCAACGGAGACAGAGCATAGAATGGAGCTCGACTCTTCTGGTAACTTTACAGCTGATTATTCACCTTCAGCTCATTTGAATGGCGGAGTTACTGATATTGTTTTCACGTATTACTCAAATGGACAAAAAATTCAAGAAGAAACTGTACGACTATATATAAAAGTACAAGAAATCACAATAAAAAAGCTTACATTTGATACAGACATCAATGATATAAAAAGTAATGGCACTTGGCCATCAGAAGGGGTTACCTATGAGTTATCTCACGAAACACTTAACGGAGACGGTAAGGCAAAATTTTCTGTGCAAGGGATGAGTCCAAGTGAAGCATGGCAAGAGTTAAAGCTAGAGTTAACGAATCTCGATTCTATCAATCTGGCAGATGTGAAGCAAATCAGGTTTGATGTCTATATTCCTGTAACTGCTGGAAATGGATCCATTCAAGGAATTGTCCAGCTCCCACCAGACTGGACAACGAAATACGGCATGAATGAGTCAAAAGAGCCGCTTACTGAATTAGAAACGATTACGATAGACGGAAAGGACTACATGAAATATGAAACTACTATTTCTGTTCCTTCTGCTTCTGAAGCAACCGGAATTGCTCTATCACTTGTTGGAGACCAATTGCAATTAACAGAAATTTATATTGATAATATCGAATTGCTAAATACCTATAAAGAAGCTGCTGCAGATCCATATCTTGTCGATAACTTTGAATATTACCTTGGAGATAACGACCTCTTAAATCGTAACTATTCAAGTAATGGGGATCCAATCCAGATTTCCCTATCATCTGATGCAAAGCAAGGAGGCACATATGGGTTAAAATATGATTATATCATTGGAAATGCAGGATATGCAGGAAAGCAAACATCTCTTCCTACAGTAGATTGGACGGGGACAAATGCAATCCAATTCTGGATGAAGCATCAAAGTCAATCACATCATCTAACCGTGCAAATTCAAATGGGTGGTGTTAGTTTCGAGAAGAATATTTCCCTTGAACAAGAATTCGAAGGTGTTGTTACAATTCCTTTTTCAGAATTTGCTCCTGCTGAATGGGAAAGTAATCAAACCGCTGTTATTGACCAAGCTAGAATTCAAAAGGTAACTCAATTTGCTCTTTATACAGGTGGAGAAAAAGGAAGTGGTACTCTTTATTTTGATGACATACGTGCAATCGAAGATAAAGACTCCCCTACTCTTCCAGAAGAAGTAGGGGATAATGAGGAAAAAAATCCATCCCCTATTTTTTATCACTTCAATAAAGATTTAGAAGGTTGGGAAGGTGGAAACGCCATTATCGAACAGGGCCAGTTGAAAGCCTCAATTAAATTAGGAGAAGGGGAAAAAACTGAAATTAAAAAAACTGCCTCCTATGATTTGACCGGATATAACTACATCGTTGTCCAATTAAAGCATGATGACACTGGTACGCTTGCAGATCATCCATTAGAAGTGAAGTTTTTTACAAAATCAGGAAGCTGGAATTGGTCTGATTCTGGCAGTACAACTATTAACAAAGAGGAATATACCAAACTCATCTATGATATCTCAAACTTAGAAAATAAAAATGCTGTCCAAGAACTAGGCATGGAATTTAATGGACCAGTTGGTTCAGCAGATTCTACAAATGCATTAATAGATTATGTTGCGATTGTGACTAGCTTAGATCAATTACCTTCCGAGGAAGAAGCAAATACAGAGGAAGAGAATGAAGAGGAACCTAGTATAAGTACTCCAGATAATCCTGATATAGATGATGATCATTCTCTGAATGAACAACCTAATTCAGAAAATCCGCCAGTCGTTAATCCAGATAAAGGAAACCAGACCAGTGATATACCCCGGGCTGGTGATAACGATACAAATATAGATTCAAAAGGAGAGAACAGTTTGCCAAACACTGCAAATAATCTCTATAACTTCTTACTGTTCGGCATACTACTCCTACTAGGTGGTGCTATTGCTCTCTATTTTTCTTATCGAAAGAAATGGATAAAATCCTCCTAAACAAAATAGAGAGGCTGGGACATAAACATTTCAGCTGATAATAAATACGAACGATTATGTGGTAAGTTTACATAATTATTCGTATTTATATTTTAGAAAAAGGTTTAAAAATGAAGTAAAATGGAGCGGAGGACGGTCGACTCCTGCGGGAAATAGAGGAAAGCGACCGTCTGTAGCGCAATGGAACGACTTAGTTTTTACACTTGAATATATTTAAAACCATAAATAACTAATATAAAAAGTAGCTTTATTTAAGAGCTAAATTAGAGATTGTTCGTCTTTAAAGATTAGTTATTTAGATTTGTCCCTGCCTCTTTTTTTTGAATTTAATCATTATAGGATAAATTCATCAAAATGAATGTTACTTACGATCCCATTTAACTTGATATATTACTAATAACAAAATAAACCACACTGGTGTCACAATTAACGCGATTCTTGTATCCTCTGCGAGTGCTAAGACAACAAGTACAAATGCTAGAAAAACAAGAATAATATAGTTAGCAACTGGGTACAGCGGCATCTTAAACTTATTCTTCGCAGCTAGCTCTGGTCTTGTTTGTCGATATTTCATATGACAAATAACCGTAATTGCCCAAATATAGATAAAACAAACCGTAGATATACTTGTTATTAATGTAAATACACCCTCTGGCATGACATAATTTAAAATAACCGCAATTAACACAACTATAACTGAAAAAAACAAAGCATTTGATGGAACTTGATTTTTAGTCAGTTTAGCAAGTGCTTCTGGAGCATTCTTTTCCTTTGCTAAAGCATACGTCATTCTACTAGTACTAAAAATCGCACTATTACATGCAGATGCAGCAGAAGTTAAAACAACAAAGTTAACTATTCCAGCAGCAGCAGCTATTCCCACTGCCAAGAAGACTTGAACAAATGGGCTTTTCGCTGGATTAATAGCATTCCAAGGATAAATGCTCATGATGATAAGCAATGCTCCCACATAAAAAATCAAGATTCGAACAGGGATATTATTGATTGCTTTTGGAATAACCTTTTCAGGATTCTCTGTCTCACCAGCTGTTAATCCGACTAATTCAATACCGACAAATGCAAACACAACCATCTGAAATGAAAGGATAAATCCGTGCATCCCATTTGGAAACATCCCATCATGGCTCCATAGATTGGTAAAACTAGATGGGCCAGCATTTGTTGAAAAGCCTTTAACAATCATAATAAAACCAATAATGATTAAGGCAATAATCGCAATTATTTTAATTAAAGCAAACCAAAATTCCATTTCACCAAATAGCTTAACAGTAGCTAAATTCATAATCAGTAATACCATTAAGGCGATAAAGCCTGGTAACCATTGCGGAATATTTGGAAACCAGAACTGTGTATACATGCCAATGGCTGTTAAATCTGCCATTGCAATGGAGATCCAGCAGAACCAATACGTCCATCCTGTTACAAAAGCAGCCCTATTTCCAATATAATCATGAACAAAATCAACAAATGAATGATATTCAAGATTCGATAAAAGTAATTCTCCTAATGCACGCATAATCAGAAAACAAATAATACCTGTAATAATATATGCAAATAAAATAGAGGGTCCTGCTAAATGAATGGACTTACCCGCCCCAAGAAAAAGGCCGGTACCAATCGCTCCCCCAATGGCAATTAATTGAACATGTCTGTTTTTCAAGCCTCTAGACAATGTTTCTTGCTGCATTTAAAATCACTCTCTCTTCATTTATACTATTAAATTCTATTATGTAACAAAATCAACGAATTATAGTTTAGCACATTATAAAGGAACATTCACGAATCTCTCTTCTTATTGTGTTAAAAAAGAGATTCGTGAGCAACATGATTAATTTTTATGCTTTTAGAATATGCTATTATAGATTAAATACTGTACTATTAGGAAGAAATGTTTAAGAAGTTTCATTCTAAAAATGCTATAATTGGTTGAAATACAAATATCGGTATCCTACAATACTTATAGTAGGAGCTATTCTTTAGATAGATTGAGGTAGCTAAGTCTGTTCAGATTATAGGAGGAACCATTCATGTCCAATACATATCAAGGAACAAAGCTAAAAGTTTTTGCTCTTAATTCATCCCCTGCTCTAGCCCAAGAAATAGTAGAGCATCTAGGTACTGAATTAGGAAAATGTACCGTTAAAAAATTTAGCGATGGGGAAATTCAAATTAATATCGAGGAAAGCGTCCGTGGTTGTGAAGTATTTATTATTCAGTCCACTTGTGATCCTGTAAATCAAAGTATTATGGAATTACTCATTATGATTGATGCCTTAAAACGAGCTTCTGTTGAAACGATTAATGTCGTCATTCCATATTATGGATATGCGCGTCAGGATAGAAAAGCACAACCAAGAGAGCCAATTACGGCTAAATTAGTTGCCAATTTAATTCAAAAATCTGGTGCAGACCGTGTTATCACATTAGATTTGCACGCACCACAAACACAAGGCTTCTTTAACATTCCAGTGGACCAATTAGTAGGAATACCACTTCTTGCAGACTACTTAAATACAAAAGAGTATGCAAGTGATGTAGTAGTAGTTGCCCCAGATCACGGTAGTGTTACTCGTGCCCGAGAGCTTGCAGATCGATTAAAAGCCCCAATCGCAATTATCGATAAGCGTGGCCCAAAAGATATAGGCCCTCGTGAGGTAAACATTGTCGGAAACATTGAAGGAAAAACAGCCATAATTGTAGATGATATTGTTGATACATCTTACCGCATTACGACTGCTGCAAAAGCATTACTTGAGAATGGGGCAGAAGAAATATATGCATGCTGTGTCCATCCTGTTTTATCTGAACCAGCAATTGATATGATCCAGGAATCTCAAATCAAGGAATTGATTGTGACAAACAGCATTCCACTTCCAGAGGAAAAGAGAATTGACAAAATTACGCAGCTATCTATTGCTGAATTACTAAGTGATGCCATTAGCCGTGTTTATGAGCATAAGTCTGTGAGTGTGTTGTTTAAATAATCTGTTAAGGCTAAAGGTTGTCCACTGGGCAGCCTTTTTGAATGGATTTAGTAGAAATAACTAGTTGGGTTGGATTATTTCCTCTCTACTTTAGATCATTTAACTAATTACCAAATAATACGAACCCATCTCAAAAATAAAAAATAGACTCCTTTTCAACCAGGAGCCTATCAAATCGTATTTATTTCTCCACTTTAGATAACTCTCATTGTTACGATTCCATCAATCTCTTTTAATTGCTTAGAAAGCAGTGGGATGATTTCATCTGCTACTTCGTTATCGATATCAATCATCGTGTAAGCATACTCGCCACGACTTCTGTTTATCATATCAGCAATATTCAACTGGTAAGTAGAAATTGCTTGTGTTATCTGTCCTACCATATTAGGAATATTTAGATGGAAGGCTGTAACACGACGTTTTCCTGTGTATGGGATGGATGCATTTGGAAAGTTTACAGAGTTTTTAATATTACCTGTTTCCAAAAATCCCTTTACTTGGCGAGCTGCCATAACAGCACAATTTTCTTCAGATTCTTCAGTAGATGCACCAAGATGAGGAATAGCAATCGTATTCTTCATTTGCAAGACATTTTCATTCGGAAAATCTGTTATATATCGTCCTATTCTGCCTTCTTCTAAAGCAACAGCTATATCAATTTCATTTACTAGTTCGCCACGAGAGAAGTTTAAAATTTGCGTACCAGGCTTCATTAAGTCAAAAGCTTGCTGATTAAACATTCCCTTCGTATCTTTTGTTAACGGCACATGGACTGTTATATAATCAGATTCTGTAAATAGCTGTTCTAATGTCATAGCTCGCTGCACATTACGTGATAAATTCCAAGCTGTATCTACAGAAAGAAAAGGATCATAACCAATGACATCCATATCTAGAGCAAGGGCATCGTTTGCAACAAGTGCTCCGATTGCTCCTAAGCCAATGACACCTAAAGTTTTTCCTTTGATTTCGTGCCCAACAAATTGTTTTTTACCCGTTTCCACTAGTTTTGGAATTTGGTCACCTTCAGCAAGGAGTGTTTTTGCCCATGATACACCTTCAAACAAATTTCGAGATGAAGCCATTAATGACATAAGCACCATTTCTTTTACTGCATTTGCATTAGCACCAGGTGTATTAAATACAACAATTCCTTGCGTTGTACATTGCTCAACTGGAATATTATTGACACCTGCTCCCGCTCGGGCAATTGCCTTTACATTCTCTCCTAATTCCATACCATGCATATTAAAGCTGCGCAAAAGAATTGCATCAGGGTTATTGCTCGTATCGTCAATTGTAAAATTTCCTTTTTTAAACACACTTAGGCCACTTGCAGCAATATTATTTAATGTCTTAATAGTCTTTACATCTTTAACAGTCGTAGTGCTCATCTCCATTGCTCCTTTTCATTCAATTATATTCTTTTTACGCTTGATTAATACATTTACCTTTCTAAATGAAATCATCTAAAAAAGAAAAAGGCAAAGGAGTATATCCCTTACCTCAGCCCAGGCGAACGACATACGACACTAAGTGCTCCCCTACGGTTTTCCGTATTTCGCCAGTTACACATAGCCTTTAGATTGCCTTCATTCTATCAGACTATTCAGTAATCATCAATGACTAATTTCTTATTAATTTTGTGTTTTTTCATGCTTTTTTTAGAATGGTTTATTGGTATAATTTATTTTTCTTTATATATTCATAGCATTTTTCTGGTAAAAGATACCTCGGTTCCCCACCTATCGCAAATTCTTCCCGTATATAGGTAGAGCTTATTTCCATTGCCAATCCCTTATCTAAGAGATGAAAAGTGCTCCCATCGTCATGATTACGGAGGATTGGCGATCGGCTTATGGCTGAAAGCATATCAATTCCATTTCTAGCCATTACAATAAACCGATTTTCTGCTATCAACTCCTCACCTTTTGTCCACATACCTCTTCCAATATCAACCAATAAATCAGCACCCATAATAAAGTACACACTATCCTCTGGAAAAAGCTTTTTAAAATAATTCATCGTATGATACGTATAGATTTCCCATCCATCTTGCATCATTTCATAATCATCTAAAGAAAACTTCTCATTATCCTCTATTGCCATGTTCACCATCTTTATACGATGTTCATCTGCTGTTTCCATTGTTTTATCCCGTCGCTTACTGGAACAAGGAAGAAAAATAACCTTGTCTAATTTACAACGATGGGCAACAGTGCTAGCCGTCCAGAGATGAACATTTGTTATTGGATCAAAGGATGATCCGTAAATCCCTATTTTACCCAATTTATCCTCTCCTTAAAAAGGTTAAACGCTGCGTGATTTCTCTTTCATTTTTTCTATATAGCTTCGCTTGTTTTCCCAGCATGCTTTACTTAAATCGACTGGATACTCTTCTGGATTAAGCGTTCGCTTATATTCATTCCATAGATAATTCAGATTCTCTTTAGCCTTCATTTGAATATCTTTTAATGCTGGTGGTTCAAACTGGATATGCCCGTTTTTTATAACTGGATGATGTAATTCGATGGTCCTGTAATTCGTCACCACTTTATTCAAATATGGATGAACAGGATGAAACATTTTTAATGGTTCTTGTGTTATTACTTCATTTGCCAGTGCAATGTAATCACCCTCAGCATGGTCATTTTCATTATTTATAATTCGATATACTCTTTTCTGACCTGGCGTAGAAATCTTTTCCGGATTTCCAGATAATTTAATGGTATCCTCCATTATACCTTGTTCATTTTCTATACTGACTAATTTATATACAGCGCCCAGTGCTGCTTGATCAAATGCAGTAATTAACTTTGTTCCAATTCCCCAGATATCAATTTTTGCTCCTTCTGCCCGCAAATTCATAATGGTATACTCATCTAAATCATTAGAGGCAATAATTTTCGTGTCAGAAAAGCCCGCTTCATCAAGCATTTCTCTAGCTCGCTTTGAAAGATACGCCAAGTCTCCACTGTCTAAACGAATCCCCTTAAAGTGAATCTTATCTCCAAGCTCCTTTGCCACTTTTATAGCATTGGGAACACCAGAGCGGAGTGTGTCATATGTATCAACAAGGAAAACGCATTCTTTGTGGGTGCTGGCATAGCTTTTAAAAGCCTCATATTCGTCTTGATATGCTTGAACAAGTGCATGTGCATGTGTTCCAGATACAGGAATATTAAAAATTTTCCCTGCCCTTACATTACTCGTCGCCGAAAACCCACCAATATAGGCAGCTCTTGTTCCCCATATCGCTGCATCCATTTCTTGCGCTCTTCTTGTCCCAAACTCCATTGCCGTCTGCTCTCCAATAACCTGCTTCATTCTCGCAGCTTTTGTTGCAATAAGTGTTTGGTAATTAACAATATTTAATAATGCCGTTTCGATTAATTGCGCCTCCGCAATTGGTGCTTCTACTCTTAGAATCGGTTCATTGGCAAATACTAGCTCCCCTTCCTCCATGCAATATATGTCACCAGAAAAAGTGAAATTTTTTAAATAAAGAAGAAAATCCTCCTTATAACCTCCTTCATTTCGTAAATAGTCCAAATCGCTTTGTGTAAACCGACAATTCTTTATATAAGATAAAATCCGATCAAGACCAGCGAATATAGCAAAACCATTTCCAAAAGGGAGTTTGCGAAAGTAAAGTTCAAACACAGCTTTTCGTTCATGTTTTTCATCTCTCCAATATGTCTCCATCATATTAATTTGATAAAGATCTGTATGTAGCATCAGACTGTCATCCGCATAGTTCATTTATTTTCCTCCTCTTGCTATATTCATTTCTACTTCAAAAGCAAAGTCCCTTCCCTTAGCATGTGACAAATCTCTGTTTGTTATATAATTATCCGTTTATTTATTAAATCATTCTCTTTTGGGCGAAGCTTTTTATATTTGCACTACAATTTTTTAAGGAGGAAACGTTCATTTAAAACAAAACCATTTTTAACTATAAAAAAAAGCAAGTAGTTTCTTACTAAAGAACCTACTCGCTTTTACCTATTTCTTTTAAAACTGTACCTTTTCTAAAAATAACCCATTTGCTTCTGCCATCATTCCTGTCAGACTACGATCTTTTTCTGCAATAATTGCTGGAATAGCATCTGCTTCGATTTTTCCTAGCCCAATCTCTATTAGTGTTCCCACTATTTTTCTTACCATATTGTAAAGAAAACCATCACCACTGACACGAATTTCAAGAAACCCTTCCACTTCTTTTATATCAATGGAGTATATTTCTTTAACCATTGACTTCTTCTTAGATTTAGCGTTCGAGAAAGCTGTAAAATCATGTTTACCAACAAAATAGGCAGCTGCTTGCTCCATTCTTTTTACATTTAGCTTTTTCTCTACATGCATACTATATTTGCGCATAAAAGGATTGGTATACGATTTATTCCAAATTTTATACACATAGGTTTTATCCTTTGCATTATATCTTGCATGAAAACGATCTGGAACGATTGCTACTTTCGAAATGCTAATATCATTCGGTAAGTAGTGATTTAGATAATTCATGACCTCTTTTTCCGTCATTTCTTTGTTCATTTTGAAGTTAGCAACTTGTGATAATGCGTGTACGCCTGCATCTGTTCGGCTGCAGCCGATAATTTCAATCTTTTCTCCTACCATTTCTGTCAGGACGTTTTCAATTTTCCCTTGAATGGATTGGTCCCCATTACCGAGGCGTTGCCATCCTTTATACCGTCCACCATCATATTGAATAAGCAATTTATAATTTTTCATTTTTTCTCCTGTCTCTTCCTTTTTATGTTCTTTATTAAAAAAACGTAATCCAATTCTAAAATCATTACGAAAACCTAAAGAATCGTACTCATTATACACTATTATCTCCAAATTCTTCATTAGTTAAAAAGTCAGATTATAACAGAAATGCTTCATTTTTTATAAGTTTTTCATTAATTTATTTCCTAAATAAAAGAATCAATGTTAGAGTAAGAGATAGCAGTAAACTATAAAGAGTTGTAGGTGAACAATAATGATAGAAATTAAAACATCCCCCCTCAGCGATGGGGAATTCAATAGAGGCGTATTTGCTACTTGTGATATTAAAAAGGGGACCTTATTCCATGAAGCTCCTGTTGTTCCTTATCCAAATGAACAACATAAGTATATCGAAAGAACGGTATTAGAAGATTATGTATATGAATATGGCATTAATCACAGTGCAGTTGTTCTAGGTTACGGCATGCTTTTTAACCATTCGTATGAACCAAATGCGACTTATGAGATTAATTTTGATAAACATACTTTTGATTATTATGCTTATAAGGATATAAAAGCCGGCGAAGAAATTTTAATCAATTATAATGGGGAAGTCGATGATTACGAGCCATTATGGTTTAATAAAGATAAAGAAGAAGAAAATTAAATTCGTCACTGAAAATTTCCCCAAATAAAATATGTTGATGGGAGCGGATATGTAACATTTCCGCTCCCATCAACATTTTAGCATGCAACAAAAAGGTAAACAAAACCTCGATTCTGAAGACTCGATATTATTTCGAGCTTTTTTTCTTCTTCCACTTTGATTCATATTCCGCTTTTTCCTGATGTACTTCCTTCAATAGACTTACTGTCATTAAAATCATTATTAAGGAAAAAGGAAGAGCCGCAATAATCATCATATTTTGTAATCCATCTAATCCGCCAGAATAAAGTAATACAAGGGAAATCGTCGTAAGCAATACCCCCCAAATGACTTTAATCCGATTACTTGGATTTTGTACGCCATTTGCAGAAAGCATCCCCAAAACGAATGTTCCTGAATCGGCAGAAGTAATAAAGAACACAGCAACCAATAAAATAGCCAATAGGGATAGTAAAGCACTAAGTGGATAATGCTCTAAAAGGGCAAACAATGTTTCTTCTGTAGCAAAAGTTGATATAGTACCTAACCCTTTATGTTCAAGATACATCGCATTTCCACCGAACACAGAGAACCATAAAAAGCCAATTACTGATGGAATAAATAGTACGAACGTTATAAATTCACGAATCGTTCTTCCTTTGGAAATACGAGCAATAAAAATACCTACAAATGGTGACCACGCAATCCACCAAGCCCAATAAAAAATCGTCCACGCATCTATCCATTGGCGATTCTCACCATTTAAAGGCGCAATTCGGAAACTCATGCGCACTAAGTTTTGTAAGTAGCTTCCAATTGTATCTGTAAATAAATTGAGGATAAATACTGTATTCCCCATGATAAAAACAATCAAAAATAGAACGAAAGCTAATATCATATTCGTATTACTAAGGATTTTAATCCCTTTGCCTAATCCAGTAAGGGCTGAAAGTAAAAACAGGACGGTGACAATTACTATAATAATAAATTGTGTTAAAAAAGTGGAAGGAATATCATACAGAAAAGAAAGCCCCCCATTTATTTGCACCGCTCCGAAACCTAGCGTTGTTGCAATCCCTGTTACTGTTGCAAAAACAGCGATAATATCAATAATTCTTCCTGCTCTTCCTTCCATTGAATTACCTAGCAATGGCTTCAAGGTTGAACTGATTAATGTTTTTCCACCTTTCCTAAAGGTCGTGTAGGCAAGGCTTAAAGCAACAATTCCATATACTGCCCATGCATGAATTCCCCAATGGAAATAGGTATATCTCATTGCATCTTTTATGCCTTGATCTGTACCAATTTCATTTGTCGGAGAGCTAATTGCATAATGACTTAGTGGCTCTGCTGTTCCGTAAAAGACAAGGCCAATTCCCATTCCCGCACTGAAAAGCATCGCTAACCATGCAAGTCTTGAAAACTCAGGCTTATCGTCAGGTTTTCCTAATTTTATTTTACCTACAGGACTTATTAATAAGTACAAACAAATTATCACGAAAAACGTGACCACAATTAAATAATACCAACCAAAAGAATCTGTAATAAAGGATTGGACACTAGCTGTGCCTTCCTTAAGAGTAGCTGGTGCAATCGCTCCTACTAACACAATCAACAAGATTATGATTACAGAAACATTAAATACAAGATGATCTCTAAACTTCATATAATAAATTCTCCTTCTAATCGAATAATAATCTATGTACGATAACCGCCTAGTTATTATATCCTTTAATAGGAGAATTAAACAAGGGATGCTCTTTTTAGCATCCTTATGGAAGTACCTTTTTACTGGATGATTACTGGAATCAAAGTGAATCGAAATGTTCAATATTCTTTTTTTGATATACTCTTATACTTATAATCGACTTCGATAGCAACCAATAAATCTAGAAGGAACAGATATCCATCAGCATAGATGAGAAAAAAATAGAAAAAGCAAGTGTAGAAATACAAAAGTTCCACTACACTTGCTTGCCTTTAAGTTTTTTTAGAATGTCGCATGATTTTTAATTGGTTTCCCAAATACCGGAAATCCTTTCTCATCCCAAGTAAATACTTGAGCTCTCGCATGGCGATCTGGGTTATTCAATGGATCTCCTTCAATTTCCGTATAAGGTCTTGCATGATATATTAGTACATCATGATTTCCATCTTCACTTACGGTAAAGCTATTATGACCTGGTCCATATTGTTGATTCTCTGGAGCGCTACAAAAAACAGGTTTACTAGATTTAGACCAAGAATATCCATCTAATAAATCAGAATTTATATCTGCCCAAAGCATACCCATACAATAGTTTTCGTCTGTTGCACTGGCTGAATAAGTAATAAATACTTTTCCATTTCGTATCAATACAGCTGGGCCTTCATTTACTAAAAACCCTTTTTTCTCCCATTCATATTCAGGAATAGTTAACAATAGTTGCTTGCCTTTTAATGTCCAGGGATTTTTCATTTCAGACAAGTATAGATTAGAATTCCCGGGGATTGCTGGCTCTTTTTGTGCCCATACATAGTAGAGCTTGTCGTTTAATTCAAACACCGTTGCATCCAAACTGAAACTTTCCTGAACCGTTTTAACTTGCCCCTTTTCCACCCACTTACCGGTTAAAGGATCTTTGTCAGCACATTCTAGTACATACATGCGATGTTGAAAAACCCCATCTTTAGGATAGTCATATTGTGCTGCTGCAAAGTAGATATACCATTTCCCGCGGATAAAATGAATTTCTGGTGCCCAAATTAAAGAACTGAGTGGTCCTACTGGATGAGCATGCCACACAAATGCTTTTTCCCCGCTTTCCAAATCATTTAATGTACTCGCTCTCCGAACCTCTATTTTCTGATAGCCAGGCACAGAACCAGTAAAATAGTAGGATCCATCTGTATGTTTGTATATCCACGGATCTGCTCGCTGATAAACAATAGGGTTATTATATTGAATTTCCGTTAATTTCGTCATCGCTTTTAGCTCCTTTATTCCACATTTCTAATCATAAAAATAGTGTCACCATTCTCCGATAAACCGCTAAATGCCATTGTTTGTGCTTCTTGATATTCATCCCATTGAGAAATAAATAGCCCATTATAAGTTATTCCATTTAGAGTGATATTTACATATTTATCGTTTGACCAATCCCATTTTCCAGCATATTCCCCTTCAATTTTGCCATTTCTGTTTATTGTTATTTCAGTCGGAACTTTTATTTCTTCTGTTATATCTCTACCATGGAAAATAAGCTTATAATCCCCTATTACTTGCTTATCTGTGTATTTTGTTAATTTCTCATTTGCATATCTTAACGGAGCGATCAGTGGCCACCCCTCTTCATTAAAAAACATTGGATGTACACGTACACTATGTTGTTCTCCTAAATTCGGAAACCGAGTGTGAAATATGATAAAATACTGATTGGTTTCTTTTTCAAAATAAGTAGAATTATGTCCTGGAGAAACATAGCCAGCATTTGTTAACGCAAGATCTGTCTCCCAAGAATGATTACCAATCAGTTTCGTCCCATATGGTGCAATGGAATCATCATCAAATAATGTGCCTTCTTTTCCCTTGGCATCCAGCATCGTTTTCCCTGTATTATCCATATATGGACCTTCTGGATTTTTTGACCTGGCTACTCTGATTTGATAACCTCCGTCTGCTGCTAATCCTCCATAGGATAAGAATAAATAATAGTAGTCTGTCTCTTCATTATATTGAATATATGGTCCTTCTATTCGACTATGGTTCCCCCCTAATAATTTCGTCCCATAGCCTTGCCCTTTTTTCGGAAAACCAGTTTCTTCGTCCATTTCTAAAATGAAGATCCCTCCAGAATAGGAACCATACACCATCCACAACTTTCCTTCTTTATCATAGAAGACATGTGGATCAATAACATTCGGCTCTTTTGTTGCATCAAAAGCAGAACCATCTTCTTTCGTTATTCCAGATTTTAAAAAGATGCCTTCATTATTATAAGGTCCTTCCACATGATCGGATACTGCTACACCAAGTACGGATAGCGGACTAGATCCTTCACATGCAGAATAATATATGTAATATTTTCCATTATCGAGCTGAATCATGTCTCCTGCCCATAGGGTATCTGTTTTTGCAAATTCAAATGCTTCTGCTAATTCATCATATATATTTGGAATCAAATGATTAGTAGGTACACTCTCTGATAATTGCTCCCAATGAATTAGATCGTTTGTTTTTGCAAATTGCATATGAGAGCCTAATATATAATAAGTCTCCTCATCCTTTATAATAGAAGGATCATGCACAAATACATCTTTAAAACCTGGGTCCTCTAATTTCTGGTCAACGGCAGTTGGTATAGTAGAACATGCTGATAAAGCAATCAATAGTATCGCACTAGATAAAAACCTATACACCCCCATCTTTTTATTCATCTTATCTCTCCTTTATAATTCCCTTTTTTGTCAGTTCCCTTTTAATAAAACGATCGATACACACGAAATAGGTACTAATAAAAAACAAAGGAAGAAAAATGCTAAATCGATAAGCAATCATTGATAACACAAGGAAGAAGGTTAAACTAAAAACTGTTTGTAAAGGCAATAACAGTGGCAATAAAAGTACGGCCTTGGCTTTTTGTTTAAAGGTTCCTACTGTATAGACAGTCACTGGAAAGATATATAGAATGGTAGCCAAAATATAGGTGATAAAAAACATTAAAGGATAGTAAAAGAAAGCAGTTCCTACAGGCATTCCTTTAACGAGCTGAAAGTCAATCCAGAGCATATATAAAATAACTGCATAAATCACCCCAATGCCATTGATTGCAAGGAACTTACGTTTATAGGCACAAAAGAACGTTTGTGCAAGTTTGCGAAATGATGGAAAATCGTTAAAAAGCTCCTCATCCTGTAAAAGATAATAAAGTGCATATGTAGCAGGAAAGATTCCAGCTACTCCTAGCCCTAAAATCGTCCCGATGATCCAAAGAACGTTCAAATAAATAATACTTATTATTTTATCAAAAACGATCATCACCTTATTTGACCACACCATCTATTAAACCCTCTTCCCGAAGATAGCCCTCCCCTCCCTAGTGAGACCAGAGAAGCCTATCGTTTTCTTATTTTGTTTCCAATCCATACATGGAAATACAACAAATTGAAAGTCCTCTACCATATGTTGAAACTGATTGTTAGCAATCGCTTGAATCACATGTAAATCCGTATCTCTCACATTCACAATCTTACTTTCTTTTAAGTTCGTGTCTTCATCAAAGGCAATCCATTCCCATTCTCCTAGTAAATCATTAGCTGAATAAGTATGTTCATTTGTCCGTTGATAATGTTCTGGTGATACAACTGGCCAACCATTTTCTAACCAAAACAATTCCCTAATATAGGCATAATGGTAGGGTGAAAAGGCCTCAACCCTAACATGATGAACCATATATAACTTCTGGTTATCTGCGAAAATAGAATTATGTCCAGGCGCAATCCAAGCTATATCATTCTTAAATTGATAACTACCAACTAGTTTCACCCCAATGGAATGAGGAGCTCCCTCTGTATCTATCATATTTTTCCCGTTTTTATCAATATAGGGTCCTGTTATGTTTTTCGATCTGGCAACTCTAATATTATAGCTATCACTTAAACTATCATAAGAAGCAAATAAGTAATAAAAATCAGTTGCCTCGTGGTAATAAATAAAGGCTCCTTCAATTGCGCCTTCCACAGCTTGTGGCCTTCTGGCAATAAGTTTTCCATAATCATTTTCCTTCTCCGGAAAACCGGTCTCCATATTAAGTCTTACAAGATGAATCCCACCGAAAAAGGAGCCATAACATAACCAATAATTTTCCTCTTTATCCTTTACTACATTCGCATCTATCGCATTATGGGTCGCAATTGAAGGATCCGTTTTCACCACAATTCCCTCATCCTGCCATGGTCCCTGTAAGTGTGTTGCTTTTGCTAAACCAATACAAGATACCGTGCTGCCGAATGTAGAAGCTGAATAATACATATAATAGACTCCATTATATTTGATTACGTCTGGTGCCCATAGCCCCCGTGCTTTAGACCATTTTAAAGCCTCATTAGGAATATTATTTAAAGCGGTACCAACATATTCCCAATGAACAAGATCCTTCGATTTTCTAATTTGAATTCCTTTTGTAGGCGAATTATTAACAGCAGTATCTGTTGAAAACATATAATAATCATTTTCCTCTTTTACAATCGTCGGATCATGTGTACCAAGCGTTCCCCATCCATACTGCTCTATTAGTAGCATCGCGTTTTTTGTATTTGTGATTTCTGTCATTTAGGATCCTCCACTCATCCTTTTACACCTGATAAGGCAACGGATTCAATAATTTGCTTCTGGAAGATTAAAAATACTATTAATACTGGCAATAGTGACACCACAGAGCCTGCCATAATTAGCGGATAGTCGGTTTGAATAGCATAAGTTGCCTTTAAATTGGCAATTACTACTTGCAGTGTTTGCTTTTCTGGACTATTCAAATAAATCAATGGCGCTAAATAATCATTCCATACTCCCATAAACCAAAGGATGAATTGTGCTGCAACAGCAGGACGGATAACTGGAAAAATCAATTTAAAGAAAATCTGTAAATATCCAGCTCCATCCACTTTTGCTGCTTCAATTAAAGAATAAGGTACATTTGTTAAGTATTGACGTAAAAAGAAAATCATTGTTATATTACCAAATAATCCTGGTACGATTAATGGAAGTAGTGTATCCACCCACCCAAATTTTGAGAACATAACAAATTGAGGAATCATAATAATTGGATAAGGAATCATGATGGATGCCAACAATATAAGAAACAACGTATTTCTAAAAGGCATTCTTAATTTTGCAAAAGCAAATGCAGCCATACTCGATGTTATCGTACCAATAATCGTTACAGTTAAAGAAACAATAATAGTATTCTTAATCCCTGTTCCTAATGTTTCTAGCTGAAATAAATGGATATAGGCATCAATTCGAACAGGATCTGGTATCCATTGCGGTGGTAATGCGAATACTCCCGTTTTATCTTTTAAAGAAGTGGCTATCATCCATAATAATGGCCCAATCATGAATATAGATCCTATACCTAGAATGAGATAAATGAATATATCTGTAAGTTTTTTTTGCTTTTTC
>Ga0182738_1000972_pt1 | contig 37561 bp, 39 predicted proteins | sample eDN5th30CBELigMG_FD_128876 | JGI IMG/M metagenome (GOLD analysis project Ga0182738, IMG submission 128876) | Enriched Miracle-Growth compost microbial communities from Emeryville, California, USA - eDNA 5th pass 30_C BE-Lig MG (version 2)... ...
CTGTCTCCTTGGCAGCCCCGCCCTGGAGGCCCCTGGCATCCTGCGCCCACCGGGGCGGCGCTGCCTTCGTGGGGGGCCGTAAATCGGCAGCTCACGTACGGGGTGTACTATCGCGGCCGTTTTCCGGCCTGTCTCCTTGGCAGCCCCGCCCTGGAGGCCCCTGGCAACCTCCGCCCACCGGAAACGGCAGCTCACGTACGGGGTGTACTATCGCGGCCGTTTTCCGGCCTGTTTCCTTGGCAGCACCGCCCGGCGACCCAGGAATGCAGCGGGAAGGCTCCGGCCTACTCGGCAGTGGGGGCGGTGAAACTCTCGACCGGGAGCTCTGCCCGGGCGTCGCCCTGCTCACGCGGCAGGCTGTAGAAGGCGCGGCGGCCCTTCTTGATCATGCTGCGCAGGGAGAAGAGGCAGAAGAAAAACCCGGCGACAGCGTAGTACCAGGACGGGAACATGAAGTCGTTGGCGAAGAGGCCGGCGACCAGGCCGAGCACGCCGAGGGCGAAAACCGCCGGAGCCCAGGAGGGGGCGGGAAGCTGGATCGTTTCGGTCGGTTTGGTGATCTGGCTCATGTCTGGTCCCTAGTTGGCGATGTAGAGGACCGCGAAGACGAAGGTGAGGGCGAAGATCGCCGCGGAACCGGCGCCGAGAAGCATGCCGGTGGTGAAGTTCGATTTAGAAGTGTTGCGGTCCATGAGACTGATTTTTATCAGGAGTGATGGCGTTGAGGCCGCCTCGGACAGAGCCCCTCCCAACCATCAGTTACTTCGGAGTGGGAGGGCGGGTTGAGAATGGAGGCGGGGCGAAGCTCGCCGACTGCAGTTAGTCAGGCCGCGGCGACGGCCGCGACCGCCATGCTGATGAACAGCAGGGCAAGGTAGGCGAGCGAGTAAAGGTACGCCTGGAGGGTGAGCTTTGGGCTCGGATTGCGCCAGAGCGCGAATGAGAAGCCGATGTAGACGACGCCGAGGACGATCGAGGCGGCCAGGTAGAGCGGGCCGAGCAGGCCGGTGCAGTACGGGCCGACCGTGAAACCGACCATGAAGATCGTGTAGATGAGAATCGCCTGGCGGGTCGCCTCTTCGCCCTTGACGACGGGCAGCATCGGCACGCCGGTCTTGGCGTAATCATCCTTGATCATCAACGAGAGCGCCCAGAAGTGGGGCGGGGTCCAGAAGAAGATGATCAGGAACGGCCACATCGCATCCCAGCTGAGGCCGCCCGAGGCCGCGGCCCAGCCGACCAGCGGCGGCACCGCGCCGGCGCTGCCGCCGATCACGATGTTCTGCGGTGTGAGCGGCTTCAGCCAGAGGGTGTAGAGGAAGACGTACCCCAAAAGCCCGACCATGGCCAGACCGGCCGCCAGCAGGTTGACGGTCAGCCAGAGCTGGAAGAAGGCGATGACCCCGAGGGTGATCCCGAAAATCAGGCCGTGGAGGGGCTTGAGCCGCCCGTCGGCCAGGGGACGGCCCTTGGTGCGGCTGTTCTGCGCATCCCGATTACGATCGATGTAGTGGTTGATCGCCCCGGCGCCACCAGCGGCCAGGTATCCGCCGAGCATCGTCCAAAGGATGGTCGAGAGAGCTGGGCCGGAGGGGTCCGCGACGAACATCGTCGCGACCGTGGTCAGCAGCAGCAGGCTGATGATCCGCGGCTTGGTCAGCGAGATGTAATCCCGCACCAGCGGGATCACGTCAAGCTGCAGGCCAGTCGGCGCGGGCTGAGCGGCCTGCCGAGGGCGCACGGAGCGCGCGTCGGCACCAGAGTTCATGTATCTCAGGCTACCGGCTCTGTGCCTGTCTAGGCAGACACGGGGGGAGCATCCTCGGCCGCGGCGGTCTCGGCGTCGCGGCGAATTACCGCGTCCCGGATGTCTCGCATCGGTCGGGTGCTGTGGACGTCCGGCAGGACGTCGAAGTTGTGGGCCGGAGGCGGCGAGAGGGTCAGCCACTCGAGCGAATCGCCGCGGTACGGATCCGGAGTCGCGGCCGGTTCTTCACTGCGACTGGCGACCAGGTTGCCGATCGCCAGGACGATGCCGACGAAGAGGATCAGGGTGCCGACAGCAGCGATCAGGTTGTAAACCCCGAGGTCCTCGGAGCTGAAGTACCGGTACGAGTCGGTGACCTGCCCGGATACGCCAGCCGCGAAAAGCGGCAGTACGGCGATGATCGTGCCGACGAACATCAGGCCGAACGACTTTGCGGCACGGTCCTCGTTGAGCTGGCGTCCGGTCATCTTCGGGTACCAGTACGTGACCGCCGCGAAGCCCCCGAACAGCACGAAGCCAATCAGAGTGAAATGGGTCGCTGCCCAGGCGTCGTAGGTCTCGGAAAGTTGGGTCGCGACCGCGATGGTCGACTGCGCGATCTCGGCGGCGAGCCCGATCGAAGCCAGCGAAAGCGCGCCGAGCGCGAAGCGGAGCGGCGCCCGCATGTGGAAGTCACTCTGGCTGACCGTGCTGATCAGGTTGTAGAAGATCAGGCCGAAGGGCACGATCAGGGCGAGCGACATCAGCATCCCGAAGTACTTCCAACCGCTCGGAATCGGGACGGTGAGCATGTTCTGGGTCCAAGCCAGCGTGCCGATGATCGCGATCGCGACGAAGGAGCGGGTGACCGCCCGGCGGTGGACTTCCCGGCCGGTGAAGGTCTGGACGATCTCCCCGATCGCAGCGAGGAAGGTGACCGCGACCGACATGTAGACGCCGGTGAAGAAGATGTAACTGAGGTGCTGCCAGAGAATCGGGGAGCCGCCTTCGTCGCCGGCGAAGAAGCCACCGTCGTAGAGACGGTCGATCATCAGCATGCTGATCGCGGCGAGGAAGATCGGCGCGATGACCACGAAGAGCCAGGTGACGATCGCGCCGGCCCAGGTGAACAGCGGAGCTCGCCGCCAGGCCATGCCGGGGGCGCGCAGGTTATGCAAAGTCGCCAAGAGGTCGATCGCGACCATCAGCAGGCCGAGGGTGATCAGGCCGGTCGAGCCGATCCAGACGTCGACCCCGTTGTTGGGGGTGAAGGTGGCGTCAGAGAAGGGCGGAAGCGGGTTGATGCCGGCCTCCGGCGGGGTGAAGAGGAAGGAGCCGTAAAGCAGGATGCCGCCGAAGATGAACAGCCAGAGGCCGATCTGGCCGACCCGCGGGATCGCGGTGGTGCGACTGCCGATCTGGAGCGGGACCACGTAGTAGAGGAGGCCGATGATCAGCGGAAGCGCGACCAGGAAGATCGCCGTCTCGCCGTAGACCGAGAGCAGCCGATCGAAGGTGACGCCCTTGAGGAAGACGTTCTCCGGCACCGCGAGCTGAGCCCGCATCAGCAGCAGCTCGAGGGCTGCCAGGAAAATCGAACCGAAAGCGGTCGAGACGAGGATCCGGCCGATGTCCTTGTGGTCGGCGCTGGTCGCGAGCTGCGCCCAACGGGTCCGGGCGGGCTCAGGGCCCTCCGAGGTGATCTCGGGCCGGGTCGGCGGCATCGTCTGGGGGTAGCTGGTCGTGCGGCTCATTCGGCTTCAGCGCTTTCGGCGTCGTTGTTGGATTCAGCTTTCTTGGCCTGGTCAGCGGCCGTTTCCGACTTGTCCCGCTCCGCCTGGAACTGGGCTTCGACCTTGTCCTGGGCGTCCTGGATGTCCTTCTTCAGCGTCTCGACGGCCGCCTCGTACTCTTCCGGGGAGACCACGTTGACTTCGATCTCCATCGTGTCGTAGCCCTGTCCGGAGAGGACCGAAGAACGGCTCGTGTAGACACCGGGGTCGTCGGCGCGGAAGTAGACCTTGTTGGTCTTGCCGGGAATCGCCTGGGCCTTGCCCGTCAGCTCGGGCACGTTCCAACCGTGGACCACGTCGGTCGAGACCAGGTCGAGCTGGACGGTCACGCCGGCCGGGACGGTAAGGCGGCGGTAGCTGAAAGCGCCGTTCGGGTAGTTGAAGCGCCACAGCCACTGGGAGCCGGTGGCGGTGATCTCAAGCGGCTCGCCCTTGACCTGGCCGGCGACCGGTTCGGCGTTTACGGCCGGTATCTCACGCGACTTGTCGGAGAAGACGGTGGCGACCACGAAGAGAGCGAGGGCGAAGACGCCGAGGCCGATCGCGAGCTTGACCTGTGAGACCTGGCGGCGCGGCTTCGGGGTGACGGCGCGGGTGCGTGGCCGAGCGGCCTTGAGGATTGCCAGATTGACCACGACGATCACGGCCAGGATCACCACGAAGAGAATCCAGTGCAGGGTATTTGCGTCCTCGATCCCGGGCGAAGCGGCGTCCGGGTTGAGCGAGAGCGCCATGGCCGGGGTCGCGTTCAGCGCGAAGGCGATCAGCACGCCGGCCAGAGAGATGAACAGAGACACTGGTTTTCTGGATCGAGGCAGCAAGACGCGGGCCATTCTAATCGCAGTTGCGGAGGCCGCGCCGCGCCGTCGCATACGCTGTCAATCCGGAATGAGATTGCCGACCTCGCTGAAGCCCCGCCGGTCAACGAAACGGACCGCTGTCCGCGTCGCCGCCGTCGGCGCGATGGCGGCCGCCGTAATCGTTCCTCACATCCGCCGGCAGTTCAAGATCCCGGCTGCCGTCACGGTCGCTTCGACCGTCTCCGCGCCGCTGGCGATCGCGGTTCTATGGCCGCGCTCCCGTCGGCGTGATCTCGGTCTCTTCGCGGCGCAGATGTGGGCCTTCGCGGTTTGCCACGAGCTCCCTTACGACGACCCGAAGCGGCTGCGCGAGCGTCTTCACATCGAGTACCCGATCAAGTTCGACCGCTGGATCGGCCGCGGCAAGCTGCCCAACTCGCGCCTGCAGAAATGGCTGCACCAGGGTCGGTACGGCAACGATCTGACCAAGTTCGCCGCCTGGACCCATTGGTTCTGGTTCATCCAGCCCTACGCGGCGATCTTCTGGATCGCCCTCCGCAACAAGGAGAAGTTTCCCGAGTCGGCCCGGCAACTCGCGGCGGTGTTCGACATCGGCTGCGCGATGTACTTCCTGGTGCCGACCGCGCCGCCGTGGTGGGCGGCCGAGAATGGGTACGTAGACCCGAAGATTGCGGACGAACACGTCAAGAGGGTGATGCTGGAGTACGGCGAGAAGCTCTGGGGCCCGGCCTGGACCCGGATCTTCGGCACCCTGGGGTCGAACCCGTGGGCCGCGATGCCGTCGCTTCACTTCGCCACCGCGACGATGGCTGCGATCCTGCTCAGTGATGCTGGTGGGAAGGTGGAGGGGACGCTGGGCTGGGCTTACGCGCTCTCGCTCGGCTTCGCCCTCATATATCTGGGCGAGCATTACGTGACCGACCTCCTGGTCGGCGCCGGGGTGGTGCTGCTGGCCCGCAAGGGTGAGCCGGTGGCCCGGCCGATCGTCGAGATGATCAACCGCAGACTCCAGCGACTCGAGGCAATCGCAGCCGGCGGATGACCGAAGCGTACGACCGGTCAACCGAGCAGGAAGAGGAGGCCGACGGCCTTCCCGTCTTCACCACCAAGGGAGCGATCCAAACCCTCGCTCTGATCGTGCTGCTTATCGTCGCGATCTACTTCCTGTTGCCGAAACTGGCCGGGTTCGGTGACGCGATCGGGATGCTGGGCGAGGCGAAGCCGGTCTACGTCGCCGTCGCGATCGGGTTCTGCGTTCTCTCTTTCATCACATATATAGCCCTGTTCCGGGCCGTGGTCGGTGGCGAGACGTTCCCGATCACCTGGCGCGAAGCCTACGAGATAAACATGGCCGGCTTTGCCGCGACCCTGCTCTTCTCGGCCGGCGGCGCCGGTGGCGTCGTGCTCACCTACTGGGCGCTTCGGCAGGGCGGCATGGAGCGACGGGACGTAGGCACCCGGATGGTGGCCTTCATCGTGCTCCACTACCTCTTTTACCCGCTGGCCGTCGTGATCTTCGGGATCCTCCTCCGGACGGGGGTGCTGCACGGGTCGACCGCCGTCTCGTTGACCATCGTGCCGGCTGCGATCGCCGGCGTCGTGATGCTGCTCTTCGGTGCCCTGGCCCTGCTGCCGACCGATTTCGAGCGACGCATGGATCATTTCGCCAAGCGGCATTCCGGGGTCACCTTTCTTGCCCGGTTGGCGACCGTGCCGGCGATGGTCGCCGACGGCACCCGCGCGGCGCTGCGGCTGGTCGCCAACCCATCGCGGGCCGGTCTGGCCGTGGTCGGGGCGATCGGGTTCTGGGCGGCCAACATCGGCATCCTCTGGGCTTCCTTCAAAGCCTTCGGCATCGCGATTCCGCTGGGGGTCGTGGTGATGGGTTTCTTCATCGGGATGGTCGCCAACCTGATTCCCTTCGTGCCGGCCGGAGTCGGCGCGGTAGACGCCGGCATGATCGGCACCTTCGTGCTTTTCGGCTTTCCCGAGGAACAGGTTTTCGCGGCGGTCCTGATCTACCGGTTGGTTGCGTTCTGGCTGCCGATCCCGCCGGGGGTAGCCGCGTTCTTCCAGCTGAGGAATAGGGTCAAACGCTGGAAGAAGGAAGGCCTCCCGATCGACCGGCCGCCGCGGCCGAGCATGATCGAGGAGATCCTCTGAAGCGCTACACTTACTTCAGAAAGTAAAGTAATGAAACTGGACCAGAAAACAGGGATTTGGAAATGAGCGATACCGAGGTCGAAAACATCATCATCATCGGCGGAGGTCCGGCCGGATACACAGCCGCTCTTTACGCGGCCCGGGCCGAGCTCAACCCGCTCGTCTTCGAAGGGTTCCAGTGGGGCGGCCAGCTCCAGAACACGACGGACGTCGAGAACTACCCTGGCTTCCCCGAGGGGATCATGGGTCCGGAGATGATGACTCGCTTCCGGGACCAGGCCGAGCGCTTCGGGACCCGGTTCGTAACCGACGATGTCGACAAGGTCGAATTGACCGACGGTGGGATCCACAAGGTCTATCTGGGCGACGAGGTGCATCACGCCAAGACCGTCATCCTCGCGATGGGGGCCGAGCCCAAGCGGCTTGGCATCCCCGGCGAGATGGAGATGCTCGGGCGCGGCGTGTCGACCTGCGGCGTCTGCGACGGCGCCTTCTTCAAGGACCGCTCGACGATGGTGATCGGCGGCGGCGACTCGGCCATGGAGGACGCGGTCTTCATCTCGAAGTTCGCTTCCAATCTCGACCTGGTCCACCGACGGAACGAGTTCCGCGCCTCGAAGATCATGCAAGAGCGGGCCGAGAGCCAGCCCAACATCGCGGTCAAGACCCCTTGGAGCCCAGAGGAGTTCCTGCCCGGCGAGGATGGTTCGCTGGAAAAGGTCAGGCTCAAGCATTCCGAGAACGGCGAGGTGGAGGAAGTGCCGGTCGACGGCGTCTTCGTGGCGATCGGGCACATCCCGCGCTCTGAGCTGGTCGTGGGACAGGTCGACACCGACGATGAGGGTTATGTCAAGACCGATGAGCCCTCCACAAAGACGAACTTGGCTGGTGTCTTCGCGGTCGGCGACCTGGTCGACCACACCTACCGTCAGGCGATCACCGCCGCCGGCTCCGGCTGCAAGGGGGCCCTCGACGCGGAGTGGTACCTGAGGGACGCGACCTTCTAGGCCCTAGCGCAGGGCTTCTTCGAGCGCAGTCGCAAATGCGGCCGCGGCTGCTTCTGTCAGCGCGCCCGGAACCTGGTCGAACTCGTGGTCGTCGATCTTCGAGATCGGCTGGACTTCACGGGTGGTGGAGGCGAGGAATGCCTCCGGCGCGACAAGCAGGTCATCGAGCGGGAACTCGCCCTCTTCGACTTCCATCCGCTCGACGATCTTGCGGCGGGTGATCGAGTCCAGCACCCCCGCCTCGAGGGCGGGCGTGCGCAGGTGGCCGGCCGGCGTCGCCCAGAAGATCGACGAGGTGGGTGCTTCGAGAACGACCTGGTCGGGACGGATGAACAGGGCCTCCGCTGCACCGGCTGCCTTGGCCATCCGGGTGACCTGCATGTTGGCGGCGTAGGAAAGCGACTTGACCCCGTTGAGGATCACGGTCGGAGAGTAGGTGACCGTGGCGAGGGCGATCGACGGCGTATGGACCGGAAGCTTCTCGCTGCTCACGATCCTCCTCCCGGCCCGGGTCTGAACCAGTCGCAGCATGCAGTCCGGATGATCGAGCGAAGCGAGCAGGGCCTCGACATCCATGCGGAGCAGTGCGCGATCGAGCGGCAGCTCGATCGCCGCCGCGGAGCGCTCCATGCGGTCGAGGTGAAGGTCGATCGCGAAGGGCCTGCCAGCGTAGACCCGCACGACCTCGAAGACCCCGTCCCCTCGCAGCAACCCGTCGTCGGGCAAGGGTAGGAAGGCTTCACCCGGTCCGCGGATCTTGCCGTCGACGCTGAACTTGAGCGGCTCGGACATCGGCAGGAGAATAGAGCCGCCCGGCGGCTCAGTCCAGGGCTCCGATCCGATGGAAGAAGTCGGTCAGGATCCGTGCGGTCGCGCCCCAGATCAGGTGGCGGCCGAGCTCGAAGGTCGGGGTGCGGATCGGGACTCCCCGCCGGACCAGCCGCCTCATCGCGTAGGAGTCGAGTAGCTCGTCGAACCCGAAGGAAAGGATCGCCGCGACCTCGTCCGGGTTGGCGACCATGGTCGCTTCGTCGGAGACCAGGCCCACGATCGGCTGGATCCGGAAGGAGGTCGCGAAGGTGCCGACCGGCGGGACCGCTCCGACGACCTCGACGTGGACCCGGTGCAGAGCGATCTCTTCCTCGGACTCGCGCAGCGCGGTGTCTTCCAGATCCTGGTCCTCTGGTTCGGTGGTGCCGCCGGGGAAGGAGATCTCGCCCGCGTGCTTGCGCAGGTCCGCCCGCCGCTCGGTGAAGGTGAGCCGGGGCGCCTGGGGCCAGTCGGAGATCGGCATCAGGACGGCCGCCTCCGTGTTGCCGTGTGCCTTCATCGCCACCGCGGACTCGGTGTCGAGCAGCATCCCCGGAAGATCGATCGCGGTGAAGTCCACAGCCGGATCATGTCGCAACGCTCGTCGGTAAGCTGCCGCGCCATGGTCAGAGACAGCCAGCCGGCTTACGCTTCGCTGATCCGCGCCGTCCCCGACTTTCCCGAGGCGGGCATCCTCTTCCGCGATATCACGCCGCTGCTGCTCGACGGGGCGGCCAGCCGGGCGGTGACCCGGGATCTCGCCGCTATCGCCGAACCACTCGGGGCCGAGTTCTTGGTGGCCGCCGAGTCCCGCGGCTTCATCTTCGGTGGAGCGCTCGCCCAGGCGCTCGGCATCGGGTTCATCCCCGCCCGCAAACCCGGCAAGCTGCCGGCCGAGACCGTCTCGGTCGAGTATGAGCTCGAGTACGGGCTCGATGCGCTCGAAGTCCACGCCGATGCGCTTTCCGATGGCGCCCGCGTGCTGATCCACGACGACCTGATCGCCACCGGCGGCACCGCTCGAGCAAAGATCGAGGCGGTCGAGAAGCTCGGAGCGAAGGTGGTCGGCTGCGTCTTCCTGATTGAGCTGGACGGGCTCGGCGGTCGCGAAAGGATCGCCCCGCACGAACTGCGGGCTTTAGTGAAGTTGCCGGGTGCCGGCTAGATGATGACGGGGACCGTGCCCCCGTCCACGCCCCAGGCGGCCCCGGACACATAGGAGGCCCGCTCGGAGCAGAGGAAGACGATCGCCGCCGCGATCTCCTCCGGCGTAGCCAGCCGGCCGATCGGACGCTTCGAGCCGGCTGACTTCAGCGCCTCCTCACGCGTCTGGTGGCCGGATGCTTCCTTCGACTGGTCCAGCAGGCCGCCTTCGGCCATCCAGAGGTCGGAGGCGGTCGGCCCGGGGCAGACCGCGTTGACCATCACGCCTTCGCTCGCGTGGCGGTCGGCGAACTGCCGGGAGAGCGAGAGCATCGCCGCCTTGCCGACCGAGTAATCGGGCATCATCGACGAGGGACGTTTGCCGGCGGTCGAGGAGACATTCACCACCCGGCCCCAGCCACGATCGGTCATCTCCGGGATCGCTGCACGCATCAGATTCAGGGGGGCGATCACGCTGAGCTCGAACTGGAACCGGAAATCTTCTTCGGTCGCTTCCTCGAGCGGCTTCCACTCGGCGGCACCCGCATTGTTGACCAGCACGTCCACCTTGCCGAATGCCTGTTTCGCGGCGGCGACGATGTGCTGGCCCGCGCAATCCTCGGTCACGTCCTTGACCACGACCTCCGCCTCACCGCCTTCGGCTCGGACCACCTCGGCCATCGCCGCAAGCTGCTCGGGGTCGCGCGAGACCATGAGTACCTTGGCCCCCTCGTCACAGAGCTGCCGGGTCACTTCCAAACCGATGCCGCCGCTGGCCCCGGTCACCACGCAGACGCGGCCTTTGAGTCCCAGGTCCATCGGGTCAGCTACCGGCCCGGTGGGATTCCATCGCCTCAGGCACCCGACTTGCGTCGGCCTTCGAACAAGTCCGGTGAGTCGACATCGGCGTAGCGGGCCATCGAGAAGACGAGGTCCGAGGCGCGGTTGAGGAAACGCAAGATCTCGGTCGAGGCGAGCTCACCGGCGAGCTGGATCCGCACGGTCGCCCGCTCGGCCCGGCGCACGATCGTGCGGGCCACGTCGAGCTGGGCCGAAAGCTGGGTGCCGCCGGGGATCACGAACTTGGGCGGGAGGTCGACCCGGTCCATGTACTTGTCGATCTCCGGGTCGAGCGCATCGACCATTTCGGCGGTGATCCGGCTGATCCCGTCCTCGAGTCGCTCGGCGGCCTCTGGCGCGGTGGCGAGTTCGGCCCCGGCCACGAACAGTTCGTTCTGAAGCGCGAGGATGTCGGCGGCCAGTTCGCTCTGGTCGTCGCCGCAGAGCGCCCGGGCGACGCCGAGTGCGGAGCAGGCTTCGTCGAGGGTGCCGTAAGCGTCGGTCCTCAGCCCAGATTTCTCGACGCGGCCCCCGTACCAGAGCCCGGTCGTCCCGTCGTCACCCTTCTTCGTGTAGATCTTGACCACGACCTGATCCTAAAGGTCGCAGCCGCCAGGTTCGAGTTGCCCGGGAAAAGCAGTTGCGAATCGAACCTGTCGGCCCGCGGTCTCAGCTCAGGGGGTTGAAGACGATCCCGGTCGGGAGCTTGGGGAAGAAGTAGGTCGATTTGGGCGGCATCGTCTCCCCGGCATCGGCGACCGCCCGTACCTGATCGACCGGGGTGGGGCGGAGGAGGAAGGCGGCAGCCGCCCCTCCGGACTCGACTTCACCGACCGCCTCATCGAGCGATTTGGCGTACCCGAGCCCCTTCTTCGCCTCGACGTCGAGCTCGCTCATGCCGAGGATCCCTCCGAAGACGACCTTCTCGAGGATCGCGGAATCGAGCTCACGGTAGGCCTTGGAGCGGCCCTCCATCAGGGCATCGAGCGAAGCGGGATCGCGTAGCTTCAAGAGTCGGCGGCTTCCGTCTTTCTCGACCAGGCCGTAGCACCCGATCCCGTCCAGCCCCCCCGGGTCGATCTCCCCATCCGCGATCGTTTCGAAGGCGTCCTCGATACCCCGCCGGAAGTGGTCGACCAGATCGGCGTCTTTCATGCCGGTCAGCAGCCGGTGGATCGGGAAGACGGTCAGGCCCGGGTCGGCCAGGCCGGTCAGGGCCATCAAGGTGTAGCAGTGGGCGCCTTCGCCGCCGACCTCGTCACGGTAAGTGCGGGCGGTCTCGTAACGGTGGTGACCGTCGGCGATCAGCAACTCGGCTTCACTCAGCTCCCAGGCGACGGCCCGGTGGACCTCCGGGTCGCTCACCCGCCAGATTCGGTTCAGGGTGCCGTCATCGCCGAGCACCTCGGCCCAGGGCTCGGCGCGAGTGGCCCGCTCGACCTGCGGCCAGGCATCCCGCGTGGTCAGGGAAAAGATTGGTGAGAGGTTGAAACGTGTGGCGCGGGCCAACTCGAGGCGATCCTGTTTCGGCCCCGGCTGGGTGCGTTCGTGCGGCCGGATCCGTCCGGGTCCGTAATCCTCGACCCGGACTCTTGCCAGGATCCCGTTGCGGACCCGGAGCGAACCGTCGGGCCCGTTGTACTCCTGGGTCAGGGCCCAGATCGACGGCTCACGATCTTGGCGGAGGATGCCGCTCAGGATCCATTCTTCGAGGGTGCCGGCCGCATGCTCGTAACGGTCGCCGCCGGGTGCTTCGGGCAGGTCGATCTCGACCACGTTGAACGGCGAGCGGGCCAAGAGCTCGGACCGGGTCTCTTCGTTCACCCCGTCATACGGCGGTCCGATCACATCACTCAGGGCGCCGACCGCGCTCAGGTCGTAGTGAAGCGCGTGGATGGGTGTGACATCCGCCATGCGCCCAACCGTACCGCGCCCCGGTGGCGGCACGGGACCGGCGGTGACATAGGATGCCCGGAACGTGGCGCCTGAGGGGGACGCAAATAACGAACTTCCGTGGGCTCTGATCGGGGCCGGACCGACCGGGCTCTCGGCGGCCCGAAACCTCTCCCGCCGCGGGATCGATTTCGTCGGGTTCGAGATCCACTCGGACGTCGGCGGCCTCTGGGACATCACCAGCGAGAAGTCGACCATGTACGAGTCGGCGCACCTCATCTCGTCGAAGACCACCACCGCATACGACGAATTCCCGATGCGCGACGAGGTGGCCGATTTCCCGAGCCACTGGGAGATGAACACCTACTTCAAGGACTACGCCGATACCTTCGACCTGCGTCGCAACTACCGCTTCGGCACCGAGGTCATCGGCGCCGAACCGGAGGATCCGGATTCGGAGGACTCGGCCTGGAAAGTGACTATCCGAAGCGAAGACGGGGAGGAGAGTGGTCGCTACGCCGGGGTGATCATCGCCAACGGGATCCTCTCTGAGCCCAGCATCCCGACCTTCGAGGGCGAGGACGAGTTCGAAGGCGAGGTCCTTCACACCGCTTCCTACAAGCGACCCGACATCTTCCGCGACAAGAAGGTCCTGATCGTCGGTTGTGGCAACTCGGGCTGCGACATCGCCGTCGACGCGGTCCACTACGCGGAGTCGATCGAGATGAGCCTGCGCTCCGGGTACTGGTTCTTCCCCAAGTACATCTTCGGTCGCCCCTCCGACACCTTGAACGAGGGCAAAGCGCTGCCGGCCTTCCTCAAGACCAGGATCGACGGGAAGTTCATCAAGTTCCTGACCGGCGACCCGGCCCGGCTCGGCTTCCCCAAGCCGGAAGGGCGCATATACGAGACCCATCCGGTGATGAACACCCAGGTGCTCTACCACGCCGGCCACGGTGACATCCACGTCCGTCGAAACATCAAGCGCTTCACGAAGACCGGGGTCGAGTTCGTCGACGAGTCGAGCGGCAATTACGACCTGGTCATGCTGGCCACCGGCTACAAGCTCCACTACCCGTTCATCGACCCGGAGCATCTGAACTGGCGCGGCAACAGCCCGGACCTCTACCTCAACATCTTCACGCCGAAGCACCGCAATGTCTTCGTGCTCGGCATGGTCGAGGCGACCGGGCTCGGCTGGCAGGGCCGCTACAACCAGGCTCATCTCGTCTCCGAGTTCATCGAGGCGGGCGAGCGCAAACCGGCCCGGGCCGAGGAGATGTGGCGCCTCGTCCAGGGCCCGAAGCCCGATCTCTTCGCCGGCTACAACTACCGTCAACTCGACCGGCTCCCGTTCTACGTCAACAAGGACGCCTACCGGGCCGAGATCCACCGGCACCTGAAGATCTTCGAATGAGCCGGGTTTTCCGCGTATGAGCTTGGCTTTTCTGCCAAATCTGCCCTTCGGGGCGGAGGACATCGACAGCGCGAACCTGAACACCAGCGACGGGATGCTGTTCCTGCTCAGCGCGGTGATATTCGTGATCATGCTCGGCATCGCCCTGGAGATGAAGGTCGATGATTTCCGGCATGTGGCGAAGCTGCCGAAGGCGATGGCGGTCGGTGTCGCGGCCCAGTTCATCTGCCTGCCGGCGATCACCTACCTGCTGACCCTGGTCCTCGGCTTCCGGCCTTCGATCGCCCTCGGGATGATCCTGGTCGCCTGCTGCCCGCCGGGAAACATCTCAAACATCCTCGTCTATAGGGCGCGGGGAAACGTCGCTTTATCGCTCTCGATGACCGCGCTTTCGAACTTCCTGGCGATCTTCTTGATGCCGCTCAACATCGCCTTCTGGGCCGGCATGCACCCGGAGGCCTCGCAGGTCCTCAAGGACGTCGACGTCAGCGCGGTGGAACTGCTCATCGACATCGTCGTCCTGATCGGGATACCGCTATGCCTCGGGCTGACCATCTCCAGCCGCAAGCCGGAGTTGGCCAGGAAAGTCCAGCCGCTGGTCAAGAAGTTCTCGATGATCTTCCTGGTCCTCTTCATTCTCGGGGCGTTGATCGGCAACATCGGCGTGTTCGTCGACTACATCGCGCTGGTCGCGGTGGCGGTCTTCCTGCATGACACCCTGGCGCTGCTGCTCGGTTACGGGATCGCCGCTTCCTTCAAAGTCTCGGAGCCGAACAGACGGGCGATCACGTTCGAGGTCGGGGTGAGGAACGCGGCGCTCGGTCTCGGCATCGCCCTCAGTGTCTTCAAGGGTCTCGGCGGGGTGGCGATGGTCGCCGCCTGGTGGGGGGTCTGGGATCTGATCGCCGGCCTGGCTCTTTCGGGCTGGTGGGCGAAGCGGCCGACCGGCGATGTAGACGAGAGCACTCTCGAAGCGGCGGAAAGCGGGTAGGAGCCGCTTCGTAGCCCTACCGGGCTAGGCTCTCATCGATGAAACGGGTTCTGGTCACCGGCGGAAATGGATTTCTCGGGCACTCGGTAGTGCGCGAACTGGCCGAAGCCAAGGAACAGGTTGAGCTGGTCGTCTCGGCGGATCTTCACCATCCGCCGGACGAGCGCCGAACCGAAGGCGTCGATTACGTGGTGGGCGACGTCACCGACGCCTCGGCGATCTCCGGTCCGATCGGCGAGCACCGGATCGACACCGTGGTACACCTGGCTTCGATCGTCAATCCGGGAGTGAACACGACCGTCGAGCAGGAGTTCGCGGTCGACGTGACCGGCTCAAAGAACGTGTTCGAGGCTTGCCTGGCACATGGGGTGAAACGGGTGATCGTCTCATCCAGCGGTGCGGCCTACGGCTACCACGCCGACAATCCGGAGTGGCTGTCCGAGGACGATCCGGTCCGCGGCACCGACACCTTCCCCTACAGCCTGCACAAGCGGCTGGTCGAGGAAGAACTCGCCGCGCTCAGGGACTCGCATCCGGAGCTCGAACAGGTGGTGCTGCGGATCGGCACGATCCTGGGCGAGCCGGTGGACAACCAGATCACCGACCTGTTCAAGTCGAAGCGTCTGCTGAAGATCCGCGGTTCGGAGTCTCCCTTCGTGTTCATCTGGGACCAGGACGTGGTCGGAGTGATCCTTCAGGGGGTGCTGGGTGAGAAGACCGGGATTTACAACGTGGCCGGCGACGGCGCGATGACGGTTGACGAGATCGCCGCCGAATTGGGCAAGAAGACGAGAACGGTCCCGGTCAGCCTTTTGAAGGCCGGCCTCTGGATCGGCCACTTCCTCGATCTGACCCCGCACGGCCCGGCCCAGACCGACTTCCTCACCTACCGGCCGGTGCTGGACAACCGGCGGCTCAAAGAGGAGTTCGGGTACACCCCGAAGTACACGACACGCGAGGCCTTCCGGGCCTGGCGCCGGTCCCAGGGTCTCTGATCTAGAATCGAGCGTCGCGTCGGGGCGTGGCGCAGCCTGGTAGCGCACTTCGTTTGGGACGAAGGGGTCGCTGGTTCAAATCCAGTCGCCCCGATTGGTCGGAGGTTGGTCTGAATCGCGGTGTCGGGGGATTCAGCCGCCGGCTTTGACGGCGCGGTGACCTTCTTTTTCCAGGTAGGCGATCACCTTGTCACGGTGGTCTCCCTGGAGCTCGATGCTTGAGCCGCGGGCGGTTCCGCCGACACCGCAGTGTTGCTTCAGCCGTTTCGCGAGGGCCTTTGTCTCACTCTCACCGAGCGGGATTTCCGAGAGGGTGGTGGCGGTCTTTCCCTTGCGGCCAGAGGTCTCCCGTTTCACCTTGATGGTCGAACCGGCAGCCGCGGGACCGGGAGCTGGCGCCGGCGACTTCCCTCGCCGCTTGTTCTTGCGCCGCTTCTGTTCCGGGCGGAAGTCCCCACCATCGCTTGACCAGACGAGTTCCGAGTCGGAAGCCATGGCCCGAACCCTATCCACCCGATCGTGAGGGGCTGGGGAACCAGATATACGCCACCCGAAGACCGTTTCGGTGATCGTGCCGAGGAAAAGCAGGGCGACGATGTTGAAAGCGGTGCCCGCCCAACCGCCGTCCTGGCTAGGCGGGAAGCGAGGCGGCGCCGATTGCGTGGAAGCCGCCGTCGACATGGATGATCTCGCCGCTGATCCCTCGGGAGAGTTCGGAGAACAGGAAGGCGGCAGTGTCTGCGACCGGTTCTGGATCGTTCACATCCCACGTGAGTGGGGCTCCTTCGGTCCACGAATCGGCGAGATCGCCGAAACCCGGCACGCCGCCGGCGGCGGCGGTGCGGATCGGGCCGGCCGAGATCAAGTTGACCCTGACTTGGCTGGGGCCGAGGTCGCGGGCGAGGTAGCGGGAGACCGATTCGAGCGCGGCCTTGGCGACGCCCATCCAGTCGTAGGAGGGCCAGGCCACGGTCGCATCGAAGTCCAGGCCGACCAGGCTGGCGCCCTGGTCGCTGAGCAGCGGCCGGACCGAGTCGGCCAGCGCCTTGAACGAGTAGGCGCTGGTCTCGAAGGCCTCGGCGGCGCTCTGGCGGGGCGCCGCGAGGAAGTTGCCGCCGAGCGCGTCGCCCGGGGCGTGGGCGATCGCGTGAAGCACCCCGTCGACCCCGTCCCAGTGCTCGCCGACCAGGCTGGGCAGGCGGTCCAGGTCATCCTCGCTGTTGACGTCGAGTTCCAGGACCGGCACCTCGCGGGGCAGGCGAGCCGCGGCCCTTTCGGTCATCCGTCGGATCCGACCGAAGCTAGTCAGGATCACCTCGGCCCCGAGTCGCTGGGCCCGCTCCGCGGTGGCGAAGGCGATGCTTCGCCGGTTGACCACGCCGGTGACCAGGATCCGCTTGCCCCGGAGAAGCTGCGGCTCACCGAAGTCAGGTTCGGCCGAGCCGTTCGGACTCGAGGGGGCGTGGCCTGCGGTGGACATGTATCCGTTGGGTCCCATCAGAGGTACACCGGCTCCGGCACTGGCGCCGCGCGGCGCCAGATGATCTCGGCGTTTGCCCGGAGCACGGTCTGCTCGTTCTGGTTGACCACCGTCCAGGTCAGGCGGGCGATTCCGGTCTCCTCGTCGATCGGCTTTAGCTCGGCGATCTTCCCCCGCAGGCTGATCTGGTCATCGATGTGGACCGGACGCTTGAAGACGACCCGGTCGAAGCCTCGCAGCGCGACCACTCGCTCCGGGTCGATCGGCGCGAGGCCCACCGAGTAGGAGAGCAGCAGCATGCCGTGTGCGATCCGGCTGCCGAAAGGGGAGCCGGCCGCCCATTCCGGGTCGGTGTGGAGGGGATGGTGATCCCAAGTCAGGTCCGAGAAAGCCGTGAGGTCCTCGTCGCAGATCGTCCTGAATTCGGTCTCGAACCCGTCCCCGACCTCGAGTTGGTCGAAGCCGGAGCCGAACACTCCGCTGGTGTTCATGCGGTGATCCTCCTTTGGTCTTTGCGAAGTCCGAAATGCTGGTCGATCGCCTTTGCGTACTCGACCGCGGCCCGCTGGTGCCCGAGTGGGGAAGGATGGAGGCCGTCAGCGTCCAGATTGCCCGGTTGCTTCACGCCGGGGTGCGAGGTGACATCCATGCAAGGCACCCCGTGGGCGAAGGCGAGCTCGATGATCGCCCGGTTGACCGCCCGGATGCCGCGGTCGATTCGCTGGGCGGTGCGGGGGCCCAGTCCCGGCATCTCCCAGCCGTCGGGGTAGGTCGACACCAGCAGCCGCACCCCCGGGATCTCGTCTCGTAGACGCATCAGCATGTAGTCGAAGCGGCCCTCGAAAGCGGCGATGTCGGGGCGGGTGCTGAGCAGCACGTCGTTGGCGCCGCAGGCCAGGGTCACCAGGTCAGGCCGGCGATCGATCGCCAGCTGGATCGTGGTCAGCACCTGGCGGCTGTCGGCCCCGTCTCGGGCCAGGTTCACGTACTCGAAGTCCTCACGACCGGCCGCGAGTTCAGTGGCCAGGAGATCCGGCCACCTTCGACCGGGCTCGATCCCGTTGCCGGCCGTGAAGCTGTCGCCCAGGGCGATATACGAGTTCACCATCTCGGGATCCCCGTCGGCTGCCGGGCACCGGCCGCGATCGTGCTGAGGGCCCAGGCCAGGGAGCCCCTGGTCTCGGCCGGCGCGATCACTTCGTCGACGAAGCCGCTGGCCGCGGCGGCCTCGGCCGTCAAATGCTCCGACGCATAGGCGTCGGCCAACACATCGGGATCGCCGCTCCCGTCCGCGAGTTCACGCCGGTGGACGAAGTTCACGGCCTGCCCGGCCGCCATGATCCCGATCTCGGCCCCCGGCCAGGCGAAGACCATGTCGGCCCCGAGGTCACGCGAGTTCATGGTGATCGCGGCACCGCCGTAAGCCTTCCGCAGCACCACGGTCAGCTTCGGGACGCTCGCGCCGGCGAAGGCGCGCAACAGGGCGGCGCCGTGACGAATCACCCCGGCCTTCTCCTGTCTCAGGCCGGGCATGAAACCGGGGGTGTCGACCAGGACGATCAGCGGCAGGCCGAAGCGGTCGGCGGCGGTGACAAAACCGGCCGCCTTTTCGGAAGCTCGCGCATCGATCACCCCGCCGAAGCGACGCGGCTGGTTGGCCACCACCGCGACCGAGCGACCTTCGAGGCGGGCCAGGCCGGTGAAGATGCCGTCGCCCCAACGGGGGTGGATCTCGAGCAGGCTCGCCTGGTCGACGATCGCCCGGGCGGTGTCACGCACGTCATAGGTCTTGCGTCCGTCGGTCGGCACGGTGGCCCCGGGGTCGGGGGCTTCCGGGGGGACCGGGTCGACCATCTCCGGCTCGCGTCCGATCGTTTGCGGCAGCAGCCCGAGCAGCCGGCGGGCGTCTTCGATCGCCTCAACCTCGGTCTCGGCGACCATCTGGCAGACGCCGTTTTGTTCGTGGATGCGGGGCCCTCCCAGGTCCTCCATCGTTACTTCCTCGCCGACCGCCTCGGCGACCACGCGGGGACCGGTCAAGAAGAGGCGGGCGTCGCGACTCATCAGGACGAAGTCGGTCAGGGCGGGGGAGTAGGCGCCACCACCGGCCGAGACCCCGGCGACGATTGAGATCTGGGGCACCCGACGGGCCAGGCGGACGCTTTCGCGGAAGATCCGGCCGTAACCGGCCAGGGCGGCGTGGCCTTCCTGCAGGCGGGCCCCGCCCGACTCGACGAAGCCGACCACCGGCGCCCCGGAATCACCGGCCAGGCGCAGGGTGCGGACGATCGTCTCGGCGTGGATCTCGCCAAGGGACCCGCCGAGGAAGCCCGGATCCTGCGAGTAGCAGAAGACCGGGCGGCCTCCGACCAGGCCGGCACCGGCGATCACTCCATCGCCGGGTGTTGCGCGACTGCCCAGCCCTGGAGAGAGAGTGGCCGAGCGCAGTGGTCGGAAGCTGCCCGGATCGCAGAGCCGTTCGAGTCGCCGCCTGGGAGAGGGCGGCGCCTCGGGGCTCGCGGTTGCCACGGCGGTCGCATTCATGCCGCGGCAAGGCAGAGCACGGCGTTGTGACCGCCGAACCCGAAGGAGTTGGAAATTGCGTGGAGCTGCTCGCCGGGGAGCTCCCGGGCTCCACCCGGCACGTAGTCGAGGTCGAGACCTTCCTCGAACTCCTCGAGGCCGACGGTGGGCGGGGCGACGTGACGGCCAAGGGCGGTGGTCGTCGCAACCGCCTCGACCGCGCCGGCGGCACCCATCAGATGCCCGATCACCGATTTGGTCGAGCTGATCGGCACGTTTCCGGCGGCCTCGCCGAAGGCGAGCTTCAGCGCGTCGGTCTCGGAACGGTCGTTGAGCGGAGTGGAGGTGCCGTGGGCGTTCACGTAGTCGATGTCTGCCGCCTCGAGGCCGGCGTCCTCAAGAGCCATCCGGATCGCCCGGGCCGACTCGGTGCCGGAGGGGTCCGGGGCGGTCAGGTGGTGAGCGTCCGAGCTGGCGCCGTAGCCGAGGATCTCGCCGAGGATCGTGGCTCCACGAGCCTCGGCCGCTTCCGCGTCTTCGAGCACAAGCACCCCGGCGCCCTCGCCCATGACGAAGCCGTCGCGTCGCGCGTCGAAGGGGCGGGAGACGCCGGTCGGTGAGGTCGCTCCCATCGAGGCAAAGGCGGCGATCGCGACGTCGGTCAGGGCCGACTCGGAGCCGCCGGTGACCACCGCGTCGGCGGCCCCGGCACGGATCATCCGCACCGCGGTGCCGATCGCATGGGCTCCGGCCGCGCAGGCAGAGACCACACCGAAACTCTCACCGTTGAGGCCGTGTCGCATCGCCACCGCGGCCGAGCCGGCGTTGGCCATCATCAGCGGAACGGCCAGGGGAGAGACCGCTTTGGCACCCTTCTCGCGCAGCACCGCCGACTGCTCCATCAGCGAGCCGATGCCGCCGATGCCGGTCCCGATCACACAGCCGATCCGCTGCGAGTCGTACGGGAGCTCGTCCCAGCCGGCTTTGCCCAGCGCCTCGTCGGAGGCGGCGAGAGCGAGCTGGGTGAAGCGGTCGGCCCGGCGGGCCTCCTTGCGGCTGAGAAAATCGAGCGGGTCGAACTCGCGGCAGCTCGCGTCGCCGTCGACGATCCCGCTCTCGCCGCGGGTCCAGCGGTCAACCAGGGTGTCGGCCCCGACCCCCAGGGGCGTGACCGCCCCGGTCCCGGTGATGACGGCGCGGCGCATCAGGCGGCTTTCGCGACCACCAGGTCGATGACCTCGCCGACCGTGTTCAGGTCCTTGACGTCGTCTCCCGTCAACTCGACCCCGAACTCGTCTTCGACGATCTGCGCGATCTCGACCAGGTCGAGTGAATCGACGTCGAGGGATTCGAAGCTGGCCTCGCGATTGATCTGGCCCGGATCGGCGCCGACTTCTTCGAGACCCTTGCGGATCACGGTTTCTGCCGACTGCGGGTCTGCCTTGGTGGTCATTCAGTCCTTCTTTCTTTGTCTTTTGTTCATGCGCTCATCCCGCCATCGACGGTGAGCACGCTTCCGGTCACGTACGAGGCCTCGTCAGAGGCAAGGAATCCGATGCATGCGGCGATCTCGTCCGGGGTGCCGGGCCGCCGGGCGGGTATCGCCTGGTCGAAGGCGCCGGCCGGCAGGTCGGCGGTGAGGCGGGTCTCGACCAGGCCCGGCGCGACCGCGTTCACGGTGACCCCGCGGCGGGCGACCTCGACCGCGATCGTCTTGGTCATCCCGATCAGCCCCGCCTTCGAGGCGGCGTAGTTGGCCTGGCCGGGATTGGCACGAGGACCGACCACCGAGGCGACGTTGATCACCCGGCCGAACCGCGCGCGCAGCATCGGTTTCAGGGTGCGGCGGGTCAGGCGGAAGGCGGCGTTCAGGTTGGTCTCGATCACGTCCTGCCACTCTTGATCCTTGATCTGCGGGGAGAGCCCATCGGCTCGGCGGCCCGCGTTGTTGACCAGAACCAGAACCGGCCCGAAGCTCTCCTCGACCTGGGTGAGCAAATGGTCGGCGGCCTCTGCCGAGTCGAGGTCGGCGGCGACCGCCAACGCACGGCCGCCGGACTCCTCGATCGAAGCGACTACTTCAGCCGCGCCGTCGGGGTTGGAGCGGAAATGAACGGCGACCGGCCAGCCGCTGGCAGCCAAGGCGCGGGCGGTGGCGCCGCCGATCCCGCCGGATGCGCCGGTGACCAGGGCCGCACCCTCTGGCCGGCCATTCCTGTCCGAATTATTCGGATTCACTCGCGGCCTTCTCGTCGAAGCCCCACTCGACCACTCCGGCACCCCAGGTCAGACCGCCGCCGAAGACGCCGAGCAGGACTTTGGAGCCGGACTTCAGGCGACCGTCGTCGCGAGCTACGCCCAGCGCGATCGGGAGCGAGCCGGCCGAGGTGTTGCCGTACTCGCCGACGCAGTCGACCACCTTGGCTGGATCCAGGCCCAGCTTCTCGCCGACCGCGGCGATGATGCGGCTGTTGGCCTGGTGGTAGACGAAGAGATCGATCTCCTCCAGGGTCAGTCCGGCGTCGTCCACCGCTCGGAGGGTGGTTTCGCAGAGCCGGGCGACCGCTTGGCGGAAGGTGTCGTGACCGTTCATGCGGACGATCGCCTCCTCGCGGGTCGCCTCGACCAGGTCGCCCCGGGCACCGTCGCTGGCCAGGTTGATCCGGCCGATCCTGCCTTCGCCGGAGCAGGGCGCGAGCACGACCGCACCGCCGCCGTCGGCGAAGATCCCGGCGGTCGACCGGTCGTCATGGTCGATCACCCTGTACATCAGGTCGCAGCCGATCACCAGTGCCCGTTCGGCCGCGCCGGTCGCGATCCAGGCGGAGGCCATGCCGAGCCCGGAAAGGAAGCCCGAGCAGGCGGCGTTCAAGTCGAAGGCGCCGGCGTGGTCGCAGCCCAGATTGGCGGCGACGACCGGTGCGGCGGCCGGGCAGAGCATCTCGGCGGTGACGGTTGCGACGATCACCAGATCGATCGCTTCAGCGTCGACTCCCGCGTCCTCAAGGGCGGCCCGGCCACCCTCCGTGGCGGCCTCGACCAGGGTCTTCTCCGCGGGTGCGACGTGGCGCTGCCTGACGCCGGTGCGTTCGGTGATCCATTCCGGGGTCACCCCGAGCCGGTCCGCCACAACCTGGTTTGGGACGACGGGTTCGGGCACCGCGACCCCCAGACCGGCAACTGCGGTGCCCCGAACCGTGTGGGAGGGAAAAGTCAAGGGCCGTTCGAGCTCCAACTCAAACATCGGCGGTCTCCGGTGAGCTCGTCAGGCTGCTGAGTGGAGCGGCGTCAATGCCGTCGATTGTTCGCTTGACCAGGCCGGTGAGTACTTCACCCGGTCCCGACTCGAGGAAGTGGGAGACCCCCAGATCGCGCAGCCGCAGCACCGTTTCTCGCCAGCGGACCGGCCGGGTAAGGGCGGCCAGCAGACCCTCTCTCAGATCGGCGAAGGGTCCGGCGGCCACCGACGAGATGAGTCGCGGTTGCTCGCTCACTTCGACCGCCTCCAGGGCCACGCGGAATTCCGGCACGGCCGTGGTCATCGCGGGTGAGTGGAAGGCGCCGGCGACGGGCAGCCGCACGGTACGGACGCCCGCCTGCTTGAACCTGGCACGGGCTTCCTTGATCTCCTCCGCGGGGCCCGAGAGGACGATCTGGTCGGGGGCGTTGTCATTGGCGACCGTCAGACCGAGTGAATTGGCGAGAGCCGAGACACCCTGGGTCTCACCGAGCACCGCGAGCATGCCGCCCGGGGCGGCCTCGGCCGCCTGCTGCATCACCCGGCCGCGGGTGATCGCCAAGCGCAGGCCGTCCTCGGTCGAGATCGCGCCGGAGGCAGCGGCCGCGGCCAGCTCACCGAGCGAGTGGCCGGCGAACCATTCGGCCTGCGGGCTGCCGGCTGCCCTCCAGCCCGCAATCGCTGCCGAGTAGAGCGCCGGCTGCTGGTAGGCGGTGCCCTCGGAAACCAGCTCGAACGGGTCACGGTCGATCTCTGCGACCGCGAGTTCGATCAGTTCCGGGCAGTAGTCCACGACCAGGTCGCGCATCTCGGCCCGCTGGCTGCCCTGGCCGGGAAAAACGAGGGCCGTATGGCTGAGGTCTGCGGAAACGTTCATTGCCGGATAGTTCTCCGGCACCGGGGTTATGTCACGCGATTTTTGCCGAGAACCCCCCAAACGTCGGGAGGTCTCCCGACCGGGGAGGGGTCAGCCGAGCAGGCCGAGACCCTGCGCGCTGCGGACCGCTTCGGCGCGGTTTCTAACTCCGAGCTTGCGGTAGATCGCGCTGGTGTGTTCCTTCACCGTGTGAGGGGAGAGGTAAAGGTCCCCGGCGATCTCGCGGTTGGTGGCGCCGGTCGCAATCAGTCCGAGCACTTCCCGTTCCCGGTCCGAAAGCCCGACCGAGTCGCCGGGCCCGCCTTCGGCGAACACTTCGGAGCCGAGTGCGATCATCCGCACTGCCTTGACCACGTCGGCGGCGCCCCAGTCCTTCGAGATGAATCCGGACGCGCCGGCAGATCGGGCGACGGCCGGTGAGATCCGGCCGGCGCCCGAGATCAGCAGGACTCGCGTGTTGGGTGATACCTCGCGGATCGCGGAGCATGCTTCCGCTCCGGAATCGGCGCCCAGCATGAGGTCGATCAGGGCTACATCCGGTCGCAGGTTGGCTGCGAAATCGACTGCCTCCTGAAGTCCGGCGGCGCCGTCGCAACTCTCGACCCAGCTCTGCCGATCGAGCAGCAGACGGAAGCCCCAGTGGACGACATCGTGGTCGTCTACCACCAGCACGCGAAGCCCAGTCGTGGCGGTCATACCGTCACCGGGGCGAGTAGGCGGAAGCGCCAACGGCCTCCGTCGAGAGGCCCGAATTCGACTAGCGCGTCGTGTTCAAGCGCCTCCAGGGTAAGCAGCCGAAGGCCGAGTCCACCACCGCGGCGCCGTTCGGTCGAGACCCTGTCGTTCGTCACCTCGACCGAGAAGGTTCCCGCCTGGCCGGCGACCCGGATCTGGACCTGGCCTCCGTCCGAATGGCGGTTGGCGTTCCGCATTCCCTCGGTCAACGCCGACTTGGAGAGCAGATCGAGATGCGCCGGAGTCTCGAGGCCTTCCTCCCAGTCGAGCGCGACGTCGGGGGACTGGGAGAACCAGTCAGCCAACTCGCGAAATGTGCGGGACTGGGGTCGTTCCCGGGGAGCGACCGCGCGACCGAGGACCGAGCGCAGCTGGCCGAGCACCGCCGAGATCTCCTCGCTGCAGCGTCGGCGCTCTTCGGCGGAAAGGGGCTCGTCGGCACCGAGCGCGAGCGAAAGCCCGAAAAGCTTCTGGACCACCTGATCGTGGATCTCCCGGATCATCTCGATCCGGTTGTCCAGGCTGCGAGCCTGTTCGCGGGCGAGGGTCGAGCGCTCGACTGTCGAGGCGACCGCGGCCAGCCGGCCCAGGGTATGGATCCGCTGGTGATCCTCTTCGGAAAGCGAATAGTCCTGGCCGCCCTGATCGCCGACGATCACTCCCAGCCACTCGCCGCCGGCCGCCACGGGGGCGCAGGTGATCGTGGTGATCCCGGCCAAGCCGGCGTACCGGGCTGGCAACTCGAACTCGAGGTTCTGCGACACCTCGATCACCCGGTCCTCGACCAGCACCCGCTGGGCGACCGGCATCTCGTCGAGGGTGGCGGAGACCGAGGCGATCAGCTCTTGGTCGACGCCGTGGGAGCCGACCGGCCGCGATACCCCGAGGGTCGGATCGTGGAGGAACATCGCCGCGCGGGTCAAGCTCGTCGAGCGGCAGACGGCCTCGCAGATCCGGTCCGTGAGCGGGTCGGCCGACTCCGGATCCTCGATTCCTGCGATCAGACCGACCAGAACGTCGATCTCTCCTGCCTGTCCTTCAGAGCTCAAAGCTTCGATTACGAGGCTACCCGCTCCTCGCGCTCCGGTTACAGATTTGGGACCCCCCCTTTCGGGGGGTTTGGCCGAAAGCTCCGGTGCCGACCGAAAAGGGAGAGTGAGTCCGGCCGCCACTTTGTTCTAGGTTCGTCTCCGATGAGTACCCCTGCCGCACCTTCCGCGACCGTCAGGCGCCGGATCGAGTTTTCCGATGTCGATTCTTCCGGCCGATACCACTACGGCACGGTGATCCGGCTGATCGAAGCGGCCGAGGTCGAGCTGCTGGCCGGGGCCGGTCTGCTCGATTCGATCTACACCTCGATGCCACGGGCCCACCTGGAGATCGACTACTCGGCAACTCTCTACTTCATGGACGAGGTCGAGGTCCGGGCCAAAGTGGCCGATCTGGGCCGGACCTCGGTGACGTTCGAGTTTCTGGTCGAGCGGGAGGGCGAGGTCTGCGCCCGGGCAAGATTGGTCACCGTCTTCGTCGACGAGTCGGGTGAACCTTCCCCCTGGCCGGCGCAGGCGCGGGCCGCTTTCGGTGGCGAATCGATTCGGCCGGATAATCCACCGGTGTAAATTCGGGGAGATCCCCGTTTCGGGGGAACCGGTCAAAGGAGAGGAAAAAGATGGCAGAACTTGAAGGGCGTTCGCTTGAAATCGTCAAGGAAGGCAAGAATTACGCGATCGTGGCGATCCCGACCGACGACGGCTCGGTGCAGAGCGTGATCGTCTGGGCTCATGCCGACGAAGCTGGCAACGTGACCCTGAACAGCGCTGAGGGCCGCGCCTGGCCGGCCAACCTGCGCAAGGCGGGACGGGCGACCGTGACGATGATGGCTGATGGCAACCCCTACGAGTGGGTTTCGATTCGCGGCAAGCTGATCGGCGACACCCACGATGGGGCCGACGATGACATCAACATGCTGGCCAAGAAGTACATCGACGAGGACGAATATCCGTGGAAGGGGCCGGACGAGGTGCGCATCAAGTTCACTCTCGAACCGGAGAAGGTCACCTACATCAAGCAGGGTTGACCGGCGCGGGCCCGGCGCCCGCCATTGGTTTGGAGTCTGGCTCCCGGGGTAGTTGGAGGGCACTCAGGAACTTTGGCGTTCCCAGCGACCTCGGGAGATTCGATGAAGCTTCGCCTCAGCTTTGTGTCCGTCCTCGCCCTGCTGGCCACAATGGCCGTGGTCGGGCCCGCCGCCGGGGCCGGGGCGGCGGTCAAGTACGTGGCTCTCGGTGATTCCTACAGCGCCGCCTCCGGGGTGCTGCCACTCGACACCTCGGCTCCGCTCGAGTGCCTGCGCTCCTCGCTCAACTACCCGCACGTGCTGGCCGAAAAGCTCGGTGCCGAGCTGACCGACGTCACCTGCGGGGCGGCCGAGACCTCACATTTCTCGGCTTCCCAGTACCCCGCAGTCGCGCCGCAACTGGATGCGCTCGGCCAAGACACAGATCTGGTCACGATGACCATCGGCGGCAATGACAGCGGGGTCTTCATCGGCGCGATCTTGAGCTGCGGCTCGCTCGGGTTGGTCTCGCTCGGGCAGGGCAGCCCATGCCACGACACTTTCGGCAGTCAGTTCGAGGACACCATCAAAGGAACCACCTATCCGTCACTGGTCGAGGCGCTGAACGCGGTGCGCGACAGGGCGCCGAAGGCCCGGGTCGCGATCCTCAGCTACCCGTGGATCATGCCCGAGGTGGATGGTTGCTATCCGCAGATGCCGGTGGCCAAGGGCGACGTGCCCTACCTGCGCTCGCTTCAGCGGACCCTGAACGACGCGATTCGCCGCGCCGCTCAGGAGACCGGCTCGATCTTCGTCAACCTGAACGGGGTCTCGAACGGCCACGACGCCTGCCAGGCGGCGGGCACCCGGTGGATCGAGCCGGTCCTGCTCGGCACAAACCGGGTGATCGTCCACCCGAACGCGCTCGGTGAATCGCAGATGGCCGAGCAGACGTTCAAGGCGCTGGCCGACGACGAAGGGGAGGACTCAAAGCCGGCCAGGCCGCCGCAGACGCGGATCGTCAAGGCGCGGATCAAGCGCAAGAAGCGCAAGGCAACTTTCCGCTTCCGCTCGAGCGAACCCAACTCGACCTTCCGCTGCCGCCTCGACCGGCGGGCGTTCCGCAACTGCCGGAACCCGAAGACCTACAAGCGCCTCAAGCGCGGCAAGCACGTCTTCCGCGTGGCCGCGATCGACGAGAACGGCCGGGTCGACAAGACCCCGGCCGTCTTCAAGTTCCGGATCCGCGGCTGATCAGCCGTTGGTGGCGGCCACCCAGGCGTCTTCGACCACATAGGTCGAACAGCAGCTAGCAGTTGCGGCAGTCCGCGAAATCGAGATCCGTCAGGTTGCCGGAAGCACGGTCGGTCTCAGACCAGATCGCTGTTGCGCCGTCTGCCCGGCCAACTATATCCCCGTCGACGAGATCATTTTCACCTGAAGGCTGGGCAACAACAGTGGCGGGGCTCACCCCGCTGGGCCTGATCGTGGTGGATATGAGGTTGTAGTCGGTAAGGCTCTGTAGGAACACGATTACTTGCCTACCTTTGGTGGCGGTCGCACCGACTAAGTAGTGCTCCTTGATTTTGGCCGGCAGCTTCCTGGCTTGGGAAAACCCGCTTTTCCTGGAAGCCTGAGAGTAGCTGTAAGAAAGCCATGGCCGGATTCCGTTTTTCGGGTCGTGATCCTGCCAGACGACAGTGGCGATGCCAGACTTACTCAAAGTCAACTCGCCGTGGAACGATGAAGACCACTTCCTGTTGAGTACTTTCGCCCGCCCGAACCATTTCCTCGGACGACGGATGCTCGCGCGCACATGTTGGCGGTCGTAGAAGGATCCATTCACCAGAAGATACGACCTGCCCACAGGGTCTCGTTGAATGTCGATGCCGTAACTTGGGCACTTGGTACCAGCGACCGTGCGAGGGAGCGCGAACCTTCCTTTCTTTCCTGATTCCGCAACTCGGACCGGCTCCCGTGCCGTTGGGTCGAACAGCGGACAGATCCCCCCCCACGCAACCGAGGCACGACCTCGAGTCGACGCGGCCACCGACAAGTAGTTGCCCGGCGTTCCGGAGCCTCGATTGACACGCCTCATCTTCTCGAACCGTTTCATCCCAGGGGCTCTCGTCGCGGCGAAAACGATCGGCTTGGATCCCTCGCGAAGCTCTCCCGCCGTGACCGCGGTGCCGTCGCGTGCCACATCTAGATGCAACCCCGAGAAAGGGAGTTTGGAAACGAGTGTGGGCGCCGACCAGTCCTTCTTCGGAGTTCGGAACGACGCTCGCATTTTGCCGTCAGAACCTTGCCAGGTTACAACAGTATGACCTCTTTCCCCGACCGCCAAGGTGCCCCATTGAGAACCGAGCTGTCCGAAGTATCGGACCGCACCAAAAGGCTGGTCCCAGGACGTTCTAACTCGAACGGAAACCCGTCCTGGTACTGCGGGGTTTGACGGCGTATCTCTCAGGGGGGCGACCCCCGAGCCAGGCGACCAGAGGGCTACTGCGTAGCCGTTTGGACCTTGACCAATCATCGGACCCCCGATCTCTTCGCCAGGCGACGATAGGCCGGAAGGCTGAGTCCAGAAACCAGCCTTCGCCTCCGCCACACAGGTGGCGGAGGCGAACAGGAGCAGAACGAGAGCCAGGCGAGTGCGTCGAGTCATTTCTCTACTCTGCAACATCGCACCTTCGCCTAAGGTGCGACGAGCAGACTCGAATTCATCGCCCAAAGAGCCCAGCCGATATGACCGAACACCATGTCACTCTTGACGGGCGTTGTGCAAGTGCCTAGGCTCCCGCCGGACAGGATTCCGATGGCCTCGTGGTTATGAATCACCGAGCTGCCACTATCCCCGAAGTCGTTGCATACATCGGCACGAAAGAAGCCGGTGGCGTAAGGGACGTACCAAGGCGCATAGTTGGTGTTTGTTATGTCTCCACATGAGCGTCCGGTCATGATGCCCAGCTTGCAGACTTCTTGTCCAGTCAGAGTGAGGTTGGCTGGCCTGACAGAGGTCATTGAGAATTGCTGGTCGGTTTGCGTACGGTACACCCATGGATAGCCGGTGAACGTGTTCTGGATGCTGCTTATCTCGGTATCAACGAGGCCATACATCATCCGATTCTGGACTGTGCCGAACCAGGTAGGGGAATTCAAACCATGGTAGCGATTCTCGCCAGTGCTGTCAGAGCAATGGCCTGCCGAAATCATCCTGAGGGAATTGTTGTTGACCACGGTGAACGCAGTGGTGCAGTTGTCCATGTCGTAGTCTGCGTCGGCTCGTGCAGCAAGACCGCCCCGTAGGGCCAAGCCGCATCGCCTCCTGTTCAGACACGACTTGGGCATCGCGACTGATCCTTGCTCGATGACGACACTATTTCCGTAGTGTTCAGAGAAGAGCCGCTCCGCTTCGGGAGAGATCTTTTCCAGGATTACGAGTACTTTGTTCCTCTTGAGGTCGACCGTCACATCGAACCGGCCTCCGTTGGGCGTGTCTACACCCTCAATGCCCTGTTGGTTCTCTGTCCGTTCCTTGACTATCTGCTCTTGGACTGAATTCAGGTACTTCAGCGACGACTCTGCTTCGACAGGATGCAGGAGCTTCGGCCAGGCATACCCGGTTTCGTCGACGAGCTCTTTGACTCTCGCTTCTGCGTTCCCTGTGAACGCGACCCAGGCGCCCGCCTTGAAGTCGCCGTCCTTGATCCACATCCCGGCAAACTCGTCCGGCCATCTCTCCATCGCCTAGGGCTGGAGCTCCCGCGTCGCGTCCTCAAGGGTCCCCGTAGACATCTCATCTTCGGAGACCGGCACGAAGCCTTCGTCTGTTTGCTTCACCGCCAGGGGTGGAGCGTCGTCGGACGGAAACTGGGTTTCTCCTCCCCCGGATGCCCCGGCGTCACTCTCCGATACGAGCAACACCATCGACCCGATTGCGACGATGAATAGCACTGCGATAACGACCCACATACTTGACTGGTAGGTCATCATTTCCTCCCCAAATCGTTGGTGATTGATTGTTGGACAGACTGTGCACACCCCGGACATATCCTGTGCCCTCAAGAAATATTGTGCGCTATATGAACCTAACTCGTGGCTCGTCTGCCGTCAAGCCCGTGGCCCTAGATCACTCTAGGTTGTGGGCAGTCGACGCCAGTAACGAGCAGTTTCAGTCACCGTCTTCAAGTTCCGGATCCGCGGCTGATCAGCCGTTGGTGGCGGCCACCCAGGCGTCTTCGACCTTCTTCTGCTGCTCCTCGTCGCCGGGCGGGGAGACGACGCTCGAGCATTTCTTCGTGTAGGCGGCGGTGGGGAAGATCAGCGGGTTGTCGGCCTGTTCGGGGCTGGTCTTCTTGAGGATCTTCTTGACCCCGGCGACCGGGGTGGTGGCGCTGGTCCAAGCCGATATACGGGCCTGATTCTTCGGCTCGTAGGTGTAGTTGATCCAGTCGTAGGCGGCGGTCGGGTTGGGGGCGCCGACCGGCACCACCCAGTCGTCCCACCAGGCCAGGCAGCCCTCCTCCGGCATCACCCATTCGAGGTCCGGGTTGTCGGCGGTGAGCTGGATCGCGTCGGCGGCCCAGCCCATCACGGCGACCACATTGCCGCTGGCCAGGTCGCCGGCGTAGTCGCTGCCGGCGATGCGACGGATCTGGCCGGAGTCGAGTTCCTCTTTGAGCTTGTCGACCGCGTCGAGCCACTGGTCGGTGCTCGCCGTTTCGGGGTCGATCCCCTGGCTCTTCATGATCAGCGAGAGGGTCTCGCGCATCTCGGCCAGCACCTCGACCTTGCCCTTGTACTTCGGGTCGAAGAGGTCGGAGATCGACTCGATGTCCGGAGCCTCGGCCTTGTTCACGATCAGCCCGGTCATCCCGCCCTGCCAGGGAATCGAGAAATCCCAGTTCGGATCGGATGAAGGCGCCTTGACGTTCGGGCTCAAATGGGAGAAGGCGGGCGCAAGGGCATCCTTGTCCAGCCTCTGGAGGTAGCCGAGGTCATACATCTTCTTGGCCAGCCAGTCGGTCGCGACCAAAAGCGAACGCCCTCCCGACTCACCCTGCGCGAGCTGTGGCTGCAGCTTGCCGAAATACTCGTCGTAGGAGTTGATCTCCTCGAGGTAGTCGACCTTGACACCGGACTCCTTCTCGTAGGCGGGGATGGTCTCCTTGTCGATGTAGAGGGGCCAGTTGGAGACCTTCAGCTCCCCCGAGGGCTTGCCCGAAGCCTTGGCGACGGTGACGTCGCTGTTGTCGCTTCCACCGAGGTTGTCGCTCCCGCAACCGGCGAAGACGGCCAGCGCCAGCACGGCCAGGGGCAGGACCAGCCGGGCAGGAAGGTTTCTGATCGTGGTCATGGGTGCCTCCGGTCGGGTGCGGGTTCTTCGAATCGGGCGAACCAGGCTTTGAGCGCGGGCCGCAGAAAGCGGTCCTCGGCGTCCGGGTCCGGGGTGGCGAGTTGGTTGATCAGCAGGCCGTCGAGCAGGGCGAGGAAGGCGCCGGACTCGAGTTCCGGGTCGGTGGCGCCGAGGCGGCCGAACAGGGGGGTGAGGGCCTGGGTCCAGGCTTCGGACCACTCCCGGCAAATCGCCTCCAGCTCCGGATCGCGGATCGCCTCTTGCATCAGCGTGTACTGGGCGACCGTGCGCCAACGGTCCTCACCCAGCTGCGAGGCCAAGTGGGCGGTGAAGGCGTCGACCAGCTGGTCGGTCGGCATCCCTTCCTCGGCGATCCCGCTGAGCCTGAACTCGAGCGTGTCGTTCTCGACCCGGACGAATTCGCGCAGCGCCTCGGTCAGCATCTCGTGCCGCGAACCGAACCAGTAGGTGGTGGACCCGAGCGGGACGTCGGCCGCCTTGGCGACCGAACGATGGTTCACGGCGGCGATCCCCTGCTCGCCGATCAGCCGCAGCGTGGTCTGGAGCAAGAGCGTGCGACGGGCATCACCACGGGTTTTCCGGCCCTTCGCCGTGTCTGTCGAAATCGAGCTTTCCATCGATGTGGACATTAGTACAGTACAATTGTACAGATATTGGGGAACAGCGTGGAAACAAGCCGGAAAACGTTCGACGAGATGCTGTCGGTCAGCGGCGGCGAGCTGCTGGTGGAGGAATGCCGAGCCGCCGAACTGGCGAGCCGGTTCGGAACGCCGCTCCACGTGGTCTCCGAGGACCAGTTACGGCGGAACCTGGACAGGTTCCAGTCCGCGTTCGAGCGGCATTGGCCCGGCCCGACCTTGCTGCTGCCTTCGATCAAGGCGAACGGATCGCTGGCCCTGCGGCGCGTCCTGACCCTGGCCGGCGCCGGCTGCGACGTCTTCGGGGAGGGGGAGTTCGAAGCGGCACTCAGGACCGGGACGCCACCCGAGAAGATCTCGCTGAACGGGCCGATGAAGAGCCAGGGGCTGCTTGAGCGGGCGATCAGGTCCGGGGTGATGATCACCATCGACGACATCGGGGAGCTGGAAACCGCGGCGGAGGCCTCCCGCGCGATCGGCCGGACCGCCCATGTGCGGCTGCGGGTCCGTCCCGAACTGGCCGGCCAGACCTCGGCCTCCGAGATGTCGGCCGCGGGCGACTCGATCCACGACGCCTATCAGCGCTACAAGGCCGGCATTCCCAGCGCTGACATCCTCGCCCTCGATCGGGTCGACCCGGAAATCGAGCTTCGCGGTATCCACTTCCACATCGGGCGCCACAGCGCCGACCCGCGGGTCTGGGTCGAAGCGGTCGGCGACCTGGTCCGGTTGATCGAAGGGCTCCACGCCAGGCTGGGCGGCTGGTTACCGGCCGAACTCGACATCGGCGGCGGCTTCCCCGTCCCCCGCGATCCCTTCGGCCGGCTCCTGCCGCAACGCCGTGAGGCAGGCGATGGCCTTGCGCCGGGGCCGGACCAGTTCGCGGCGGCGATCTGCCCGGCGCTGGAAAGCGGCCTGCGGTCGATCGGGGTCGAAGCGGCTTCGGTGCGGCTCGAACTCGAGCCGGGCCGGGCGATCTACGGTGACTCCGGCGTCCACCTGGCCAGGGTCGGCAACGTCAAGCGCCAAGCCGGCCCCGAGCCGATGACCTGGGTTGAGACCGACAGCTCGGACGCCTATCTGCCCGACGTCAACCTCGAGTTCAACCGCTGGCGCTGCCTGGTCGTCGACCGGCCCCTGGCCGAACCGGAGATCACGGCCGACGTGACCGGCCGGACCTGCGCGCTGGACGTGATCATCCCCGACGCGAAGCTCCCCGAGGTCGAGGCGGGCGACCTGCTCGCCTTCCTCGACACCGGTGCCTACCAGGACGCCGGCTCCCACAACTTCAATTCGCTGCCTCGTCCGGGCACCGTCCTCGTCCATGGCGGCCAGGCCGAGATGGTCCGGCGCCACGAAACGGTCGATGACGTATTCGCCCGTGATCTCGTTCCGGAGCGTCTGGCGGAGAACGGATCGGAGGGACCGGGGCGTGGGCAGCCGTACCTGATCGACCACGTCGCGGTGAACTGCGCCGACCTCGACCGATCGATCCACTTCTACTGCGAAGTTCTGGGACTTGACCTACGCGCCCGAGGCGAGTCCGACGGAACCGACGAGTTCGTGATCACCGGGCGGGGCGAGGTGCCGATCCGGTGGGCGGACGTTGAAGTGGGGAGCGGGCAGGTGGTCGAACTGATCGAGTACGGCGGGCCCAAGCCACCGGATCCCGGCAAGGCGAATGATCAGGTCCACGTCGCCCTCCGGGTGTCTGACATCGAAGCGGTCCACCGTCGGATCGGCGAAGAGGGACCGAGGCCCGCCGACCCCTTCCTGATCGAGACCCCTGGGGCCTGGGAGGGCGCCCGGGTCTTTTACGCGACCGACCCGGACGGCGTTTCGATCGAACTGGTGCAGCCCGCGGCAGGTTGATCTGATGGCTGCCGCGGCATCGGACACCAGGGTGGCCGGGACGGCGGTGATCGGCGCTGGGATAGTCGGGGCGGCCGTGGCCCGAGCGCTGGTTCGCCGGGGGGTGCCGGTGACGATCCTCGAATCCAACCGACCCGGTCACCGCCTCGCCTCCAGCAAGGGCGATGCTCGGATCCGAGTCTTGGCCGCGTATCCGGACGAGGAGTATCTGCGGCTGGGGATCGAGTCGGACCGGATCTGGAAGGAGCTGGAAGTCGAGAGCGGGAGCCGGATCCTCCATCCGACCGGCGCGCTCTCCTACGGCAGCCTGGCCGAGCGGCTGGCCGCCGCCCTAGATGAGAAAGGGGTCGAGCACGAGCTGCTGACCCGGGCGGGGGCAGCCCGGCGGGCACCCGGGGTGAGCCTGCCCGAGGAGGTCGAGCAGGTGTTGTGGCAGCCAGATGGAGCAACGATCGCGGCCGAGGTCGGCTTGTCGTCGATGCTAGGTGCCGCGACCGCACGCGGAGCAAAGCTTTTTTCGGGTCAGGAGGTCGAACGGGTCGAGGAGGATGCCGGGACGGTGGTCGTTCAGCTGCCCGAGCGCGAGTTGAGATTCGATCGGGTGGTCGTGGTCGCCGGCGCCTGGACCGCTTCCTTGCTCGGCTGGGAGGAACTAAATGACCTTGAACCGACCGCCCAGACCGTCTCCTATTTTCGGCTGGAAGGGCCGCCGCCCCCGGCGCTGATCGACTATGACGGAGCCGAGCCATATTCAGGCTGGACTCCGGGTTTCGGACTCAAGTCCGCCGACCATCAGTTCGGCCCGGTGATCGAGCCCGGTCACCTCCCGGATCCGGACCCGGCACGGGTCGAGGCGACCGCGGCTTGGGTGGCCGCGCGATTCGGCCTGACCGGCGGGGCGGCGATGACGGAAACCTGCGTCTACACGAATACCCCGGACGAGCGAATCCGGATCGAGACCAAGGGGAAGGTCACCGCAGTGAGCGCCTGCAACGGGCAAGGCTTCCAGCTCGCCCCGGCCGTCGGCGAAATGGTCGCCGGCCAGCTGCTGGCTGGCTAGCGGAAGGCGCGAGGCATCAGGAAGAGGGCGCTGGGCAGGTCCTTACGGGACTTGTCGAGGGCGTCTTGGAGGGCGACCGTTGCCCGGTCGCCGTTGATCGGGTCGCCGTGGCCCATCAGCAGATGCCGTGGGTTGTAGGTCCCGAGCTGCTTGCGGGGCGGGGTCACTCGCAGCCCGATGTGCACTCCGGCTCCGGACTCGGTAGGCCGGAACATCTTGCTGGCCCCGATCGCTTCGGCCACGACCAGGGTCTTGGTCTTCTTCCACCAGAGCGCCCGTTCCTTCCAGATCGGGTTGTTCACCACCTCGATCGCCTCGAATGGTGTGCCGCGGAGCTCGAGCGGCAGCACGACCAGCTTGATGCCGAGGCGCTCAGCGACCCGCCGGCAGTCTCGATTGTGCCGGTCGAGCAGCTGAAACACGACCTGCGGCTCACCGAGCGCCAGTGCGCGGTCGATCGCCGCGTCGTCGTCGATCGGGTCGACAAGCCAGACTTTCTCGCCGTCGACGAGGGCGTGAGAGGCCCGGGCCATCGCCTCGTCCTCCATCACCCAGGTGACCCCGATCTCGCCGTTCTCGATGATCCGCGCGCCCACGCCAGCCAGTTTATTCCCGAAAACGCTCTTACCGGCCGGATTGACGGTTAATGTTGTCGTGATGCTGGGAACAGGCACCGGGCATGGGGGCAACCTTCGACGACGGATAACGGGGATCGCGACCGCCGGGATGATCGCGTTCGTCCTCGCGACGCTGACCGCGCCCGGAGTCGACGCCAAGGCCCCGGGCTCGGGCCCGGTCCGGCTGGCCGGCTACGGCTCCCACTGGAAGGCCCTGCTCCCGATCAGGCTCCCTCTGCGCTCCGCGGGCCTGCAGGTTCACGGTCGGCTGTCGATCGACGCACCCGGGCGGAGTTGGAGCACCAACTGGCAGTTCTATTCCCACGCCGGGAGAATTCGCCTGGGAGATCAGCGCCGGAAGTTCACCTTCGTCAGGGGGATCGCGGTCCCGAACACGGTCGCAAGAGCCGTTCTGCGCCACCCGGCGGCATCCAGTGTTTCCTCGAAGGTCGGGTACCGGCTGCCGTCGGTCGACCCGAGCGCGGACCGGGGGACGGGCTTCGGCATGGCGCAGGTCGGCCTGCGCCGAGCCCCGGCCGGATTCTGCGAGACCCTGCCCAAAGTCTTGGCCTCGCCGGCGCCCGGCGTAACACGGAGGATCGCGCTGCCCACCTGCGGCCGCAAATTGAGCTGGCGGATCAGTCAGCGACCGACCAAGGGCCGGGTCAGCCGCCGGGGTGGGGCGCTCGTGTATCGCTCCTCCGGTCGCCCCGGAGCTGACGAGATCGTGATCGCCGGCTCCCTGAAGGGACGCGTCATCGCCCGCCAGCGGATCCAGATTCGGCTGAGCGCGGAAGCTCCATCGAAGGTCTCGGCCATCGCCCTGGGCGACTCGGTCACCGCCGGCTTCGGCTATTTCGGGTCGACCGGCAAGCAGATGGGGCTGACTCAGCTGCTCAAGTGCCGTCCGGGCGCGACCGTTTTCAACGACGCCTGTTCATCCAACTCGACCAACACCAACAGCTCGGTCGGGACCAAGCCGAACTATCTGCCCGACTTCGGGCTCTCGCGCAACATCTCCTGGGCGGCGCAGTGGGCAAACCAGTTCGGGATCACCGAGTACGAGAACTACGCGGTGACCGGTTCGGCGCCGACCGACTGGCTGCCGGGCGGGCAGTTCAACTCGACCTTGAAATCGATCGAGACCCAGAACCCGGACTACATCCTGATGACCATGGGCGCCAACCCGCTGCTCTCGGACGTCCTGTTCGGGATCGACAACATGGGATGCGCCCTCAAGTCGCACATCTTCGGTGACTTCCGCCAGTGCGTGCTCGATGCCTTTGCCTCGGTCGATCTCGACCAGCACCTGCACGATCTGTACACGAGCTTGGTCGAGAACACGACCTCGCGAATCGTGCTCATGCAGTACCACTTGGCGGTCCCGTCCTCGGCGCTGGCCTACAGCTCGAGCCAGCTTGAGATGATGACCGAGCTCCTCAACGGGATCATCGCCGACGAGGCC